>Ga0224504_10001143_pt1 | contig 11893 bp, 13 predicted proteins | sample SF_Oct11_sed_USG_3_FD_170160 | JGI IMG/M metagenome (GOLD analysis project Ga0224504, IMG submission 170160) | Sediment microbial communities from San Francisco Bay, California, United States - SF_Oct11_sed_USGS_24 | ecosystem: Environmental > Aquatic > Marine > Sediment | place: USA... | reverse complement strand
CGAGTGCTTCGACCAGGTCTTCGTTCAGACTCAGTCGACGGGCAATACCGCGACCGATCTGGGCGACTTCAAGGGAATGCGTCAGGCGGGTGCGATAATAGTCACCTTCATGATTGACGAAAACCTGGGTTTTATATTCAAGGCGCCGGAACGCTGCACAATGGATGATGCGGTCACGGTCCCGTTCATAGGCGGGGCGATCATCCTTGTACAACTCTTCATATCTGCGGCCGCGCGACGATTCGCTCTGCGCAGCATATCCGGCTAATTCCATTCGTTTCATCCTTGCCTCCACTCGTTGATATTAAAGCCACGCTACAGGTGATCTGTCAAGCCAGTAATGCCGCCTCACAGCTTGACCATAAAAATCAATTGTGCTAGTTTTTTTAACATGTTACGAACTTCGCATGGCTTTTCCGAGATAAACCAGTGAGGGTGATTGCCGGCACTTCACGCGGCAGACGCCTGGCCAGCTTCAAAGGCCGTGATGTGCGTCCGACTCCAGACCGTGTTCGGGAGGCGCTTTTCAGTATCTTGCAAAGCAGGCTCGGCGATTTTTCAGAGCTAAGGGTACTCGATCTGTTCTCCGGTTCCGGAGCCCTGGCAATTGAAGCTCTAAGCCGCGGCGCTAAAGCCGCCTGCCTGGTCGACAATGCACCTGCCTCGGCAAGGGTCATTCGCGAAAACCTGGAACGTTGCCAGTTGACCGAAAAGGCTCAGGTTGTCACCAAAGATGCTTTTTTGGCCCTGCAAGATTTTACACCGGAAACTTTTGATTTGGTCTTTCTGGACCCACCTTACGGAAAGAAGCTGGCGGAGATGGCGATCACGGAAATATGCAAGCAAGGAGTGCTCCATAGAGATGGCACTCTCTGCGCTGAAACCGGAGCCGGTGAAATCTTGCCCAAAAAAAATGGTCATCTGCAGATTTTTGATCAGCGCCGTTACGGTTCAGTTATGATACACTTCCTATGCGACGAGGGGCTCATATGAATAAGAGAACGGCTGTTTATCCTGGCTCATTTGATCCGATCACTTACGGGCATCTGGACATCATCGAACGTGGGCTGGAGGTTTTTGATGAAATCGTTATTGCCGTCGCTCGCAATTCCGAGAAAAAAAGTCTTTTCTCTGCCGAAGAGCGCATTCGTCACATAGAAGAGGCCATCGGCGACAATCCGAATATTACGGTCGACACATTCGACGGTTTATTGGTTGATTACGTCCTGTCAAAAGATGCCAGAGTCATCCTGCGCGGTCTGCGGGCCGTCTCTGACTTCGAATACGAGTTCCAGATCGCCCAGATGAACCATAACCTTAAAAACGAGGTTGAAACACTTTTCATGATGACTTCCGTGCCTTATGGGTACCTCAGCTCATCGATCGTCAAAGAAGTCGCAAGCCTGAAAGGCCCGGTCGAAAGCCTGGTGCCACCTGTGGTCAGGCAAGCCCTGGCTGAGAAATTTGGCGGTTGAAGAAACGCTTGAAGGAGGAAATATGATCACACGTGAAATGACAATTTCTGACATCATTTCCAAACACCCTGAAACGATCGAGGTGTTTCGTAGCTTCGGCCTTGACTGTATGGAGTGTCAGATTGCAGATTACGAAGAGGTCGAACACGGCGCAGGAGTGCATAATGTGGACATCGTGCAGTTGCTTGAGGCCCTTAATGCTGCGGTCAGAGACTAAGAGACGGATTTCGAAGCCAATGGAAAGTATGCCAACCTTCCCTGACATTATCTCCGGGAGAGTTCCTAATCGATAATCATAAGTGAGCACTGAGCAGTCTTGCAGATTGTTGACAACTCCCGCAGTGATGCGGGGGTTGTTTTTTTATCTGCCGGTGAAGTTTCTATGAAGCTTAGGGCAACAGATTCACAATCTGTTGTTCCCTCTATCATAAAGTTTGGCGGTACTTTGCAGCAGCCTGAGTAAGAAGGGCAAAGCCACACCTTTCCTTATTCAAGTCCTTATTCAAGACTAAAATTTGAGGTCAACCAGTATTATGTTGCGGAGCACATCGATCTTCAGACGACACCCAGAAACGGATGTATTTGCGGGATAATCCGGACATCATGATGTTTTGCTGCGGCAATCTGTTGGAGTCTTAACAAGTCACTGCCACACAGGGCCGGACCGGCGGCCAAGGTTCGAGGCTGCAGGATAAAGGGCGTTTCAGGTGCATGCTGAGACACCAGCATGGCCGCCTGCTGAACCTCTGCGTCCGAGGTTGTTGTATCAACAACCAGCTTCACCTGGCAAAGATGTCGTTTTGAAAGTTCCAAGAATTGAGCATGCATCGCCCACGGAGTCTTCACGCCGCTTGTCGAAAAGCCCTTGATGTCCATGGAAATCATGTCTAGCAGGGGCAAAACAGTTTCCAGCTGCATGGGTAAAGTGCCGTTGGTTTCCAGAAAAACCGGCAGCAGGGGCTTAATCTCGGGCAACCAGTCCTTGAGCACCTCGACATGCAGTAAAGGCTCGCCGCCGGTCAGCACAACCGAATGATGGAGATTATTGTAGCTGTGCTGCCACTCTGAGATCAGATGGGTGATGTATCTCAAGTCAATCGGGTTTTCACGACACGTAAAATCTGCGCTTCCGGGAATTTTTTCTACACGGCAAGTCGTTGCCGGCCGGAACGGTGTATCACAATAGGTGCAAGCGAGGTTACATTCCGCAAAACGCACGAAAATCTGCCGCGCACCAACCAATATCCCCTCGCCCTGCAGAGAAGAGAACACTTCTATAAGAGGAGCCTCAATCACGCGTGTAACTGGCGCATGCATTATCCGATTCCCAGACATTGACCCGTTCTACAGTGACATTGTCACTGTTCATCGACTCACTCAGACGTTCAAAAAGGTAGCGGCTGATGTTTTCTGAAGACGGGCTGTTCACCTTGAAAGGTTCAAGATCATTGAGATACTTGTGGTCCAGCTCGTCCAGAAGCTGGTTGGTCTGTTTTTTAAGGATTTTGAAATCAATGCCGAGACCTGCATTATCGAGCTCACTGGCCGCAACGGTCACTTCAACCCGCCAGTTGTGGCCATGCAGATTTTCGCAATCACCCTGATAGTTAATCAAGTTATGGGCTGCTGCAAAAGAAGTTTTTATCATCAAGTGATACATTAGTTATGACCTTTCAAGATCTTGTTTTTCATTGTTTAAATGAATAATGTTTTCGTCTGAAAGCGCGTCTTGAGGCTTCCCGGCAATTCGGTACGACTCGTCCGCCCACCGGCCAAGGTCAACCAGGCGGCAACGCTCGGAACAGAATGGCCGGTCAGGGTTGTCTTGCCATGAAACCGGTTTTTTGCATAGCGGGCATTTGATTTCGGTTTTCATTTATATAGCTCCGGCTTGTAAATTAACACGGCGGAATTCATTGGAGCAACAACCTACAGCATATCTCTTACTGTCAAAATCCTGATCCGGGCTGTTTGAGGAACTCGACTTCCTCCGGAGTGGACTCTCTGCCAAGGATAGCGTTCCGGTGGGGATATCGACCGAACTTCCCAATAATATCTCTATGTCTGACTTCATATTCGTAACTACCCTCAATGCCATTATTTTTAAACAGCTGCAGAGCAACATCGTGAACCACCAGGGACTCACTGTGCATATAAGGCATGTAGAGGAAATTTCTTTCGATCTGAGTCAACTGTCTGTCTGCACCGATTGATACGGCTTCCTGGGCGAGGGCCAGAGCCAGAGAATCAAAAACAAAGGACATTTGCGAGCCCCGGAACATATTTCTCGAGAATTGGTCCAGGATAATGATTTCAGCCAACCGGCCCTGCGCTATCGCCCTCCAGGGATAGAGCTCGCAGCGGGTGGCTTTGCCATGCAGCTCTGAAAAACGATCGATTATCAAACGATCCAATGCCTTGTCTTTAACCCACCACTGCTTCGGCTCAAGCTCTTTGAACCAGAACTTTAATACGTCCGCATACATTATCTACTCCTCGCTGCCAACCGGGTGGTGATGCCAGTATGCTCCTGAACGGCCTGCATTACAATATCACCAAAGTTTTTGACCCGATTCATCAAGTTGTCGACGCTAGAAGAAAAAGGCAACCAGGATACTGGCAAATATGCACCAAAACACCACAACAAGGGCAGACATCCTCCATACTGACAGAAGAACCAATCCGATCAGGGCAATCACTATGTCACTCCCCGCATGAACAGCGCTGACCCAGATCGGATCGTATAGAGCTGCAGCAAGGATCCCGACTACTGAGGCATTAATTCCTGCTAACAAGCGCCCTGCTGCAGGATGTGAAGCCAACGTATGCCAAAGCGGCAAGATAGAGGACACAAGCAGAAAACCAGGCAGGAAAATGCCCATCAAGGCGACTCCGGCGCCAAGGATCCCGCCACTATTTCCAGGCAGATGAGAACCGAGATAGGCGGAGAGGCTGAACATGGGTCCTGGAACAGCCTGTGCGGCCCCGTAGCCCGCCATAAAGTCGTCTTTAGCCAGCCATCCGGGGTCAACCAGAGCATACTCAAGAAAAGGCAACACAACGTGACCACCGCCGAAGACCAGTGCCCCGGCACGGTAAAATGCTTCAAAAGCGGCGAGGAGGGTAATGCTGCCATGCGCAAACAGGGGCAGACACACCAGCAACAATACAAAAATGGCCAACAGAGACCACCCGGTTTTTCGGCCATAATCTACCGGCAAAGCGCTTTCAGGAATATCATTCACATCATCAAGCAAGATCAGCCCCAGAAACGCCCCCATGAGGATGATGGCAATCTGCAGCCATACACCATCGACGACAACTATCAGGATAGCGGCTAAAACAGCAATGACTCTGCGGCCCGTATCCGTACAGAGTTTTCTGGCCATCCCCAGGAGACCGTGCGCAACCACAACCAATGCAACCAGCTTGAGGCCATGAATAACAGCACTCCCTATTGGGCCGGAAAGTTGGGGAGCAATCTGAGCGAACCAGAACAAGAGAAGTGCAGAGGGCAAAGTGAACGCAGCAAAGGCAACCAGAGCGCCGGCCCATCCTCCTCTCAACAGACCAAGGCAGAAACCAAGCTGACTGCTTGCCGGGCCTGGCAGGAACTGGCAAATTGCCAATAGTTGAGCAAACTGGCCGTCGCTGACCCATTGTCGCTTTTGAACAAATTCGTTGCGGAAATAACCAAGATGCGCGATCGGCCCACCAAAAGACGTTAAGCCGAGCTTCAGGAAAGCAGTCAAGACTTCCAAGGTATTTTGATGGTGACCGGTCGTTCGGTCCGGTTTGAGTTGTTGCGATTCCATGCAGTCACTTTATTCAATAAAAAAGCACCGGGATGGTGCCATTGCACTTCAGGTTTTAGACCTTACGTGAATCGATCAAAACGGCTGTATGAAAATTATCCGGCTATCTGAACTGTTGTTATTGGCATCAACATCCAACCCGTCCCTTGGTTTGGCGGTACAGGCAGAGGTCAGCAACAGGATCATTGCGTACAGGAAAAATCTGGACATGACTCTCACTCACTTCATAGTCACAAATTCTACAAACTTATCAGGATGGCGCAACATTTATCGTGTTTTCAAAAAAAAGGAGGCTGGACTACACATATCCGCCTCAGATTGCAGAAAATTCCGCACGTGATGCGGATCTTGTTATTTATTTGCTTTCTATGAAGCCTAATTCATCTGTTGCTACTGTTGCTTTTTTTGAAAGACAAATCCGGCGGATTGCGTCACGCCAGACTCCATACTTTTGTCCATGCGGCGACAAAAGTAAGCAAAAACGTTCTTTCTCCTTGTGGGGGGCATCTCCTTTGCCGGTTTTCTGAGAGATCCAATAACGACAGAGCATAATAAGCCGGCCTGTTACAGGGGGACTTCCCTTTAATTTGACCTACAAAGAAAAAGCTTAAAGACAATGACACTGTTGCAATCCTCCACAAAAGAAGAGACTCTCAAAATCTTCGGGGCCTGTGGGTGAAATGTGGACATTTAGTCGTACCGTCTTGACTGAGTTGATGCGGCCGCCTAGACGCACCAGACATGCCCCGCGCAGCGCAAGCCCTTTTCTGTTTACTTTTTAAGATTAAGGCGCAGTCGATGGGGGGCGCCCCCCGGGTTTTGCTTTTGTCTTTGAATTCCTGAGCACAATAAAAAAGGGCAACAGATGCTTCATCTGTTGCCCACTCTATCATGAAGTCAGTCTGGACTTTATCAGCAGACTGCAGCTGAACTTCATAGACCAACCGCACACTAATGAAAACGGAAAGGTTATAGAACTTCTTTAAGCGCTTCGCAGAGTCTGTCCATATTGTCCTGCGTCAAACCAGCAACGTTGATACGACCGGAGTCGACGATATAGATAGAGTACTTCTCGCGTAGTTCTGCAACCTGCTCCTTGGTCAGTCGGGTAACACTGAACATGCCACACTGCTCTATGATCGGTGAGAAGTCCTGCTTAAGGCCCTTCTCCTTGAGGGTCTTGACCAGCAAATGGCGCATCTCGTTGATCCGGTTGCGGATATCGGCGACTTCCTCGATCCACTGAGCCCTGAGCTGTTTGTCACTCAATACGGTGGCTACGATCTGACCGCCGTGAGAGGGAGGGTTCGAATAGTTGTAGCGGATGCGCAGCTTGACCTGGCTCATGACTGTGGCAGCCTGCTCAGCGTTGTCGGCAACCACTGTCAGGGCGCCGGTTCTTTCACGGTAGAGGCCAAAGTTTTTCGAGAAACTCGAACAGATAAGCATCTGCTTGACCTTTTTGGTCAGTTCAAGCAATCCGGCGCGATCTTCCTCGATGCCGACAGCCAAACCCTGGTAGGCGAAATCAACCAGTGGCAGAACGTCCTGCGAGGCAAGCAGATCACCGATCTTGGCCCACTGTTCCGGTGTCGGGTCGATACCCGTCGGGTTGTGACAACAGCCGTGCAGAAGAATAATGTCACCTTTCGGGATCGTCTTGATCGAGGCACACATGGCGTCGAAATCAAGCCCGTTGGTCATGGGGTCACGATAATCGTACTTTTTACAGTTGAGACCGGCCGCCGTGAAGATCGTATTATGATTGGCCCAAGTCGGATTGCTCAGCCAGATATTGGCGCCGGGATGCAGAGTGTGCAGATAGTCGCCGGCCACCCGCAATGCTCCGGTGCCGCCAGGACATTGAGCCGTTGCGGCACGCTTGCTGGCGATGATTTCATGCCCTTCACCAAACAACAACTCCTGAACCTGTGCGCAGTAGACCGGTTCACCTGTCATCGGCAGGTACCCTTTGGAGTTTTCCTGTTCAAGGATGCGTTTTTCAGCCTCTTTCACCGACGCAAGGACCGGGGTCTTGCCATGCGCGTCTTGATAGACGCCAACGGTAAGATTGATCTTGTCGGGGTTGGGGTCCGCTTTGAACATCTCGGTCAAGCCGAGAATTGGATCAGGAGGAGCGATTTGAACATTTTCGAACATTGCGGATAACCTTTCTCGATATAGAGTATAGAACGATTAAAAAAACGATTCACAAGTTTATTATGTTGTCGACAAAACCGCGGGCCCGGCTTAATAAGAGGCAAATTCAGCTTCTTCTACCTTAAGCGAGTGGCCAAGTCAAACCTAAAACCTCGCAGCAGCATAAGCACAGAAAAAGGCTAGGCTAAGTAGCCTAACCTTGGTTATTTCTGGAGCGGGAAACGGGATTCGAACCCGCGACCTTCAGCTTGGGAAGCTGACACTCTACCACTGAGTTATTCCCGCGAATGAAGCATGATTATAGGGCCCGGAAAATTGCCTTGTCAATCGATATTCCTGCAATGATGCACGAGATAATCCCGGGCACTCTCTGCGCTATCAACCAGACCCGAGATCTCAGCGTTTCTGAGAAGACGCAAGACGCGTGACATTCCCGGGCCGGGCGGCAGACCGAGTTCATGCTGCAACCAGTGACCATCGACCAGTTCTTCAGGCGGTTGATCGTCAAGCGTATCAACAACCGGCACCCAATTGCAGATCAATTCGCTGTTGTAGTCAGCTCGCAAGGCGCCGATTGCGGCAAGCGCCAGGAGCCATAGCCTTGGTTCGATGCGATAAGCGTGCGCCCACCAGGCAAACGCGCGCGGCCCGGTGCTGATGTGATCCAACTCTCTAAGCGTCCTTTCATCAGTCCTGGCAAGGGCATTCACACAGGCCTTCGCCTTGCGGCTCAGAAGCCACTCCTCGGCAAGTCGACCGGGCAAATCACCGTCCAACTGAGCGAGCAGAATCACCCAGAGCAAAAGCGTTTCGCAACTGAGGCCTTGTTCTATTTCTCGCGCCAACCAATCCCTGACCACCGGCTGTTTCAGTGACAAATGACACCAGCAGTTTCTGACCACAGCCAGCGATTCGGCCAGTGCCCCAGATCGGCCTGAAAAAACATTGCCAAACAGGTAGTTCCCGACCAGGCTCTCGGCAAATAATTGCAGGCCTCTCGCGGCATCTTCACAGGCCAGGGTCTTCCAAACTTCCTGACGGATCCGCTCTGGTGCGACGCGATAGAGCTCTGTCACCTGATCCTGCATACAACCAAGCGTGTCCTCTTGTATCTGAAGGTCAAGAGCCGTTGCATGTCGAATGCCTTTGACCATCCGCAGTGGGTCATTGGTGAAGGCATCTTTGGAAACCATCTGCAGCAAGTCATTCTGCAAATCTTCCAAACCACCGGCAGGGTCAATAAGAGGCGTTGTCGTAAAATCTGCCGACAAGCAGAGCGCGATCGCGTTGATCGTGAAATCACGATCAAGCAGATCGAGTTCAAGCGAAGACGCCCGGAATAAAGCAAAATCAAAGACGGGGTAGATTTCGCCATTTTTGAAGACAACCCGGCTCTGATTGCGCTCTTCATCAAGCCAGAACCAATGTCCGCCATGTGCCTTGGCAAATGACCTTGCCAGAGCTGTTGGGTCTTCAGGAAAGATCAAGTCGACATCATGGACCGGAACGCCAATCAGGGCATCTCGAACCGCCCCTCCCACAACATAAACCTCTCTGCCATGACAGAAGGCCATCAGTCTTTCGAAGAGCGGCAAGCCTTTCAGACCGGCCGCGAGGTTGTCTTTGTCAATATACATGAGAGCATCCCCATATCATCTCGTCTCCTCCGAAAAGCATAGAGTCATTCGTGGCGCTGCGCAACTGCTAACAGGATTATTATAAGGTCGACCTTGCATGGGGAAATGAATAAGATGGGTAGCCGAAGCATCACAACCCAACTGCAGGCTGGCAGCGAAGACCATGCTCTTTATCCAAGTCATACTTCCGGTATTTCTGATCGCATCTGCCGGGTACATCTTTGAACGCAGATCAGAAGTCGACATCCGCTCACTGGCCAACAGTGCCCTGTACCTGTTTGCTCCATCACTGGTCTTTTCTTCATTGATTAAAAGTACGGTTGAAACCGACCTGTTGGGCCGACTCTTGCTGTTCATGCTTATTTATACTTTGTTGATGTGTGTGCTGGCTTTCGGAATTGCCCGGCTCTGCAAGTTTGACAACGACACAACGCGTGCTTTTGCCCTGACGACTTCGATGATGAACATCGGAAACTTCGGCTTGCCGCTGGTTTTCTTTGCATACGGACAGGAGGCCCTCAACATCTCGGTACTCGTCTTTGTCCTGTTCAACATTCCTCTAGGCACGCTGGCTATCATCATTGCCCAAGTGCAGGGAGTCAGGTGGTACCAGGCTGTCCGCAATATGTTGAAAATCCCTATATTCTATGGTGTCCTATTGGCACTAGTCTGCAAGATACTGGGTTGGCAGCCGCCCGAATTTATTTTGCGGGCAACGGAGCTGCTTGGACAGGCGGCGATTCCTGTTATGCTGGTTCTGCTCGGCATGCAGCTGTCACGAACGAAAATAACTCAAGGGTGGGGTTTTTTCGGCCTTGCGACGTCAATTCGCCTGCTGATCGGGCCCCTGATCGCCATCGCACTCGTCACACTTCTCGGGCTTGACGGCCTGTCGCGCAAGGTCGTCATTTTGCAGACTAGCACGCCATCCGCGGTCCTGCCCCTCCTCTATTGCCTGAGGTTCGGTACGCGGCCCGATCTCGTGTCGGGCACGATTCTGACCAGCACGCTCTGCAGTGCTTTGACTTTGACTGTTCTTTTGTATTGGTTAGGTTAGCGGACAACGCGAGTAGCAACTGACAGGGTCTGGATCGGGACCTTGATACTCAGCTCATTGGCGACGCTAAGGTTGATCACAAACGCGATGCTGTGAGGTTTCAGCATGGGGAGCTGATTGATGTTCTGCCCTGAAAAAACCTGCCCGGCTATTTCAGCCAGTTTTTCACCCTGCTCCTGCGCAGAGGTTTCAAGGACCATGAAGGCTCCTTCATCAGCAGCACCGGCAAGCTGTGTAATCACCGGAATCTTGCGAGCATTAGTGTAGCCGAGCACGAAGCTGAGCTGAGATTTATGTTGTTCGCTGCTGGCGATAAAAACTCCGTCAACATCGTCCGGAAGCTTTCCAAGTTGAGCAAAGTAATTATGTGTCTCGCCGACTTCCATGGAATACACAGTAATGCCCTTACGTTTGCTGCTTTCTTCCAGGATGCGCTTCTGCAACAAAGCTTCCGGACTGTGCATATCGAAGAGAATGGCAAATTTCCGCACTGTCACCGTATCCGTGAAATACTTTAACAGGCCCTGAACCGGTGCATCGCCTCGAATGCCGGACATGTTGCGGCCAGTGTTGGTGCTGGCAGAGACTATTTTGAGGCCAACAGGGTCATACACGTCGGCAAAAATGGTCGGAACGGGCGGTAATTCGGCCTTTGCGGCCAGTGTTGCCAAAGGGCCATAAGTCACAATTAATTCTGCCCCCAAAGCAACGGCTTTTCTGACGCTGTTGCGTAGAGACATGGTGTCGGCATTAGGGGTCTGCACATAAATCCGGCAATCCGTATCACAAAAACCTTCGGTATTTTTGACGAAAGCTGCATGGACTTGATTATATCGCGGCTGTGAATTGGCCATGATCACGGCAATCAGACGCCCTTCTGCAACAGCTTGGGAGGGACCCAAAAAACTGCACGACATAATGATCAGGGTGCACAGCAGAAAACACCTCACGAAGTCCCCCCGGACACAGTCAACTGAAGCTGAACACATTAACCAAAAACCCAATACCTGAAACAAATAATCCGTTGCCGCAATTGAAAACGGATATGTAAAATCGTATCAATTACAAACAATATGCAAGAAATGTAAAAATTTAACAAGACTTCTGTGCAGATCTATAAATTTAAAAAAGCGTGCCAAGAACAACGCCGAGCGCCGAAAGTGGGCCCGTATCACTGATGCCATCAACAGACTTTTCAACTTTATGCAGCGTGGTTTTGGCATCACGATAAATATCGTCTTCATTGACCAGTTTACCCAAGGTGCCCTGCCCTTCGTCGATCTTGGTGGCAATGCTGTTGACACGGGCCATCGTGTCGCTAATGTTCTCATAAAGGGCACCATCATCCAAAAGTCTGCCGAGAGAACCTTCTCCAGCGTTAATCTGCTCCGTAATTTCATTCAGGCTGCGGACCGACAAGGTAATCTCTTCGTAAAGCCGGTCATCGACAAACAGCTTGCCCAGGGTCCCTTCTCCCGACTTGATCTGGTCGGATAAAGCCGCAAAGTTAATCATGGTCTGATTGAGATTGTCGTATAGGGCCGGGTCGTCGATCAGCTTGCCCAGGGAGCTGTTGCCACTTTCCAGTTTGACCAGCAACTGGTTCAGCCGTGTTGACATAGCTGTCATCTCATCATACAGAGTCGGGTTGTTCACCAGGCGTCCAAGGGTCCCTTCTCCCTCGTCAATTTTGGTAACGATTCTCTCCAGGCGATTGACCGTTTCGGCAAGCGGTTCACGGCTTTCGTC
>Ga0224504_10001142_pt1 | contig 11899 bp, 11 predicted proteins | sample SF_Oct11_sed_USG_3_FD_170160 | JGI IMG/M metagenome (GOLD analysis project Ga0224504, IMG submission 170160) | Sediment microbial communities from San Francisco Bay, California, United States - SF_Oct11_sed_USGS_24 | ecosystem: Environmental > Aquatic > Marine > Sediment | place: USA... | reverse complement strand
ACCTGCTTCGAATTTGCTGTGGGGGGCGCTGGGACGGGTGATTACTAGCAGGACTCGCTCGGGCACATCCTTGTGGCGCTCGATACTCGACTCCTGTCTCGTACGGTCCTGCTAGTAATCACCCGTCCCAGCTTCGACCGAACGCCGTATATTTCAATTTGAAATAAGAAACTACCCGTACCAGCGCCCTCCACGGCTAATGCGAAGTCGCTAATGAATTACAAAGAAATCTTTAGTTTTATATATTAGATTATTCTAAATTAGTTTTTTCTAATGTATAATGGAATCATTCCGTCAGTTGTGAGCTACTGACTTCTGTTAACTGACGGTATACTCCTCGATCGGCACCATCTGAACAGGTGTCATTACCTGGAAAGCTATGTACAGCTTTCCAGGTTTTCTTTTTTATCGGCCGCCAAATTTAATTGCATGGCATTCCGCGTTGACGACAGGATTCTGTATAATCCAACCCCGTCAGAGTTCAAAAATATTGTGGTCATAATGATCACAGGTAAAAATAATTCATCTTAAGGTATGAAAGCTTATGGCGCAGATCGAATGGAAAGAGGAGTATTCAATAGGTAATGCTTCAGTCGACGAGGAACACGAATTACTGATCACACAGATCAACAAGCTCTATCAGCAACTCAATCAACCTTTGGATACGATGGTTATCGAATCCATGCTGTCTGACATCCAAACCGACATTTCCACACATTTTGCACTGGAAGAACTCCTGATGCAGGAGGCCGGATTTGCCGAATTTGAGGATCACAAACAGGATCATGAGCGTCTGCTGGACCAGATCAGTGACATGATATTTCACTTCACAGAGGACCCGGAAAGCGGCAGAGAATTGCTGATTAACCGGCTGTCAGACTGGTTTAGCAATCACTTCAGGGGTTTTGATTCACGTTTGCATAATCAACTATGCTAGCTTAGCGGTCTACCAGTTTCATTGCGGCGTCATTTTTACGATTACCCTGAACAAAAAGTGAAACCCGGTTGATTCTGTTGAGTTCATCAGCAGTTAATTTTATTCGAGCAGATTCAATATTTTCTTCGAGATAAGTTCTTCGCTTGGTGCCTGGAATCGGGAACACATCATCACCCTGTGCATTTAACCAGGCCAGTGCCAGCTGGCTCGTTTTGCAATGTTTAGTGGTCGCAATATCTTCCAGTTCCCTGACGATTTCCAGGTTGATTTCAAAATTGCCGCTCTGAAATAACGGAATATCCTTACGGTAGTCAGCGTCTCCAAACTGCCTGGAGTCAATGAGTTTTCCGGTTAAAAAACCCCTGCCCAGCGGGCTATAGGGAACCAAAGCAACCTGTAACTCACGGCAGGCCGCGATAATTTCAACTTCAATATCCCGAACCCAGATTGAGTACTCAGATTGCAACGCAGTGACAGGGTGCACTGCAGCGGCTTTTTTCAAACTGCCAGCTGACACTTCAGAAAGCCCCAGGTACCTGACCTTCCCGGCACTGACAAGATCTGCCATGGCACCAACGGTTTCTGTCAGTGGTACCTCTGGATCGATCCGGTGCAGATAATATAAATCAATATAATCCGTTCCAAGCCTTGTCAGACTGGCATCACAGGCTTTCTTTACATATTCGGGACGGCCATTCAAACCTGACTCATTGGCAAGAAAGCCAAACTTGGTAGCGAGGATAACATCCTGTCGAAATTCCCTGACAGCACTTCCCAGCAATGATTCGTTATGTCCATTGCCATAGACATCTGCGGTATCAAAAAAATTAAGCCCCATCCCGAAAGCCCGTTTAATCGTAGCCCGCGACTCTTCATCATTGGTCGGCCCATACCATTCAGACATCCCCATACAGCCCAGGCCAATGGATGATGCCAATAAGTCACTGTTACCCAGTTTCTGTTTTCTCATCACATTATTATGCTCAATCACACAATCGAAAACACTTGATTAACAACACACCAGTGCTTTGGAGTTAATTATTGGAGTTTTTTTCCAGAACATCATTTAGAATTGCTGTCTCAGCAGTTCATCAAATATTGTTATGGGGGTTTCTATGCGCATTAAAATTTTCTTGACATGTCTGGCTACCGTGATGTTTGCCGGCACTGCCAGTGCCGAAGGTGTATCCATTGATCCAGGAATGTGGGAAATGACCTCGACCGTGACCATGAGCATGATGCCTGAACCACGCAGCACCACGGTCAAAGAGTGTATTAAGGATGATGAACTCAGTCCGGAAAGCTTCAACATGGACAAGGAGAACCCCTGTACCATTTCCGATGTGGCTGTGGAAGAGAATACGGCTCGTTGGGCAATCAGTTGCTCAACCGGTGGTGGTCCTGTAATGGAAGGTCAATGGGAATTCACATCGAGCGGAGAAAAGATCAGCGGAAACGGCTCCATGAGCACGGAATTCAACGGTAAGACCATGGGCTTTGACATGGTTTGGGTTGGAAAAAGGGTCGGCGATTGCGAATAATCGTCCCCGTCACCCCATTGGGTGCATAACAAAGACAGGCACTTTACGTAGCACCGATATCCTCATTCCAGAGGTCCGGTCGTTCGGTGATGAAGGCTTTCATCATTTGTACGCAAGCGTGATCTTGTACCACCTCAACAAGCACACCCCGGGAGCGTAATAATTCCTCCTCACCCATAAAGGTGTGGTTTTCCCCAACAATCACCCTCGGTATGCCATAGAGCAATATTGCACCGCTGCACATGGAGCAGGGTGACAAGGTCGTGTACAGCGTACACTCACGATACACACTGGCTGGCTGGCGCCCGGCATTTTCAAATGCATCCATTTCACCATGTAATACGGCACTACCCTGTTGAACTCTGCGGTTATGCCCGCGGCCGATAATATTTCCTCTGTGTACTATCACCGAGCCAATCGGGATACCACCCTCCTGTAAACCCTTGTTAGCCTCATCAAATGCCGCTTTGAGAAATTGATCCATCTGGACGCCCTGCGAATTTATCTTCTATCATGGTACCCTGAATCAAATAGAAAGGGGTCAGGATGAGTCAAGCCTAATCCCTGATCTCTATTAACCTTGTATAGGTTTAATCAACCTGACCCCTTTTCGGGAGGCACACATGAGCTCATTGTTAATCAAAAACGGTACCATTGTTACCGCCACTGACCATTACCAGGCCGATGTATACATCGAGGGAGAATTGATCTCCATGATTGGTGCACAGCTGGATGTTTCGGCTGACCGCGAGATCGATGCCATGGGCTGTTATCTTTTCCCGGGTGGTATAGATGCCCATACCCATATGGAATTGCCATTCATGGGCACCCATGCCAGTGACTCTTTTGAAAGCGGTACACTGGCCGGTCTCCACGGCGGTACAACAACCATTATTGATTTCGCCATTCAGACCCAGGGCGATAGCCTCGAAGCCGCGATTGAAGACTGGCATAAGAAAGCCGATGGTCACGCAGTGGGAGATTACGCCTTTCATTGCGCCGTGACGGACTTTAATGACGACACACGTAAAGAGCTTCCTAGCGTCATAAAAGACCACGGTATTAATTCATTCAAGGTGTTCATGGCCTACAAGGGCGCACTAATGGTCGATGACCGGCAAATGTATGAACTGATGCAGGAGCTGGTTGAATTAGGCGGCATCGTCACTGCACATACCGAAAACGGTGACATGATCGACAGCAATATCCAGCAAAACCTTGCAGCCGGCAATACGGCGCCCAGGTACCACGTACTCTCACGACCGGCCATTTGCGAAGCAGAGGCCGCCGGCCGTGCAATAGACCTGGCCTATGAAACCGGTTGCGCGTTCTATATCGTGCATACCACTTGTGAGGAAACCCTTGCAAAGGTCAAGGCAGCCACCCTGAGAAACCAGAAAGTACACGTTGAAACCTGTATCCAATACCTGTTACTGGATGATTCCTTTTATTTCAAAGAAGGCTTTGAAGGCGCCAAGGTGGTCATGAGCCCGCCGCTACGCAAGAAAAAGGATCAGGAAGCCTTATGGGCCGGCATGAACCAGAACCTCGTTCATCATGTAGCCACTGATCACTGCCCGTTTTGCATGGATCAAAAAGCCATGGGTAAGGATAACTTTTCGAAGATCCCAAATGGCGCTCCCGGTATTGAAAACCGCTTCGAACTACTTTACAGCGAGGGTGTGGCAAAAGGCCGGATCGGGCTGAACAAGTTTGTAGAAATGTCTTCCACAGGTGCGGCCAAAATATTCGGCCTTTTCCCACGCAAGGGCACTATTGCGGTTGGTTCTGACGCTGATATTGTCATATTTGACCCCGAGGCCGAACACACGATTTCTGCTGAAACCCATCACATGAACGTTGATTACAATGCCTATGAAGGCTGGCAAGTCCAGGGTAAGACCCGCACCACCATCCTGCGCGGAACCGTTGCAATTGATGAAGGAAAGGCGTTCGTTGGTGAAGGATTTGGCAAATATCTGAAACGTCCGCCATTTAGTTCCTATACTTAAGACCATAAGTGGTGAAACAAGAACGTAGTGTGGGTTGTTTTCTAACCCACCAGATAGATTCGATACTGCAAACGGTGGGTAACAGGTTACCCATCCTACGGAGAGAAATGTTATGTCTAGAATGGTGAAAGCAGCGATCGTCCAGATGGCCAATAAACTGCATGGTGATGAGAGCGTAGAGGCACACCGAACCGCGATGATTGAAGCACATATTCCTTACATTGAAGAGGCCGGTGAGAAAGGTGTCCAAATGCTGTGCTTCCAGGAGATTTTTACCGGCCCTTATTTTTGTCCATCACAGGACGTCAAATGGTATGACGCGGCAGAAGCAATACCCGATGGCCCGACCACACAACTCATGTGTGAATACGCACGCAAATACAATATGGTCATCGTCGTACCCATTTATGAAGAGCATATGACCGGGGTCTACTTCAACACCGCCGCAGTGATTGATGCCGACGGGACCTATCTTGGAAAATACCGCAAAAATCACATTCCGCAGGTTGCAGGCTTCTGGGAAAAATTCTTTTTTAAACCCGGCAACCTCGGTTACCCGGTGTTCGACACGGCTTATGGAAAGGTTGGTGTGTATATCTGTTATGACCGGCACTTTCCGGATGGCGCCCGCTGCCTGGGTTTAAATGGTGCGGAAATCGTGTTTAATCCCTCTGCCACCGTCGCTGGCCTGTCCCAATATCTGTGGGAACTCGAACAGACGGCCCATGCTGCGGCCAATGGCTACTACATTGCAGCCATCAACCGTGTCGGTGAAGAGGCACCATGGAATATCGGGCGCTTCTATGGCTCATCGTATTTCGCCGACCCGCGTGGTCAGATCGTGGCACAGGCCAGTGAAACCGAAGACGAGATGGTCATCGCCGACCTTGACTTCGACCTGATTCGGGAAGTTCGAAACACCTGGCAGTTCTATCGCGACCGCCGGCCTGAAACCTACGGTGTGCTGACGGAACTATAGACACGTGAGCCTGGAGCACCTGGTCAGCCACCTGGATACCGACATGGATCTCAGTAATGCGGATATAGCGCCGGTTCCATCCGCTCAACGCAATTGGAAGGCAATCAGTTTCTTTACTCTTTGGGTGGGTATGGCGGTCAATATTCCGTCCTACATGATCGCGGCATCATTGATCGATGGCGGTATGAGTTGGCAGCAGGCTATGTGGACCGTGCTGCTGGGAAACCTGATCGTTTTTATACCGATGTCCCTTTCGGGTCATGCAGGGACAAAATATGGTATTCCGTTTCCGGTATTTGCACGTGCGTCATTCGGTGTGCGCGGCTCACACATCCCATCCCTGTTACGCGCCATTGTCGCCTGCGGCTGGTTTGGTATACAGACCTGGATCGGAGGCGCCGCCATTTATACGATCGTATTAATTATATGGCCCGTGATAGCAGATGGGCCTGCCATGATGCCGGAATGGGTCGGTGTAAGCCTGATCCAGTTCATCTGTTTCATGTTGTTTTGGGCGATGAATATCTGGTTGATCTGGAAGGGCATCAATTCAATCCGTATCCTTGAGCATGTGGCTGCGCCCTTCCTGCTGCTCTGCGGCCTGGCCCTGCTGGCCTGGGCCTACCAGGGCGCCAACGGTTTCGGCCCGATGCTGCAGGCCGGTTCCAAGTTCGAGAATTCCTCTGAGTTCTGGAATCTATTCTGGCCCAGCCTGACCGCCATGGTTGGTTTCTGGGCTACTCTGACCCTGAATATTTCCGATTTTACCCGCTACGCCAGTAGTCAGCGTGCACAGGTTGTTGGACAACTATCCGGCTTGCCAAGCACCATGACCCTGTTTGCTTTTATTGGCGTGGCCGTTACCAGTGCGACCATCATCATCTTCGGCGAAGCTATCTGGGACCCGGTTGTCCTGGTGCGGCGATTTGAATCCCACACGCTGGTATTCTTCTCAATGATCGCGGTTATTATCGCTACCATTTCGACCAATGCGGCCGCCAACGTGGTGGGTCCGGCCAATGCCTTTTCCAACATGATGCCGTCGAAGATCGACTTCAAACGTGGTGGTTATATCACCGGTATCATCGGTATCCTGATCATGCCGTGGAAATTGATTGCTGATCCCAGCGGTTATATTTTCACCTGGCTCATCGGCTACTCAGCCCTGCTGGGACCCGTGATCGGCATAATTCTTGTCGACTATTTCCTGATCCGGAAAACTGAACTTAACGTAGAAGACCTGTACCGAAGCAAAGGGATTTACGCCGGTGTTAACCCGGTGGCAATCATTGCATTGGTGATTGGTGTTTTACCCAACATCCCGGGCTTCCTGGCCAATGTCGGTCTGTATTCCGGCAGCGGCTTTGTTGTAGACCTGTATAACTATGCCTGGTTTATCGGTCTTGGCATTTCCAGCCTGGTTTATTATGTATTGATGAGGAATCGTGTCTGATGAGTATTGATATCCGTTGCGCACGCCTGGATCCTGAAGAAATCAGCCGGAATTATTCCGAGCTGCATACACCGTTAACTGAACTTCAGGCTATCCAGGAATCCGCTCGCTGCCTTTTCTGCCATGACGCGCCCTGTACCGAAGCCTGCCCCACCGACATCGATATTCCGGGGTTTATCCGCAAGATCGCAAGCGGCAATGTGAAGGGTGCGGCCAATACCATCCTTAGCGAGAACATCATGGGTAACACCTGCGGCAATGTCTGCCCTGTTGAAGAATTGTGCGAACAGGTTTGTGTTAAAAAGACCGCCGAGGAAAAGCCCGTGGTAATCGGGCAGTTGCAACGTTACGCCACGGATCATGTATTGGAAAACTGGATTCAACTTTTCCAGCGTGCACCTCAAAGTGGCAAGAAAGCCGCGGTAGTGGGTGGCGGGCCCGCAGGTTTGTCCTGTGCACACCGCCTGGCGATGCTCGGTCATGAAGTGACCCTATACGAATCACGTGATAAGCCCGGAGGGCTAAACGAGTACGGGCTCGCCGCTTATAAAATGCTGGATGACCGGGCTGCCAGGGAAATCGCCTATATTCTCGACATTGGCGGTATCAACATAATGACCGGCAAGACACTTGGTAAAGATTTTGAGCTGGCTGAGTTGCGGCGGGATTACGACGCCGTATTTATCGGTCTCGGTCATAATGCCGTCAACGCATTGGGTTTGGAAAATGAAGCAGTCGATGGTGCTCACAATGCCGTTGATTTTATTGAACTCATACGCCAGGAAGACCTGTCTACACTGCCTGTCGGCCGCCAGGTAATCATAATCGGTGGTGGTAACACGGCCATTGATATGGCAGTTCAAATAAAGAAACTGGGTGCGGAATCGGTCACCATGGTTTATCGCCGTGGGCTGGATGAAATGGGTGCCACCGAGTATGAGCAACAAGTGGCCCAGACCAATGGTGTACTGATTCGCACGCATGCAAAACCCCATCGCATTCTGACCCTTGATGATCAACTGAACGCTGTTGAATTTGAATACACCCAAAACGATGCCGATGGTCGATTAACCGGCAGCGGTGAAAAATTTGTTTTGCCGGCAGACCAGCTATTCAAAGCGATCGGCCAGGCACTGGATGCCACACCGCTTGATGGTGAGGAAACACCTGAAATATCGCATGGACGAATCAAGGTGGATGAGTCTCAACACACCAGTCTGCCGGATGTATGGGCAGGTGGTGACTGCACAGCGGGCAAGGACCTGACCGTCACTGCGGTACAGGACGGCAAAATCGCCGCCACAAGCATGAATGAGTACCTGAATCATGGCTGATCTTAGTTGTAAAATTGCCGGAATCTCCTCCCCAAACCCGTTCTGGCTGGCCTCCGCGCCACCCACGGACAAACGCTACAATGTCGAAAGGGCCTTTGAGGCAGGCTGGGGCGGTGTAGTCTGGAAAACCCTGGGCGAAGACGGCCCGCCGATCGTCAATGTCAGTTCGCGCTACGGCTCGGTGGATTTCAACGGCCAGCGCATGATGGGCTTTAACAACATCGAGTTAATCACCGACCGTCCACTACAGATCAACCTGGATGAAATTACCGCGGTCAAAAAGGCCTGGCCGGACCGGGCACTGGTTGTTTCACTGATGGTTCCCTGCACCGAGCAAGCCTGGAAGGATATCCTGAAGAAAGTGGAGCAGACCGGCTGTGATGGCGTTGAACTCAATTTCGGTTGCCCGCACGGTATGAGCGAACGCGGTATGGGCGCCGCCGTTGGTCAGGTTCCGGAGTACATTCAGGAAGTAACCGAATGGTGCAAGGTACACACAGATTTGCCGGTATTCGTTAAACTGACACCCAATATTTCAGATATCAGGCGGCCGGCCCGTGCAGCCTTTGACGGTGGTGCAGATGCCGTATCACTGATCAACACGATTAACTCCATCGTCTCCATCGATTTGGATATCATGGCACCGACTCCAACGGTGGCAGGCAAAGGTGTTCACGGCGGATATTGCGGGCCGGCGGTTAAACCCATCGCGCTGAGCATGGTTTCCGAGATTGCCCGCGACCCGCACACCAGGAACCTGCCCATCTCGGGCATTGGCGGTATCGGCGACTGGCGTGATGCGGCGGAGTACATTTCACTGGGCTGTGGCAGTGTGCAGGTCTGTACGGCAGCGATGCGTTACGGTTTTCGCATCATTGATGACATGGTGGATGGACTGAATAACTGGATGGATGAAAAGGGTTACGCCACCCTGGAGGACTTCCGTGGTGCCGCCATTCCGAACGTCACCGACTGGCAGTATCTTGATCTGAACTACAAGACCATCGCCGCCATCGATCAGGAAACGTGTATCGAGTGCGGCCTGTGCCATATTACCTGTGAGGACACCTCACACCAGGCCATCAGTGCTTCCAAAGACGAAAATGGTAAGCGTACCTACACGGTGATTGATGAGGAATGCGTCGGTTGTAATCTCTGCTACCTGGTCTGCCCGGTTCCCAAATGCATCAGCATGAATGAAGTCGATAACGGCCTGCCCTACCTGAACTGGACTGAGCATCCGAATAATCCGATGAAGTGACTTCAGGTTTGGTAGTGAAAGCAGCTCACTTACATAAACCATAAGCCTGACAAAAACGGAGATAACCTGGCTCACGGTAGTTTTTATCAAATAAATAGTCATTATGGGATTTTGCCACAAGCAAATCTCCACGCATCACGGCCTGACGTACTGCCAGTGCGGCCAGATCACAACTCCTGACCGGCCGCTTGCTCAATGAATATTTTGGTTGCTGAAGACAGATCCTCACGGTCTCGAAAAACAGATCCCAGCTGTGCTGGAATCTCACCGAAACCGGTGCGTTTCCCGACCAGCACTTTAGGAACCCGGTAACTTTCCAGGGCGTGTTGAAGCCAACGGGCCCAGTGTTCGTCCGTGTGGCTGTAACTGATGAATGCCTTATAGCGGAAGCCTGCCAAAAACCGCACCTTTTCTAATTAGAATAGACCTGCAACGCAAGTCATTGACTTTGTTAGACCTATAACAAGTCTAGACCAGTTTTCATGGTTTTTCTTTAAACTTCAGGAATCAGTTTAGGAAAAAATCAGTTATCTCGAATGGGAACGACCAGTACCGGTCGTTTTGACTTACGGATAATACCGGCAGAATAACTACCGATCAGCACATCATATACCGCACCGTGACCATGGGTTCCAACCACGATGAGTTCCGCTTCCAGATTGTCCGCTTCTTTTAGGGTCGTCTCGACGGTGGGGCCCCGAACCAGTAGTGCTGTCGCATCGAGACCGTCATTACGCAATTTCTCAGCAAGCGTCTGGACATCACGATGTTCACGACGTAACTCCTGGGCAACCTGGGTACGAACCACTTCCGGGCCGGCATCGTAACCAACGAAGTCCGGCTCAGGTTCAGCGGCATGCAGCACGTACACTTTAGCCCCGGTGAGTTTTGCCACTCTGCCAGCGGCCTCAACGACGCTCGAGGACGCCGGTGACAGGTCTACAGCAACCAAAATATTCATTGATTCTCTCCAACTGCCTTACGGGCAGCAAGTTCGCGCTGCACCAGGCCGTAAAACGCTTCTGTAAAACGATCGGCTTCCTTACCGGTCATATGTGACCATTCCGGCAACCAGTAACCCTGCATTTCCTCGTGATCTTCAAAGTGTAGACCCAGTGCACCGGTCTGCTCAAGCAATACATCCCATGTCAGGTCACGTGGAGCAATGTCAATTTCGGCGACAGCGTAATGGCCTTCATAAGGCATTTGAACAAAAATAACTTCAGCTCCCTTTGCCTGTAAGGTCTTGGTTGCTGCGACGGCACGATCCAGTTGTTTGGTTCTGGATTCGAGAAGACCTTCCTGCACGGGTGGCGGCAGGTCAGCCAGTGGCATCCAGTTCTGCGCCCAGATTTTTTTTGCCAACTCACGATACGCCTCATCATAGACAAGTCTGTCCCACAGACGGGAATTCCGGTCGCGCTCCATATCCATGAGTTTGCGTACTTCAAGATCGAACACAACACCCTCACGTGCGGGAAGCGATTGCCGTCGTAAAATTGCCGGCAAGGCGAAATCATTGTGGTAGAAAGCGAGATAGGGCTCTACCAGCATCGAGACCCGGTTGCCAAACCATTGCGTGGGTGTCTCATCCTGATAGCGGTCAATCGCCCTGCGGCGAAGTTCGTAACCTGAAAAGAAAAGACCGGGCGCAACACCGACAATGACCTTGCCGGTAAAGTCCTCATCATCTGCCAGCCCTTCAAGAACGGTCACCGGGCTGGTTCCCTCAAGAGCAAGTTGCACAGGACGCCGTTTGTCGAGGCGCTCCCATATCGAAAGTTGCGTATTAAACAGCACGCGTGATGAACCCGTAAATACCCAACCGTCACCGGCCCCCTGGTTGATCCGGCGGCGCTGTTCCACCCACTGGCCGTCTGAATTACGGTAGGAAGGTGTCACGCCTTCGCTGCGGACCCAGAATTCCCAGGCAACCATCAACATAGCCGTGACCAGCAAGGCCATTAAGGCGCTGCGACCCAATACCGGTACCGGGCGCTCGTAAACGGCTTCTGCTTTTAAGCCACTCATATCAGAACTGGAAGTAGATGAAGGCATTGCTTTGCCCCTGTGTAATGATGATAAGCCACAACATGACACCCCAGGCACCAGCCAGTAACCAGCGTGGCAGCGCCGTGGCGACCTCGTGTAAATAGCGGTTACGCATAAACCAGTGTATGGCCAGCATGGCAACGGTCACGCCGATGACCTGTAATACGTCGATCGTCGGTAATACTTTCTTGCCATCCATGTTCAGTGTCAGCATGGTGTCGATCATCCGCCAGGCGGTGGCGAAATCCTGCGCACGGAAAAACACCCAGGTGATATTGACCAGGAAATAGGTTATCAATGCCAGTAATAATCGCGGCCCCCAAAGTTTCC
>Ga0224504_10001140_pt1 | contig 11902 bp, 12 predicted proteins | sample SF_Oct11_sed_USG_3_FD_170160 | JGI IMG/M metagenome (GOLD analysis project Ga0224504, IMG submission 170160) | Sediment microbial communities from San Francisco Bay, California, United States - SF_Oct11_sed_USGS_24 | ecosystem: Environmental > Aquatic > Marine > Sediment | place: USA... | reverse complement strand
TAAGCAGTGCATTACCCCGGTTATAGGCAGCCTCGGCAGAGCGGATTCGTCCAAACACCGCTGCCGCGCTTTCAAAATCACCGCCGCGATAAAAAGCCACGCCCTTGCGCATCGGATCTTCAAATGATTCCGCCGCATCCAGGTACTTTTGCTGCGCCATCAGCCGATCACCCTGTTGGTCCGGTGTCAGCCACAAGTCCACCCAGCCCGCACAGGCAACCGCAGGCAAGTAAAGCCACGCGCAAAATATACAGGCGACCCAGAATTTCATGAGCCCATCCTCACCGCAGCGCCCTTGCGGAACATGGGCAGGATGATCAGCATCATTCCGAACATCAGCAGGTAGCCCGAATCCTTCCAGCGTTCACCCTGTTGTGTGGGTGCCGCCGCGATGCTGCGCTCAATTTGCGCACCCAGTTGCTGTACATCTGAATCATCAGGTGTGACCCTGACCAGTTTACCTCCGGCAGCCCGGGCCGCTTCGCGCATGGCATCTTCGTCCAGCGCCGGCGCGGGCGGACTGGCCGGTGGCGGTACTACCCCGGGGCCAGCCGCCATCGCGAGAATGTGAACATCAGCCCCGCCACCGGCATCGAAGGGCATCGGGATTGAATCGGCGATCAATACGATGGACCCCGGCAGGCCCGATTCTGACAGGCGGCGCTGGGCCAGCTGCATCGCCTTCTGCGGGTCATCGCCTGCCAGCGGCATGACCTCCGGGTTCAACCCGGCGGCAAAGAACCGGATAATTTCCGGGTCGGAGGTCAACGGCATCACCAGGTGGGCGCTGCCAGCATAGGCAATCAAGCCGGTTTTGCTGCCGGGCCGCAACGAAAGCAAGTCACTGACTTTCTGTGCAGACCGTTGCAGACGGCTGGGCTGGACGTCTTCCGCCAGCATCTCAGGCGTCACCTTCATGACGATGAACAGCGCCGCCTGGTCCTCCGTGAAGGGCGTCGCTTCACGTTCCCAGGCGGGCCCGGCCAGGGCGACGATTCCCAGCAGCCAGCCAGCCGCCAACAGCATCACGGGTTGCAGTTTTCCCCGCCGCTTTTCGTGGCTGACCGCCAGGTGCTCCAGCAGCTGCGGGGCGATTACTTTTTTCCAGGCGCGCCATTGATCCTGGCGGCGCAGGATGGAAACAATGACCAGCCCAGCCGGCAGCAGCAACCACAGCCAGGCCGGCCGCAGAAAGTGAAACAACTCCCAGTTGATCACGACGAGGCCTCCTGCGGTTTTGCGCGCCGCATCGCCAGCAAAAACCTGAGCTCCATGCCGGAGAAAAACAGCAGCGTGAGCAATACCGAGAGGCCCAGCGGCCAGAAATACAGCTCATGCTCCGGCCGATAACTGAGACTTTCGACCTGTCTCGGGTTCAGACCATCGAGGGTCTGGTAGATGCTCTCCAGCGAACTGCGATCGTCGGCATGAAAGTACTGGCCGCCCGTGGCTTCGGCAATCGCCTGCAGCGTTTCTTCATCCAGCGCCTGTTCACCGGCAGCTTGCGGATCACCCATCGCCACCGGGTAGATGGTGACGCCATTGTCACTGGCCACTTCGGCAGCACGCAACGGCGGCACCATGCTGCCGGTATCATTGCCGTCGGTCAGGACTATCAATACCCGCTCGTCCACTTCACTGCGCTCGAACAACTGAATAGCCGCACCGATGGCGTCACCCATCATGGTCCTGGGGCCCAGCATTCGCACCTGCGCCTCGTCAAGCAGTTCGCGGACCACCTGCAGGTCTTCGGTGAACGGCGCCTGCACGAAGGCCGCTGATCCAAAGAAAATAAGGCCGACCCGGTCCCCATCGCGGCGCGACAGGAACTCGTCGAGCACGTCGCGGGCGGCAGACAGGCGGTCGCTGACCTGGCCGTCCTGGTCGGTAAAATCGCGGGTATCCATCGAGCCGGACAGGTCAAGTGCAACCAGCAGATCCCGCATCGGCAATTCGCGCACCAGCGGCTCATCCATCCAGACCGGGCGTGCCAGTGCGGCCACCAGGGCCAGCCAGGCGACAATCGCCTGGAATTTCTGCAGGCCCGTTCGCAGGGTGAGTGCCGAACCGCTGCCCGCGGATTGGCCAGTGATGTGCGTCAGCAGTTGCAGAAACGGGACTCTTACCGCAACACGCGGCTCCTGGTAAGCCGGCGCCAGCCAATAGATGAGCAGCGGCAGCGGCAACAACAGGAACATCCAGGGTTCATTGAAACTGAGCATCAGTCTGCCCCCGTCGCAGTCCGATGGCGCTTCATCCAGGTCTCAGCCGCTTCAATCAACCGGTTCTGATCCTGTTTCGAGAATTCCGCCTGCCGCTCACCGTGGTAGGCAAGCTGGTCCAGCAACTCGCCGACTCCGCCACAAAACAGGCCCATTCCCGCGGTTTCATCCAGGAACCGGTGCCAGGCCGTCCCACTCAGGGACGCGACGTCATTACGCGGCCATGCCGACAACGCCGTTCGCTTGAGCAGTTCGGGCAGTGAAAACAATGATTCGTCTGAACCGGCACGAATAGCGGCCAGTGCTGCCAGCGCCTGCCGCCGATAACGGTTACGTTGCCGGCGCCGCCAGGCCGAGATCGCGAACCAGAGCATCGTAACGGCGACGATCAGCAGGACCATGTACACGCCTGGCGCCAGCGGCCACCAGGGCACTGCTGCCGGCGCCACGATATCGTTCAGGTTTTGCAGGCTGGCAGTATCGTTCATGGTCAATGCTGGCCCAGTTTGGCCCGGACCTGCTCCAGCACCGGGGCCGCGGTATGCACCGGCAGCAGCGGAATGGCATGTCTGCGTGAAGTCGACTGCATACGCTCAACGCGGTTTTGAAAATCATTGCCATAAGCAACCCGCAAGGCCCGCTCACTGGTATTGAATTCCAGTTGTGAGAAGCCGTCGGAAAAAACCAGCCGGCCCGCTGCCGGCATCGCCTGCTCGAGCGGATCGTAAATGAACACGGAGATCACATCATTGTGTTCGGTCAGCCGGGTAACGTATTTGCGCGTCTCCCCGTCGATGCCAAAACCATCGCCGATCAGGCATACCAGGCAATCATGCCGCGCCAGTGACGCCATTCGTTGCAAGGCCTGGTTGAACATTTCCGGATTGGGCCGGGTTTCGGACCCGGCGTGCAAGGCATGGTTCTTTTCGACCACCGTCTTGAGAACCTGGGCGACCCGTTCCTCGCTGCGATGGGGCGGGATGACCTGCAACTCTTCGTCATCAAACACCACGGCGCCTACCCGGTCTCCCTGTGATAACACCCGCCAGGCAGAAACCGCCGCAGCCTCCGCCGCCACCACCGATTTCATCTTCCAGCGGGAGCCGAAGAACATCGACATGCGCTGGTCGACCAGCAGCCAGACGGTGCGATCTTTTTCCTCGGTGTAGATCCGCACGTGGGGCTCGCGAGTGCGGGCCGTGACCTTCCAGTCGATGTTGCGGGTGTCATCGCCCGGCAGGTAATTACGCAGTTCCTCGAAATTCAGTCCCCTGCCCCTGAGCCTGGATGCATGACGGCCACTGAGTATGCTGTGGACCGGCTGGCGAGGCAAAAAGCTGAAGCCCGAGGCCTTGAACCGCAATCTCATCAGCTCATCCAGGCTGGCATAAACCAGCGGGGCTTCACGCGGCCCGCTCTGTTTCCTTTTCATGGGCGTGTATTGCGGCATGAACCCGGTTTCAGGCAACGGCTACGAGTTTCAGAATCTCATTGATCACATCGTTGGCAGAAACCCCGTCGGCGCTGGCATCGTAACTCAGCTTCAGGCGATGACGAATGACGCTGTGGCAAATGGCTCGAACGTCGTCCGGCAAGACCGCATCGCGGCCATCCAGCCAGGCGTGGGCGCGGGCACATTTGTCCAGTGCAATTCCGCCCCTGGGACTGACACCAACGTGAATCCAGCTGGCCAGTTGCTCGCCGTAGCGTTCCGGGTAGCGGCTGGCGAACACCAGGTCGACCATGTATTTCTCGATGGTGGGGCTGACCGTCACCTGGTGGATTTCATCCCGCGCTGCGAACACCACTTGCTGCGCGACCGGTTCGGATTGACCCGAACCCGACGAACCGCTTTCTTCACCGCGCACCAGGCGAATGATTTTCGCCTCGGAGGCTTCATCCGGATAATCAATGTAGACATGCATCAGGAAACGGTCCATCTGCGCTTCTGGCAAAGGATAGGTGCCTTCCTGCTCGATCGGATTCTGGGTAGCCATCACCATGAACAGTTCGGGCATCGCGTGAGTCGTGCCGGACACTGTCACCTGCCGCTCTTCCATTGCCTCCAACAGCGCCGCCTGGACCTTGGCCGGCGCACGGTTGATTTCATCAGCCAGCACGATATTGGCGAAGATGGGCCCTGCTTCGAATCGGAAACTTGGCTCCCCGCCCTCGGTGTACAGCACCTCGCTGCCGGTGATATCGGACGGCAGCAGGTCCGGCGTGAACTGGATGCGGGAAAAGTCCGCATCCATGTTCTTCGCCAGGCCCTTAACCGCCCGGGTCTTGGCCAGGCCGGGCAAACCCTCCATCAGGATATTGCCGTTGGCCAGCAGGCCGATCACCAGGTTCTTGACCACCTCTTCCTGGCCAATGATGGACTCGGACATGCGGCGCTGCAGGTCCCTGATGGCATCAAGCGTGCTCATGTCTTTGACTTCATTGCGACGAAGCAGCTCCTTCGAGCAATTGCTCCATCACCTGGTCCAGGCTGAAACTGGCCGCTTTCTGGCGTGGCGGATAGTCCTTGAAGGTTTGCAGAAATTTGCCGACATACGCCTGTGCGGGCACCAACAGGTAGGCCCGGTCGAGCAACCAGTCATAGTAAGTGTTCGAGGTTTTCTGGGCACGTTCGAAAGGATCGCGGCGCAGGTTGAAAATCAGCGGGATACGCAGCGGCACAAACGGTTCCGACCAGGCCTGCAAGGTGCCCTCCACCCGCTGCTCCATGAAAATCAGTTTCCAGTCCTGATAGCGCAACGCGGTCAGGTCTCCGTCATCGGAAAAATAGAAGATTTCCTTACGCGGCGACTCCTCGGTTTGAGCTGTCAGTAGCGGCAGGATGTTGTAACCGTCCAGGTGAACCCGGTACTTGCGCCCCATCGCCCTGGAGTTATATCCGTCGAGCAGGTCTTCCTTGATATCGTCCTTGCCTGCTACTGCAAGCAACGTCGGCAGCCAGTCCATGTGATGAACAATTTCGTTGGTGTTGCGCCCTGCGGGAATATTGCCGGGCCAGCGAACGAAAGTCGGCACCCGCCAGCCACCTTCCCAGTTGGTGTTTTTCTCACTGCGGAAGGGCGTCATGCCGCCGTCCGGCCAGGTGTTCATGTGGACCCCGTTGTCGGTCGAATACATCACCAGGGTGTTGTCGGCGATCCCGAGTTCATCCAGCTTTGCCAGGAACTGACCGATGTGCCGATCGTGCTCGACCATGCCGTCGGAGTACTCGTCCTGACCCGAAATACCGCGCAACTCTTCCTTGACATGGGTGCGGAAATGCATGCGCGTGCCGTTCCACCAGACAAACCAGGGCTTGTCGGCCTTGTGCTGACGGTCGATGAAATCCAGCGCGGCCGCAACGGTTTCATCATCAACGGTTTCCATGCGTTTCTTGGTCAGCGGGCCTGTGTCCTCGACCCTGCCGTCGGCATAGGAGCGAATCACGCCACGCGGACCAAAATTCTTGCGGAACTCCGGGTTCTTCGGGTAATCCTCGTTTTCCGGCTCCTCCTCGGCGTTCAGGTGGTACAGATTGCCGAAGAATTCGTCGAAACCGTGGTTGGTCGGCAGCATTTCATCGCGGTCGCCCAGGTGGTTCTTACCGAATTGACCGGTCGCGTAACCCTGGTCCTTCAGCAATACGGCAATGGTGGGGTCCTCAACCTGCATGCCCTGCTCGGCGCCCGGCAGGCCGACCTTGCTGAGGCCGGTGCGGAAAACGCTCTGGCCGGTGATGAACGACGACCGTCCGGCGGTGCAGCTTTGCTCACCGTAATAGTCCGTGAATGCCATCCCCTCGTTCGCGATGCGGTCGATATTGGGTGTCTTGTAACCCATCATGCCGCGCGAATTGTAGCTGATATTGGTATTGCCGATATCGTCTCCCCAGATGATCAGGATGTTGGGTTTATCTGCAGCCAGGCTGGTCGTGGACAGGGTGGTCAGTGACAGCGCGATCAGCGCCGAACTGATGGTTTTCAGGGTTGGTAACACATTTCTCTCCAGATGTGAGTGATAAAGTCGGTCAGAATAATCAATTCCGAAGTCAAATAAAAGAAAGAGGGACTGCCGAAATTCTTTCAATGCTCTTCTTGATGATGCCTGCCATGAACATGGCCGCGATGCACCACGCTATGAATGATGGTGCCCACGATCACGCCCTGCAACGCGGCTATCACGGTGGCGCCGGCTAGCGGCAGCAAGCGGCCGGAAAACTCGAAACCGATGATGGTGGCTGCCGCCAGGGCAAACAGCGTACCCCAGGCAACCCGGTTGCCGAACACCGGCTGCATGATCAGCCACAGCATCAGCCCCATTCCAAAGCGATGCAAAACGATGGCCAGCGCCAGCCCCGAACCGTCGTTGAGTTCGCTGCCGGCCAGCCCGGCGCCGTCGAGCATTGCGTGCAGCACCAGGCCAATCAAGGCCACGTACAGGCTTAAAAGGTGCAGCTTCTCGGCGGCCCGTTGAATGGCTTTCTCGAGCAGGCTGGGAAAAAAATAGCCCAGCGCCAGGTAGCCCGGTGCCGACCAGCCCAGCGGGCCAATGATATCGGGCACCAGTAACACGACCACCAGCACGATCAACACGGCGACAATCGCGCGATCCAGCGTCCGCGCCAACGGGTGTGTACTACTGATCCATTGAAAAAGCAGTGGACCTGCAAACAGGGTGATCAGCGACAGTAAAAGCAACTAACGGTCTCCGGGCGGTGCGAACGAGCGAGGCGCGAATACTAGCATACGCTGCGCGCTTTTAATGTTCGGCGGGCAGTTGCTACTATATATGCCTTGTTACGGCCGGGCACACGATGGATACATCCACCATTGATTCGATGATTGCAGAACTCTGCACTGACGACAATGCCGAGCCTGAATTGCATGACCTGCTCGCGGTCGTCGCCGAGCGCGAAGGCAAGGAAGCGGCGCCGGCCGACCTGGCCCGGGGCGCGCGTTTTGTCCTTAGCTATATTGAATACGTGCCCTACATGATGAAAGTGGCCTCGACAGCAGCCGCTAGTGTTGGGTTGGATTCGCAGATGAAACAGATTTTGCAGATGGTTGAATCCTACTGGCTGGAAGGCAACGACGTGATCCCTGATGAACTGGGTATCATTGGCCTGCTGGACGATGCATACTGCTCGCTGACCTCGATGCAGGCCGTTTCGGACCACTACCAGCTGCAGACCGGTAAGCACCTGTTCCCGAATGACCTGGGGGCCGCCAACCGGGCGATGCGAAAAATCATCGGCGAACCTTACGGTTCCGAGCTGGACCGGATCGTCATCCGCACCATGCGGCAAACCGGCCTGATTGACGCGGTGAAATCCATGGCCAGCGAAGAAAAAAAACTGCATTTCGCAACCAACAGCACCATCTGGGGTCATGGCCCGGCCGGCGAACTGGATATCACCGACCTGGGGAACCTGGGCCTGCTGTCGAATTAGAGCTCGGCGAATGCTTTGCGAGTGAGGTTTTCGCAACCGCCTTCAGTCACCAGCACGTTGTCTTCGATTCGAATGCCGCCATAGGGAGCCAGTTCATCCACCTTGTTCCAGTTAATCGCATTGGCGTCGTGATCCGTGCGCCATTTACGCAACAGTGGTTCGATGAAGTACAGGCCGGGTTCAATGGTCAGCATGTTGCCCGTTTCCAGCTTACGGGTCAGGCGCAGGAACGGATGACCTTCGGGGCGTGGAATCTCATGTCCATCGTTGTCGATCAAACCAGCCACGTCGTGCGTCTGCAAGCCCAGGAAGTGTCCCAGTCCGTGTGGATAAAAGACGCTGCTCAGCCCTGTCACCAATGCTTGATCAGCCGACACGTTGATCAGTTTGAAAGACTCCAGCAACTCGGCAATCCGGCGGTGGGTCAACAGGTGCAGGTCTTTGAAATCCAGACCGGAACATACCTGGTGGGTCAGCTCCCGCTGCATAGCATCCATCGCCGAAATCAACTCGGCAAATTCTCCCGGCTGCCGGGCATAAGTCCGCGTGATGTCGGAAGCGTACGCATGAAAGGTACAGCCCGCGTCGATCAGGAAAGAACGTGCATGGTCCGGCGCCACGCGGTCCCGGGCCTGGTAATGCAGCACCGCGCTGTGTGAGTTCAGCGCTACGATGTTGTGGTAGGGCAACTCGGCATCGGTATGCTGGCAGGCTGCCAGGTAGCGCAGCTGGATTTCGTATTCCGAACAACCCTCCTGGAAGGCGCGTTCCGCTTCCACGTGTGCCCGGGCCGCGAGCCGGGTCGAGGCCTCCATACAGGCTATTTCATACAGCGTTTTGTGGGTGCGGGTGAGGTGTATCCGGGTGAGCAGGCCTTGCGGATTGATCCATTTTTGATCGAACACCTCTCCCAGCATGGGCGAATCGCCGATGGCCGCCACATCGCCCAGTTTCAAATCCGCATCGGGCAAATCTTTTTTCAATCGCTGTTGCCACAACGTGGGTTCACGGATCACTTCGATTTCGAAATGTTCGGCCCACCAGGCCTCAGGGTCCGAGGGCGGCAGATACCAGTAATCTTCCGGCTGATAGTAAAACAGCACCGGCTTGCGGCCAGGCACAATCAGCAGCGCGCTGTCTGCGTGGCGGGTCAGCGGCAGCCAGGAGAGAAAGTGGGGGTTTGGGCGAAAAGCGTATTCGAAATCATCCAGGAAGCTATGAATCGTGCTGCCCGAATGAACCAGGGCCGCCATGAAATCCTCCGCTTCCAGCGCACGTTCCCAACGCTTTTGCTGGTCGGCGACATGGCTCGGATAATGCGCTTGATAATTCTGTTCCATTTTCTGTCCTTAAAATTGTTAAAATGCTTCGCTTTCGTGAACCGTAAAACTCACTACCCATATTCGCAAAGAGTAAGTCCAGTGACAATCCGTCTATACAATACCCTCAGCCGGGAAAAACAGCTATTCGAACCACAGGACCCGGGCCGTGTCACGATGTATGCCTGTGGCCCCACGGTCTATAATTATGCACACATCGGCAACGCTCGTCCGGCCGTCGTGTTCGACCTGCTGCACCGACTATTGGCGCACTATTACGATTGCGTTGTTTATGCGCGCAACATCACTGATGTGGACGATAAGATCAACGAGGCGGCCAGCCAGCTGGGCGTTCCGATTTCTGAAATCTCGAAGAAATATGCAGACGCCTACCACCAGGACATGGCCGCGATCGGTGTGGAATTACCGGATATCGAACCCCGCGCGACCGATCACATCGCCCAGATGATCGACATGATCCAGCGGCTGATCGACGCCGGGCACGCGTATGTCGCTGAAGGCCATGTGCTGTTCGCTATCGATTCGTTCGAAGGTTATGGCATGTTGTCCGGGCGTGATGCGGAGGATATGCAGGCCGGGTCACGCGTTGAGGTTGCGGACTTCAAGCGGCACCCGGGTGATTTTGTTCTCTGGAAACCATCGCAAGACCCTTTACCCGGCTGGGACAGCCCCTGGGGCTGGGGCCGGCCAGGCTGGCACCTGGAGTGCTCGGTAATGGCGGAAACCCACCTCGGCGAAACCATTGATATTCATGGCGGCGGCCAGGACCTGATTTTTCCCCACCACGAGAATGAAATCGCCCAGAGCATGTGCTCTCACGGCGGCAAAACCTTTGCCCGGTACTGGATGCACAATGGCTTCGTGACGGTAGAAAAACGCAAGATGTCCAAATCGCTGGGCAATACCCTGGTGGTGCACGAACTTCTCAAGGTTCATCCGGGTGAAGTGCTGCGTTACCTGTTGCTCAGCGCTCATTACCGGCAGCCACTGGACTGGTCCGAGCAGGAACTCGAACGCGCCCGGCGAACCCTCGATCGTCTCTATGGCGTATTGCGCACGGCCGAGCATGACTACGGCCCGTTTGCTGCTGATGAAACTCCCGGTGATGCCTTCCTGGATGCGCTGGCCGACGATCTCAATACGCCGGTGGCGCTGGCGGAATTCAACCGGGTTGCCCGCGAACTGGCGCGTGCGGAAACACGCGAAGATGCCCACCGCGCGGCCGGCGAATTGCTGGCGGATGCCCGTATGATTGGCTTGCTGCAGTCCAATCCGGATGCCTGGTTCGGAGCGGCGCCGGAGGATACCGGAGCGGCAGCGATCGAAGCACTGATCGAAAAACGCAACGAAGCCCGGGCCAACCGGGATTTCGCAGCGGCTGATGCAATACGCGATGAACTCACGGCCATGGGCGTTGTGCTCGAAGATGCCGGTGGCGTGACCCGCTGGCGCCGTAAGGACGGTTGAGCAAGCCAATGATTGATCAACCAGCGCATGATCCGGTCGCCGTCCAGGACGAGATCATCAGTTCTTTCAGCCTGTTTCCGGAATGGCTCGACCGCTACCAGTACCTGATCGACCTGGGCCGCAAATTATCGCCCCTGGAAGAGTCGGAGAAAACCGATGACAAGCTGTTGGCCGGTTGCCAGTCACAGGTCTGGCTATACCTTGAAGGGGATGCTGACCGCGTAACCATCCGCGCCAACAGCGACGCCGCAATTGTTTCCGGTCTGATCGCACTGCTGATCAGTGTTTATTCAGGCTGCTCGGCGCAGCAGATCGCTGACACCGAACCTTATTTCATCCGTGACATTGGTTTGAGTGATCACCTGTCGCCCACACGGGCCAATGGGCTGCATGCGATGCTCAATGCCATCAAAGGCTATGCCCAAAGCCTCCTTTAATAAAAAGCCCCGCCGAGGGGCGGGGCTCTTCATCCCAGAGGGTATTCGCAAGGCAGTTGAGAACTAACAACCCGACCCGGCTATTTTCTGCACATCCTTCAGGTACTCTGCAACAGGATACGAAATTTTTCGCCGTTTGTTAAGAAATCATTAACAAGTTTCGAGTCGAAGCCCCTGCCTTAGCGGGCTTCCCCGAGTTGTCTCTGACGCAATTCCCAGCGCTCCTGGGCGTCCAAACAGAGGGTTGCGATCGGACGGGCCTCGAGGCGGTCCAGGCCGATTTCCTCTCCGGTCTCCTCGCAGAAGCCGTATTCACCTTCGTCAATCCTGTTCAGGGCCTTATCGATTTTACGAATCAATTTGCGATATCGGTCGCGGGTGCGCAACTCCAGGCTGTTTTCGGTCTCGCGGGTGGCGCGTTCGGCTTCATCGCCGACGTCACGCACTTCCTGCTGCAGGTGGCTGATGGTCTCGCGAGACTCTTCAACCAATTCTTCACGCCATGCCATCAACTTCTGGCGGAAATATTCCTGCTGGTTGGCATTCATGTACTTTTCGCTTTTCTTAGGCTTGTAGCCCTTCTTCAAGACAACGCGCTCTGATTCCATCGTGCTAAGCTACTCCTTGCTGGTACTGTATTTCGGTCGAAATTATAAATGACTGTTTTTTATAACATTTTTAGAAAACGTTTATTTCGCCCGAAAATGAAATTGGGGTGTTATAGCTGAACTTTGGCCTGACGGCAAGTTTTCTGGATAAAAAGATCGGATGTCAAAGCTATTACAACTTCTAATCCGGGCCTATCAGCTGCTGCTCAGCCCCTTTCTGGGCAACCATTGCCGGTTTACGCCAAGTTGCTCACAATACGCATCCGAGGCCATCAGCCGGCATGGCGCGCTGCGGGGTTCCTGGCTGGCGATCAAACGGATTGGCCGCTGCCACCCGTTTTGTGAAGGTGGCCACGACCCGGTTCCCTGACAACAAGGG
>Ga0224504_10001138_pt1 | contig 11914 bp, 12 predicted proteins | sample SF_Oct11_sed_USG_3_FD_170160 | JGI IMG/M metagenome (GOLD analysis project Ga0224504, IMG submission 170160) | Sediment microbial communities from San Francisco Bay, California, United States - SF_Oct11_sed_USGS_24 | ecosystem: Environmental > Aquatic > Marine > Sediment | place: USA... | reverse complement strand
CTGTCATCAGAAGCGTTCCAGATGCGGGTGAGGGAGTTCACCATGATGTACATGCATGGCATTGAATTCTGCACAACGTGCCAGTGTGGGTACTGCCTTGTCAGGGTTTAATAGACCGTCAGGATCGAAAGCCCGGCGGACCGCCTGGAATTGCGCCAGGGATGCATCATCAAACTGCACACACATCCGGTCGACTTTCTCTACGCCTACTCCATGTTCGCCCGTGATCGTACCGCCGACCGCGACACACAGGTCCAGGATTTCGCCACCGAATTCCTCTGCTTTATCAAATTCACCTGGCTTATTGGCATCATATAGAATCAGCGGGTGCAAGTTGCCGTCACCGGCATGAAAGACGTTGGCGACCCTTAATCCATATTTCTCTGAAAGCCGGGAAATCCGGGTTAGCACGTTTCCGAGTTCCTTACGTGGAATGGTGCCGTCCATACAATAATAATCAGGAGAGATCCGGCCCATCGCCGGGAAAGCATTCTTGCGCCCGGACCAGAATCTTACGCGTTCAATTTCGTCACTTGCGAGACTGATTTCGGTTGCGCCGGCAGATGCCAAGAGCGCATCTACTTTGCCGATCTGGGTGCTCACTTCCTCTTCTGTACCATCGAGTTCGCACAGCAGTATGGCGGCTGCATCGGTCGGATAGCCCGCTTTTACAAAGTCTTCAGCAGCCTGGATGGCCGCCTGATCCATCATTTCAAAACCTGCAGGTATGACCCCCGCAGCGATGACTCCGGCCACCGCGTTACCGGCTTTCTCAATATCATCGAAGGCCGCCATCAATACGCGGGCCAATCTCGGTCTTGTCAGTAATCTTACGACCACCTCAACGACCAGCCCCAGCATGCCTTCAGAGCCCATCATCAGGGCCAGGAGGTCATAGCCCGGTGTGTCGAGTGCCGTGCTACCGAAGGTAACCAGTTCGCCATCAAGGCCAACCATTTTGACCTGCAGAATATTGTGCACGGTAAGACCGTATTTCAGGCAATGCACACCACCGGCGTTTTCTGCGACGTTGCCGCCAATAGTGCAGGCGATCTGTGATGACGGGTCGGGTGCGTAGTACAGGCCAAGATGTTGTACAGCATCTGATATTTGCAAATTACGTACACCGGGCTGCAGGGTTGCCGTGCGGCTTTGCTCATCAATTTGCAAAATTCTGTTAAGTCTGGCGAGAGAGAGAACAACACCGTTCTTATGTGGCATGGCACCACCGGAAAGGCTGGTACCGGCACCACGCGGTACTATCGGTGTGCCGGTTCTCTGGCAGAGTTTCATCACCGCCTGCACCTGCTCGACCGAATCGGCCAGGACAACAACTCTTGGCATTTGGCGATACCCGCTTAGGCCGTCACATTCATAGGGTTTCATGGAGACGGGGTCGGAAACGATGCATGACTCCGGCAGAATGGACCGGAGTTGCTTGATGAGCGGATCACTGGCAGATTTAATTCGGGACATTATAGGTCTCTGATGAACCGTGTGAAAACTGGTGAAAATGGTCGTAACACATTTACATTTTACTTGAAAAAATACTTTGAGGCGCGTTGACTGTAGCGAAAGATTGTTGGAAATACATCTATATTAGTGACAATTCAAGGGTTTCCGCTGGAGTATCTGATTCATGCTTTGTATCCTAGGCAAGATCATGTCGTACCGGGCTACCCGATATCCAAAATTTGCAACATGAAGGAGCAATCATGATACAAAAATCCGCGAAGAGACACGTCAAGCGAGGTGAAAAATACACCACAAGGGGAACCATAAAAAAAAGGGTGTATGAACAGGAGCTCATCCGCTTACAGGTCGAACTCGTCAAGTTGCAGATGTGGATTAAACACAAGGGTTTGAAAATCGTTGTGATCTTTGAAGGAAGGGATGCTGCGGGGAAGGGTGGCACCATCAAGAGAATTACAGAACCCCTGAATCCGAGAACCTGTCGAGTGGCGGCGTTGCCGGCACCAACGGAAAGACAGAAAACCCAATGGTATTTTCAACGTTATGCTGCTCATCTTCCGGCCGCAGGAGAAATGGTGATCATGGATCGTAGCTGGTATAACCGGGCCGGTGTGGAGAAGGTGATGGGGTTTTGTACGCCGGGTGAATATGAAGAATTTTTACGCTCATGTCCGGAGTTTGAACGGATGTTGGTTCGTAGCGGTATCCTGTTGATTAAATACTGGTTTTCTGTCAGTGACCAGGAGCAGGAAAGACGTTTTCAGGCCCGCCTCCATGACTTGACAAAACGCTGGAAGCTAAGCCCGATGGATCTCGAATCCAGAAATAAATGGCAGGAATATTCAAGAGCCAAGGATGTCATGTTTGCACATACTGATATCAAGCAGGCGCCCTGGTTCGTGGTTAACTCTGATGTCAAGAAGCATGCCCGTTTGAACTGTATTTCGCATTTGCTGAGCCTGGTTGATTACCAGGACCTGACGCCGACGCATATCGACTTAACAGAGCGACCCCAGCCAACGGTGGGCTATGTGCGACCGCCGATGGAAGACCAGGAGTTTGTGCCGGAAATCTTCTGATGCAGCGAGTGCTGGTAGTGCGTATCGGCCGTTTTGGCGATACCATCATGGCAACACCGGTTATCGAGGCCCTTTATCAGGCCTTTGGTCCAGCTGTATCCATTGATTTTGCGGCCAGTCCCGGTGCATCAGCTTACATCCTGGAACTGGATTCCCGGGTCAACAAGGTTTTCTCTATTGCTCATCGAAGTACGCCATGGCGATTTCATCGTGTAAAACGCGAGATTGAACAACACTCCCGTGATTTTCCCTATGACCTCGTTATCAACCTGGAGTGCGGCAGGGAGTGTGACGACTTTATCAAGTTTGCTCATCACCACGAGTTCTGTGGACGGCCACTAAAAGACACACAGCACCGCCCAAACAGGCACTGTGTGGATACAGAGAAGTCCATTTATGCCGAGATACTGGGGCCGGACGTTACCAATGCCTCTGACACCTCGCTACAGTTGAAGTTGGATGCGACGGATTTGACAGCTCTGCCTGATTCAGCTTATGTAGTGATCAATCCCGGTTTCTCGGGAGTACAAAGATCCGGGTATAGAAGTCACCGTGGCTGGCCGGCAGCGCACTGGCAGAAGCTGATCGGGCTGCTCAATGGCTCAGATGGGTTATCAGTGCTCATCAATGGCACCCATGACGAGCAGCCATATTTCGAATCACTTTTGCAATTGCCAGGTGTGCATTCCTTGTTTGGCAGTTCGATTCCGGGTCTGGCTACTGCACTGCTAAATGCGAAAGGTCTGATTACAGTGGATACGGGCACCATGCATCTGGCCATGGCGCTCGGTACTCCCGTGCTTGCATTATTCGGCCCCAGCAACCCTGAGCTCACTGGTCCATACTCCAGTAAAGTATCGCATCGTGTGCTGCTTAGTGGTGTGGATTGTCAGCCATGTATTAACACGCCGGCTCAAAAACAATGTTCATATAACCGTTGCATGTTTGGGCTCGAGCCGCAGCCGGTGTATGAGGCCTGCCGAGAATTGTTTAATGAGTAAAAAACACAGTTAAAAACATTAAACAACAATACTTTACCATCTATTTCTATCAATATACTTTATGTTTTCTTCGGGCTTTGATTGCCTCTTTACCGCCTTTTTTTGATTCTTACCCATTAGGATTTTTACCTGGTAGTAGCTTTCTTTGGCAAGCATTTTCCACTCGGCCTTGAACCAGTTTTGCTGATAAAGTTTTTTGATGGCAGCCACTGCATCGGGTGAGCGTTCAGCAATTTGCCCGGCCAATTGCATCGCCTGTTCGATGGGGTTCTCACTTACCTGGGTGATCAAACCGCATTCCAGCGCCTTCTGAGCCGAGATGACCTCGGCGGTCATCGTCAGCTGCAGAGCGACATCCTTACTGACGATTTCTCTCAGCACCAGATTGCCGCCCATATCAGGGATCAAGCCCCATTTGCCCTCCATGATGGAAAATGTCGCGTCACTGGTGGCAAATCGAAAATCGGCTCCGAGTGCAATCTGTAAACCACCGCCCCAGCATCGACCGTGGATTACCATGATGACTGGTACCGGGATCTTGCGCCAGTTGTAAGAAACCCGTTGTGCCAGGTTGGCCTGGCCGGGTAGCCATTTGGCCAGTAATGACATGGCGGAAGATTTCTGGCTCAAAACAGACTTGATATCCAGGCCGCTGCAAAAGTCCTCGCCATTGGCCTTTACGATGACTGCCCTGATTTTCCTGTTTTTCTTCAGTTGGCGGCTGACGTTGTCGATACTTCTGAACATCGTCATATCAAGGGCGTTGCGCTTGTCAGGGCGGTTAAGTGTGACAAAAGCGATATCGTTTTCAATTTTCAGGGTAAGGCATTCTTCATTCATAGCTGGGGTTCTCACACCATGTGGGGAGTTTTTTCATAACATCCAAAAACAGATCCGATTCAAGAAAAGCTTGCAGCCAGGTTTGTAGTTTGGGGTAGGGTGCCCGGTCAAACCAGGCTTTATCTACAAAAGCAAACTGCCGTATAAACGGGAATATCGCTACATCTGCGAAGGTGAGTTGTGCATCCATCAGAAAGCGTTCTCGCGCAAGTCTTTGCTCTAGTGTCCGCAGGAATTTCTCTGCCGCTGTGCGATAAAAAATGACTGGATGTTCGGGGTGCCGGTCAGCATATTTGTAGTGATCAAGGTGTTTTTTAAAAACGAAATCGTTCTCTTTTACGAGTGCGATGGTTTCGTTCGCGAGATCGTTCTGCCACCAACTGTCTGAGTCCTGCTGGTCAAGCGCCCACATCATAACCTCGGCACTTTCATCAATGACACTGTTATCGGGTAGAACAAGAACAGGAACGGTACCCTTCGCGGATGCCTGCAGCATGGAAGTGGGTTTATCTTTGAGCAGGATTTCACGTAGCTCCACCGTGACACCGGCATAGCTCAGGGCCATTCTGGCCCTTATCGCATAAGGACAACGGCGAAAGGAATAAAGTATTGGTATCATCAGGTGAAATTTTACAGCATAGCGGTGTGAGCCTGCATTATGAGAACAAACAAAATCGTCCATATAGTCAGTTGTCATGCAGAGGGGGAAGTGGGTGACGTCATAGTTGGCGGGGTGGCACCACCGCCGGGTGACACACTATGGGAGCAACGTAAATTTATTGAGCAGGATGACAGATTGCGCCGCTTCGTACTGAACGAGCCCCGTGGTGGTGTGTTCCGGCATGTCAACCTGTTGGTGCCGCCAAAAGACTCACGCGCTCAGATGGGCATGATCATCATGGAGCCTGCAGATACTCCACCGATGTCGGGTTCGAATTCGATGTGCGTGGCCACGGTTCTTCTGGAGACAGGTATTATTACGATGACTGAACCGGAAACCAGGCTGTTGCTGGAAGCGCCCGGTGGACTGGTTAAAGTTCATGCCGCCTGCAGGGACGGTAAAGCCCAGCGCATCACTATCACCAATGTGCCGTCATTCGTGGATAAACTGGGCGTAGCGCTGGAAGTTCCGGGGATCGGAACACTGATGGTACATACCGCATACGGTGGTGACAGTTTCGTCATTGTTGAATCGAAAGCAGTTGGAATCGGTATTGAGCCCGAAAATGCCCGCGACCTTGCAGAAACCGGGGTCAGGATCACGGCTGCCGCTAACGAACAACTGGGGTTCAAACACCCCTTGAATGCGGACTGGAATCACATTTCATTCTGCCAGTTTGCCGGACCTTTAACTGAGAAGAACGGTGAACTTACCGGCAGCAACGCCGTGTCCATTCGCCCTGGCAAGGTGGACCGTTCACCCACGGGTACCGGCTGTTCCGCCCGCATGGCGGTATTGCACGCCGAGGGCAGGATGGGTGTAGGGGATGTTTACCGGGCGCGATCAATAATAGGTTCAGAATTTGTCTGCGGTATTGGATCAACAACACTTTTGGACGGGAAACCGGCAATCATTCCTGCTGTATCAGGCCGTGCCTGGATCACTGGAACCCACCAGTTGATGTTAGATCCTGATGATCCGTGGCCTGCAGGCTACCGGGTTGCGGATACCTGGCCAATGCCAAAGGAAACAACCCGTTGAAGTATTATTCCAAAAAAGCGCTATGACCGTAAACAGGAAACGGCAATGCATAAACCGATGCTTGGGACGGACCTGATCGACGGGGACATTTCAGAACTGGTTAATGGCAAGGTAGCGGGGCGATCCAACCCCATGGAACGAACTGCTTTTGTATTTCGCTCTGTCGCCCTGGGTGATTTGGCCGTTGCTGCGCTCGCCCATGAAAAGCTTGGGAGGCATGGTTAACCGGGAGGGCTGTCAGACGGAGGTGCAAGAATTCTGCTTCATAGTATTTGCGTCGACCTCGGGTTTCTTGGCAATAATCTGCGCGATGGCGCGGTCCGGATCATGCTTAACTCCCTCGTAATAGTGGAGAATGTCCCAGTTTTGAAACCACGATTTCAATTCTTCCGGTTCAAGTAGAAAATCAGGGTTGTTCGGCCGTCCGTAGAAGCGATTGCCGGTGGTAAATGTCTCATAAATAACCAGGCCGCCGGGCATTACTGCATTGAGGAGGTATGGGAATAGCGGGCGGTGCAGGTAGCGAAAACAAACAACTGCACTGAAAACCTGACATTCAAACGGGTTGATGCCTGCTTTTTCCAGGTCGACCCGCCATACACTACCAGGCAGCTTTCCCTTCGAGAGGTATAGCTCCACTTCCGCCAAGGCAGCAGATGACCGGTCGGCAAATACCACCGGAATATTCCGTTCCGCAAGCTTCAGACCGCTACGACCGGTACCACAGGCAAGATCAAGTACCGGCCTGACGGGATCTGTGTGCAGGGAAGATTCCAGGATATCCAGCAGTTTTTCTTGGTTTTTGTATTGCATTATACTAATTGATATAGTACCTAAAATAAGTTCTTTAACCCTTTGAATCGCTAGCAGAAGATATAACCTTTTTATGGTAAACAGAGTAATACCTGAGTTGGCCAGGTGCATGTGAGATGATGCCGGAAATAATAATAATTAAAACCAGCAAAAAACCATCAAGAGAAGCGTTGCTACCGATAAAAGCCAGCAAAATGAGTTTCAGATAGATAACCAATCCACGAACCTGGACTAACCATACCGGGTTAGAGGCAATGTCGATCAACATCATCAATACACCACTCACCAGTGCCAACCACCAGTAGCTGAGCCATAAATCCTTTTCCAAGCCAAACAGAATACCGCCACCAACACCGGCTACCGCCAGTAAATGCAAGGTGCGCAGGCTGATTTTTGTCCAGCGTTTGACGGTGGTTTTGTTCATTTTAGATTTCTCTAAATTAGACCAATGGCGCATCGCATATCTTGATATTCCATATAAACTGGAATCGATTGGAACAGGCGTACTCAAGACTGCACATTACACCAATAGAAAAGGAAGTGCAGTAAGAGGGGGCGGTAGTACATTTGTCAACAGCGAATTGAGTTTTATCATGGTTTATCAACAATTGGAGGATCGTATGAAAAATGTCGCAAAGATCATATTAGTTCTGTTGGTCCTGATAATGTTTCAGGGTTTGGCGATGGCCTCTGTCAGAACGCTTCCGAAGGTCATGTCCGAGGAGTCAGTCAAGTGTCTTGGCTGTCACGAGCGGAAAACACCATCCATTGTGCAGCAATGGGGCAGCAGTAAGCACCACGGGGCGAATGTCGGGTGTTATGAGTGCCATGCGGCGGAGGAAGGTGATGCCGATGCATTCATGCATCAGAAGAAACTGATTTCGATCATTGTCTCCCCCGGCGATTGTGCAAACTGTCACGAGGCAGCCGTGAATGAGATGACGGAGTCACACCACGCCAAAGCCGCCCGAATTCTTGGTTCACTGGATAACTTGCTGGCCGAGGTTGTTGAGGGTAATAACGGGCTGGTTACCGAGGGCTTTCCCGGTGGTAACTCCGCTGCTGCGGTCAATGGCTGCTGGCAGTGTCATGGCTCGGTGGTCAAGGTTCTCGAAGGTGGCAGGCTTGACCCTGCAACCTGGCCAAACACCGGAATTGGCCGGATTAACCCGGATGGTACCGAAGGCGCCTGTTCAGCCTGCCACTCAAGGCATGCATTTTCCATAGAGCAGGCCCGAAACCCGGAGAACTGCGGTAAATGCCATATGGGCCCCGATCACCCGCAAATCGAAATCTATGAAGAGTCCAAGCACGGTATTGCTTTTCATGCCAACAAGGACAAGATGAATCTCGACAGTTCCAAGTGGGTGGTTGGTGTGGACTACGACGCCGCGCCCACCTGTTCGACCTGTCATATGAGCGCGACCCGCAAACAGCCGGTTACACATGATGTGGGTTCACGTATTAGCTGGAACAATCGTCCGGCGGTTTCCATACGGCCCGAGAAGTCCGATGCCAAGATGGGTCTGGCAAGTGCCAGTGTTAGTTGGGAAACCCGTCGTGACAACATGAAGGACGTTTGCTCGGCCTGTCACAGTGACAGCTATGTTGAAGCTTTCTATATTCAGTATGATGGGTTGATTGACCTCTACAATGGCAAATACGCCTTGCCGGGACTCGAACTGATGGAGGCGGCAAAACCATTGCTTAAACCTGCCAAGTTCAGCAACAAGATCGACTGGATCTGGTTTGAGCTTTGGCACCACGAGGGTCGTCGTGCGCGTCACGCAGCTTCTATGCAAGGACCGGATTATACGCACTGGCATGGTACCTACGATCTGGCCAAGCATTTCTACACCAAGATGGTGCCTGAGCTTGAGCACTTGATCGCTGAAGGTATGGAAAACGGCAAAGTGGCCGAGGCAGAGGCCTTGCAGGCCAAGCTGGACGAGGTTTTGAATTCAGACAACCACAAGTGGTACCTGGATAAACTGGACCCGGCAGAAAAGGCCAAACGGCAAAAGGCCGCTGCAGAGTTCAAAGCGCGTTATTCCAAGTAGTTTTTTCTGTTGTTAGTCAAAAATCCCGTCGGTGAATGCCGGCGGGATTTTTTTGTTCCCGCCCGATTGTTGCCCTTCACGTGTAGCTGTTAACATTTGCCAAATGCTTAAGGGAGTTTGATGATGCTCAAATCCAATTTATTTTTGGCTTTGGTTTTTGTTTCTTTTGTTGCACTGGCTGACGCCACGGATCAAGCCGGTACATATATAGCTGATCCGGCAGTCAATGATTTGATAATCGACCTGGGATTGCGTGAATCAGCGATTGCTTCCCGGGACCTACCCGGGTGGAGTCCACCCAGCAAAATCGTGGTGGGATGGACGCGCCCCGGTTCTTTGGCTGAGTATCAGGCGGTTGCTCCCGGTGTTGAGTTCGTGATGGTTGAAAGCGTGGCACAGGCGAGGAAAGAGGCTATCGATGCCCAGGCGGTACTGGGTTTTTGTGATGAGGAAATGCTGGCAAGGTCACCCGGTTTGTTCTGGGTTCAGGTCTATTCTTCAGGTGTTGAGCGCTGTGTTGCAAACCCGACCATGAAAAGTGGAAACAAGTTGTTAACCAATGGCCAACGCATTGGCTCACCGGCGCTCGCAGAACATGCCATTGCCATGATGCTGATGTTGGCCAGGGGGATGGATATCTATTATGCCAACCAGTTATCGGGCGAATGGAAGCGGGAAGCACAGCTTGACAGGGCCGATCACCTTGAACTTGCAGGCCGGACATTACTGGTGGTGGGTTTGGGTGGTATCGGTACACAGGCTGCAAAGCGCGGTCACGGTTTGGGGATGACGGTAATCGCTACCCGGAATAGTCGGCGTGAGGGACCGGAGTATGTGGAATACGTGGGGCTGTCGCATGAATTGAACGAGTTGGCCGCCAGGGCGGATGTGGTGATCAACACGGTACCGTTAACCGACCAGACACGGGGAATTTTCAACGCAGCATTTTTCGATGCGATGAAACCCAAAGCTTTCTTTATTTCGGTAGGACGTGGTGGTAGCACGGTTACGGATGACCTGGTGGTTGCGCTGAAGACCGGTAGCATCGGCGGGGCAGGATTGGATGTAACCGACCCGGAGCCTTTGCCCAAAGGACATCCCCTGTGGGCCATGCCCGGGGTGATTATCACACCCCATACCGCAGGGCGTTCCGACAAGGGTCGTGACCGCTTGTACCTGATGTTAAAAGAAAACATCAGACGTTATGTCAACGGTGAACCGATGCTGTCTGTGGTGGATATCGAAAAGGGTTACTAGTGTGAGGTTGAGACTATACTCGGGTTAAAATAGGGTTTTCCCAGAAGGCCGCTCACCATGTCCGATTTACGCTTTTCCGGTACCGACCGGTATGTCGCTACCGAAGACCTGACAACCGCTGTCAACGCCGCCGTGACACTGGGTCGTCCGATACTCATCAAGGGCGAGCCTGGAACCGGTAAAACACAACTGGCCGAGGAAGTCGCCCGTGGTCTGGATCGTCCATTACTGCAATGGCATGTCAAGTCGACCACCAAGGCCCAGCAGGGTTTATATGAGTACGATGCGGTCGCCAGGCTCAGGGACTCACAACTCGGCGACGAACGGGTACACGATATCGCCAACTACATCGTCAAGGGCCCGATGTGGGAGGCATTTGAACAGGACATCCAACCGGTATTGTTGATCGATGAGATTGACAAGGCTGATATCGAATTTCCCAACGACTTGCTGCGGGAGTTGGACAGGATGGAGTTTTATGTCTACGAAACCCACCAGACCGTCGTTGCAAAACACCGCCCGATCATCGTGATTACCAGTAACAACGAAAAAGAGTTACCGGATGCGTTTTTGCGCCGCTGCTTTTTCCACTATATCCGGTTCCCGGACAAGGAAACGATGGGTGAAATCGTCGATGTACATTACCCGGGTCTCAAAAAAGAGCTATTAAGCGAGGCATTGAATGCGTTTTATGAACTGCGTGAGGTAGCCGGTTTGAAGAAAAAGCCATCGACCTCTGAGCTGCTCGACTGGCTTAAGCTGCTGCTGGCCGAGGATATACCAATAGAGGCCCTGGCGAGTGATGACAGGCGAAAATCCCTGCCGCCCATGCACGGGGCATTGTTGAAGAATGAGCAGGATGTACATTTATTTGAACGCCTGATATTTCTCAATCAACGTAATCAGCGCTAAATAACATGTTGGTCGATTTTTTCTTTCAGCTCAGGGCAGGGGGGCTCAAGGTATCCATTACCGAGTTTCTGACCCTGTTGGAGTTGTTGAAAAAGCGGGTTATCCACTTTGATGTCGAGCAGTTTTACTACCTTTCGCGCGCCTGCCTGGTAAAGGATGAATCACAGTACGACCGTTTCGACCGGGTGTTTTCGGCCCACTTCAAGGGTATCGAAAATTTATTTGGGCAGCACGAAGCCGATATTCCTGAGGAATGGTTACGCAAACAGATCGAACTGGGGCTTAGCGAGGAAGAGAAGGCGCAAATAGAGGCACTGGGTGGCTGGGAGAAGCTGATGGAAACGCTTAAACAGCGACTGGAAGAACAAAAGGAACGTCACCAGGGCGGCAGCAAATGGATTGGCACGGGTGGTACCTCACCGTTTGGCGCCCATGGTTACAACCCGGAAGGTGTCCGTATCGGACAGGAGGGCTCACGTCATCGCCGTGCGGTGAAAGTCTGGGACAAGCGTGAGTTTCGAAACCTGGATGACACGCTGGAGTTGGGTACACGTAACATGAAAGTGGCGTTGAGGCGCCTGAGACGTTTTGCCCGAGAGGGCGCCGCTGATGAACTGGATTTACCGGACACCATCGAGTCCACTGCAAAGAACGCGGGTCTGCTGGATATCAAGATGGTTCCGGAGCGTCACAATGCCACCAAGGTGCTGCTGTTCCTGGATGTCGGCGGTTCGATGGATGACCATGTGCGGGTCTGTGAAGAGTTGTTCTCTGCTG
>Ga0224504_10001136_pt1 | contig 11922 bp, 9 predicted proteins | sample SF_Oct11_sed_USG_3_FD_170160 | JGI IMG/M metagenome (GOLD analysis project Ga0224504, IMG submission 170160) | Sediment microbial communities from San Francisco Bay, California, United States - SF_Oct11_sed_USGS_24 | ecosystem: Environmental > Aquatic > Marine > Sediment | place: USA: California... | reverse complement strand
GCACCGGCAGTGAAGACCGCTCCACGAGATCGATGATCTCGCGCTTCTCGGATACCGAGTACCTCATGTATCGTCGCCCCCAGCCCCGTAGCTGCTTTTTTTGAGCAGCCGATTCTCGAGCAGCGTCTCGGCCAGTGCTTCTTTGAGTTGGGCTGCCTCGCTGCGAAGCTCCTTGACCTCGTCGCTGTTGGCCTCACGGGCTGTATCCCCGGCCAGGCGCTTCTTGCCAGCCTCCAGAAACTCCTTCGACCAGCGGTAGTACAGATTCTGGTTGATGCCTTCCTTGCGGCACAGCTCGGCAATGCTGGATTCGCCTCGCAGGCCTTCCAGCACGATCCGGATCTTCTCTTCGGCTGAATACCGTCGGCGGGTTGCTCGTCGGATGTCTCGTATCGCCTTCTCGGCGCTGTCTTTCTTCTTCGTCATCATCGTTCCTCTTACAGGTAACGATGAGTCAAATATCTCTCTTATTCAAACAGCCTGTCTGGTCCGACTACCGCTGACGGGGCACACAATTCTGAATACGATGACGAAACTCGGAATGCCCGATGGGCACTGCGTCTCATGAAATGAACCAGCGAAAGGAGAACCTCGACCGAAAATCGAGTCGAGCAACAAGGCCGGACTTTCCGCGCGTCCCGGGCCAAGCCTAGTAGCTATTCCCGGCTTCCTTTTCCTTATGCCGGTTGTACAGCCAGCCGCCAGTTGCGCCGGCCGCGGCGCCAATCGCCATGCCGTGAAGCGGCTGCCCGGTAGCCAGCGCGCCGATGGCCGCGCCCGCCGCGGTTCCTATTGCGGCACCGGAGAGTGTCCGTTGCTCGCCGCTGGACATGTTGGCACAACCTGACAGCAGGCCCGCGCAGCAAAGCGCCGCAACCAACAGGCGAGATGATCTTGCAATGGTATGCATGCTGATAGCTCCTCGGATGACAAAATTACTTGCAGGGCCATTTTGCGCTAACGGCACGCATCAGCCCATGAATCGGCGCTTCCTTATCCAGCAGAGAATCGTTGTTTCGCGACCAGGCGAGAAACACATCGACGACCTGCTGGCGGGTCACTTCCGGACCATGGCAAGCAATCGGTTTGAGCAGCTCTCCCGATGTGATCGACAGGTGGTAGTCATGCGCGCCATCGACATATCCGAGACAGTAACCCATTGCGGCATGATAAAGCGGGTCGCTCGCCGATGTGCTGCACAACGCGACCAGGTCACGCGACGTCTTTACTTCAAAATTCGTGGTGTCGACCGCAACGGCCGGTGCTGTGGCGAGCACAAGCAGCCAGCCCAAAAAAACACCTGATTTTTTCATTGATCGGGCCCTCCCGGTTTTCAAATTGTGCGAGCAATGCCGATAACCAATAGTTGCCCGGCCGGGTGTCAGCCGGACCGGCATAACAGGCACTAGCGCGTTGACCAAATAATCACGATTTTGCAATCGGTCTCTGCCAAAGTGCCCATCTGCCGCTCATTCTGCGAGTCATGCGGATAACAGGCATGTGATTTTGCGCCAAATTCGATTTCGGCGCAAATAAATCGCGGCCGCGGCGCCGGTCCTGACCAACCTGTTCGCGGCAAAAACCGGCCATCCGCAAACGCGGCAATCCCCCCCTACCCAACAAATGGCGAACACCGTGTTGTTCCGCAGCAGTCTGGCCGGTCAGTCCGGCGTCGAAACAGCGTCGAGAAAACCGTTGAATTCTGTCGATTCGCGCATTATTTTTCGAGCCGCCGCGATCAGGCGATCGACCTCCTCATCGCTGAGGTCGAAACTGGTGCCAATACCGTTTAGAAACTTTCGTTCATTGTCATCTTCGATATGTTTGAAACTTACATCGACAAAATGAAACGTGATTGGCCGATCCCGCGTTGACTTCTCCGCGAGCCAATCCTCGAACGAATACCTGACGATCTGGATCGTATCTTCGCTGTAACGGACAATCTGGTCTGCGCTGACACTTCTCGCTGCTTCGAAAAGCGATGGCGAGTAACGCTCCAGTACCCACCCGGCCTCCTTTTTTGCATAGGCATTAACTGAAATAATCAGATAGTGACGTCCGTTTGGATGGCGTAGGGCCTGCAAACGGTTACCTGGCTTGTCGGAGACACTGATCGCATTGTAGTAAGAGCGGAGGCCGAGATTATCCGAGACGCCGCCATCAACGAGATGCAGCCAGGGCCGCTGCTTGCGATCCTGATATTCCTCGATCCGTTGCGCTTCGATTTTACGCTGCGGCAATCCCGGATCCTGCAATGCATTTGCAACCCACTGCGGCTGCTGATAGCCGCAACTGCCCGCGAAACTCTCCAGGGTAATCGGAGGAAAAAGTACTGGCACCGCGGATGACGCGGCGACCGCGCGCGACACCGGATAGGAGTCGAAGTCCACGCAAATCAAGCCGAAGAAATCCCGTACCAGCGGAAACCTGGACCCGCCGCCAAGATCGGTAGTGTTAATGAGAATAAGTGGCGCTGTCGGCGACTCCAGGTCCTTCATCGTCGCCCCCTCGAACAGTATCTTGTCGTAATACTCGGCTGCGAGGTCTGAACGCCCGTAAGTCCGGCTCAACAACTTGAACCAGTTGAGAGGATTAAACCACTGCCGAAAAAGTTTCCACTGCACGTCGCGGCGCAGAAATCGTTCTTCGAAATCGGTCAACGACTGCTCGCCATGCAGACCGAAATAGGCAGCCGTGAAACTCCCGCCCGACACCGAGGAAATTACGTCGACTTCATTCAGTAAAGAACGCGCGCCACTCTGCGTCAAAATACTGGTGTCCGCGAGTTCCAGCAAAACGCCATAGGACAGTGCCGCCGCGCGGGTACCGCCACCGGAAAACGCCAGCAAAACCACCAACTCCGGAGACCTGTCACCCGTGATTTGCTCCGCGATTCGCTCGGTTTCCGCTTCCGTCCACTGCTCCAGCTGCGTGTCCACCGCACCAAACCAGGCGCAGGCCGGGCTGACAAGACAAAGAATGGCGAGCGCTGCGCGCGCAGTCAGCGGGCGTGAAAACGGTCGGACGCTGAAGATGGTCTTATCCATACGGTACTGACAAGTTAACTTCGTTTGACCAATAGAATATGACTGTGAATTGTAATGCAACGGTTTCTGACCATACCTTGAACGCACGTATCCTCAGACTTCGATAGTGCTCAGCTCTGATGAGATGTCTTCCAAGATCAAATAGATTGTAGACTGCGGCGTGCACGCCGAGAAAGCACTGCACCTGGGAAGGCGATTCGAACCGCCGCATCCCTCGCTCTCGCACCCGGGTTGATTCATGCGATTGCTCTGCCCGATTATTAGCGTATCGAGCTGTATCATGGATCACATCAGGCATCAGTTCTCGATGTGCCACACCATAGCTCCTCAGCTTGTCTGTAACGATTTTCCTGGGCTCGCCACCTGATCTTTGCAAGAGCCGTTTACAGAACCGCTTTGCTGCAGCACCATCCCTGCGACACTGAAGATATATATCGACCACTTCTCCGTCCTGATCCACGGCACGCCACAGAAACTGTTGCTGGCCATTAATCTTCACGAAGACCTCATCGATGTATAACGTGTCGCCAAAACCACAATGTCGCTGTTTGAGACGACGAGCGTATCGATTACCAAATTTGATACACCAGAGTCTGATGGTTTCGTAGCTGACAGTGATACCTCGTTCCGCGAGCAAATCTTCAATATCGCGAAAACTGAGGTTGAATCGATGGTAGAGCCAGACGGCATAGCTGATGATATCGGGTGGGAATCGGTGCCGCTTGTACGTGTTTATCGCCGAATTATCGATCAGCGGCGGTTAACTTGTCAGTACCCAGCAGGCGGAGCCATGCACCAAGGCCACGATGCGTCATGGACGGTATCCGATCAGGCCACTCGCCTGGCCTTCGCCGCTTTATCCAGATCGAAAGTAGCCTGAAGGTTCATCCACAATTTTGGCGATGTACCCAAGGCGTCAGCGAGGTCTAATGCCGCCGACGCAGTGATACCTCGCTTCCCCTTGATGAGTTCGTTTAAGCGAGTTTTCGTCCAGCCCATTCTCTCGGCAAGAGCCGCCTGCGTAACACCCTCGGGCTCTAGAAACTCCTCAAGCAATATCTCACCGGGGTGGAACGGATTTTTAGGTTGTCTGGCCATTACGCTCCTTCCGTCAATGGTAATCAACAATTTGTACATCGAAGGCATTTCCACCTTCCCAACGGAAAACCACTCTCCATTGATCATTAATCCGGATTGAGTGGAATCCCTTCCAGTTTCCTTTGAGGCCCTCCAAACGATTTCCGGGAGGCACCCTCAAATCTCTTAGCTCGGCAGCATCATGCAAGTAAAGTAGTTTTCGCCTCCCTGCCCGACGAAGCTCCGGAGGAAATGCCCTTGTGGCCTTCGTTCGCCTGTCATCGAACAAATCCTCCGCTAAAGCGTTTCCGAAGGTCTCAATCACATTACTATATTATCGGTATTCGATAATCTGTCAAGCGAGTATTACCGATTCGATAAAAAACCAGTGTTATTGGCACCGTGTGAAAACAATTGGACCTTGGTGCATGGCTCTGCCTGCCGTCCTAGGATGCCGCGTCACTCCCGGCCGTGGAGAAACGCGATGCCGCAGAAATACCCACATCGTAACCAGCTGAAATACACGAGCAAACCGTATCGCGTTCGGAATTGGAATGAGTACGAGGCCGGGCTTCGCAGGCGCGGCGACCTGACCATCTGGTTCTCGGAAGACGCACTTAGTGACTGGCATCCCCCAGCCAGCTCGAAGCCCGGCGGGCAGCAGCGGTACTCAGACACCGCCATTGAGGCTGGACTGACCGTCCGAGCGGTCTACGGTCTGGCCTTGCGGCAGACCGAAGGCTTCCTTCGCTCCGTCGCCAGGCTTCTCAAGCTCGACATTGAGATTCCCGATCACACGACTCTGTCTCGTCGGTCCTCGACCCTGAAACGACACGGGCGGCAGCCGAGCGCGGCTGATGGCCCTGTACACATTCTCATTGATAGCACGGGCTTGAAAGCGCACCGCGGCCGAACCCCTCCGCTCGATAAACGCAATCGGCGAACCTGGCGCAAGTTACATCTGGTCGTTGATCTGACAACCGCAGAGATCCTCTCATCGAAAATCACCACGCACTGCACGCGCGACTCGACACCCATCCCCGATCTACTGGCGCCCAAAACTCGTGGCCTCGCCTCGGTGAGGGCGGACGGCGCTTACGACGGGGCGTCCGTCTTTCGCAGTCTGGTCGAAAACGCTATGTCGCGCGTCAAGAACGAATTCGGCGGCGCCCTTAGAAGCCGAACTATTCAAACACAGGATACGGAAGTGCGAATCGCCTGCACAATACTGAACACAATGACGCGGCTCGGAATGGCGGACGGTCACTGTGTTAGCTGAAAAATCAACCGAACGAACCCGCTTGTCTCAAACTCTAGCCATGCAACAAGACCACAGAATAGGCGGGGAGCGGCCGCCTGGGCCGTTGGAGGTACGATTTCCGCTACCGGCCCGTTGCAGCCTTTGGCCTCGAATCACGGGATCTTCCGGATATCCCCATCCGAAGCACGCCGCGCTGCATTTCCCTTGAACAGCGGTTAGAGAGCTTCCCCAATCTGCATCTGGTCAATGACTTTACGCTGTTCTGCAACGTGGCGGTTTCGTTCGGCCAGGGCGGCCCGATAACGGGGCTCTGAGCGTATCTGGTCGTACAAAGGCAGCTGATCGTAAATCATCCAATTTGCAAGATGGTTATGCACCAGTTGGGTTTCGATGTGGGCCAGTGCTTTTTCGATGTCCCCAGACATCAGATTACAAAATTGCTCGTTAAAATAATCAGCGTGCTTCACGAGTGTGGGCAGCTCTTCAAAATACGCGAGTGTTTGATCGAGCAAGGCGTTACCCAGCGACTTATCCCCGGTATTGGCCAAGGTCCAGGCAACCAGGCATGCGTCGCCCGGATTGCGATCAATGAGGCTTTCCCAGGCCTCGGGTTCTGTCCACTCGGGGTCTCTGGCCACAAATATCTCTCGTGCGGATTCAAGGTTGCCAATGGCCAGATGAAGCAAGCCAGCCCAGTCGGAAGCACGTTGGAAAGAGAGCGCGTTGCCGCTGGCCCGGTTCCACGCGTCACGGACGCCAGCAGCATTCCCCCGAGCGTGGTTGATATGCAAATCCAAAATCTCCAATGCCCAGTGCCGAGCGTTAGTGTCGGCCAGTTTCTGCCGGTATCGTATTGCGCTCTCCAGATCACCCGCCTCGATCAAATACGTGCCCATGCCCATCAGTTGAACTGCCCCAGCCGGATCAATCAGAAGTGCTGCACGTAAATTCTGGATTGCAAGATCGAAACGCCCCAGGTACTGCCCATAAACAACCCCGAGACCCTGGTATCCCCTTGAAAAATCCGGGTGTGATTCAATTATTTCCTTGTATTGTTGCACCGCTCGGGAAAACTGGCCATGGCCTGCATATTGGTCCGCAAGGCTGGAACCTATGATGGCTGAAAGCGGATCCAGTTCGGCGGCTTTTTGAATAAGAGCGATCTTTTCTTCACCCCGGGAGAGGCCTTGCAGTTGACCACCGAAAAAGTGGTAAGCCGTAGCGTAATTCGGGCTTAATTCAATGGCTCTCCTCGACGCCGCTTCCGCTTGATCGAACTTGCCTTCGTCAAAATAGATGCTGGACAGAGAGACATATGCTTCACCCAACTCGGGATCGATCTTGAGCGCACGGTCGATCGCGTCCTGCCTTATTTCGAGGGCTTCGTCAGGATTGAAACTGCCATAGATGGGGAGCAGAAAATAGGCGTCCGCCAGACCAACCCATGCAAGATCGAAGTTTGGATCAAGATCAACCGCCTTGCGAAACTCCAGGGTTGCTTGTCCCAGCTTGGTTGATACCCGGGTAGCCATCAACTGCTTGCCGCGCATATAAGCGTTGTAGGCTGCCAGATCCTGAGTGGGCATGGCATTGATGCGCCGGATTTCTTGCGGCGTGAGGGTGGCCTGCAACGCGCTGGCGACCGCCTGGGATATCTCGCTTTGAATAGCGAACAGGTTTTTTGCCGTCAGTTCCCGGTCAAAGGTCTCAGCCCACAGATGTTGGTCGCTCTGTGCGTCGATGAGCTGTACATTGACGCGCACCTGGGTACCGGAGCGTTGAATGCCGCCTTCCAGGATATTCGCCACGCCGAGTTCCCTGGCAATCTCGGGAATTTTTTTTGTGGTATCCCGGTACTCCATCACCGACGTGCGCGAGATCACCTTCATAGATCCAATGCGTGCGATTGTGGTCAGAAGGTCATCGTGAATACCGTCGGTGAAAAATTGGTCCTCCTCACGGTTGCTGCGATTATCGAAAGGCAGCACAGCGATGGATAACCGATCAGCAGAGCTAGCTGCTTTCGCCTCCACGCTCGACTCAGGTGATCGCGTAGCCTGCTGTCGTGACGTCGATAGCTCGGTCTCCGCCAAATGTGGCGCCAAGTAGAATTTGTCGAAAAGGAGGTAGGTAACCGCCACGGCCATAAGAACAAAGATCACCCTGTTCAGTTTGCGACCGGTTCGTGCGGTAACAGATCGACGGCGGTCCACTTCTGACTCCTGCTTGATGCCTTCTGGGGTCAGTTCGAAGGCCCACGCAATGAACAGAGTTACGAAGAATCCGACCATGATGATGGCCAGGATCAGCTTTCCGCCCCATGCCGGCAACTCAAGAATCTCGCCAACAACGTCGAGTATCTGGAGCAATACCCAGGCTGCAACTGCATATGCAGCGCCGACGCGGAAGACGTTTCGGCGTTTGAGTTCGTCAAGGACCGACATGCGCGTAATCTAGCAGATAGCTCGCAGGGATGTTCCTCTTCTGGCCATCTTCTGCCTGACTGGTTAAGGGCCTTGGTGCATGGCTCCGCCCGCCGTCCTATGATGCCGCGTCGCTCCCGGCCGTGGAGAAACGCGATGCCGCAGAAATGCCCACAACGTATCCAGCTGAAATACACGAGGAAACCGTATCGGCCCGGAATTGGAAAGAGTACGAGTCCAGGCTTCGCAGGCGCGGCGACCTGAATATCGGGTTCTCGGAAGGGTACCGAAAAATTAACGGCGGTTTGGCGACAATCGCGAAATGAATAGATCGGCATCACTGTACAAACGCCTGCTAAAGACACACCATCATGAGCTCAGAAAGATAGTGACGGACAAGTCAGGGAGCTACGGCGTTGCACATCGAGAGCTTATCCCGGATACGATTCACGACCCATCTCAATATGCCAATAATCGTGCCGAAGTTTCCCATCAGCCAACGCGAGTGAGAGAACGGGGCATGCGTCGATTCAAATCAGCGCATCAGGCCCAGCGCTTCCTCGGCGTTCACGCGGCTGTCTGCAGTCTATTCAACCTGGGACGGCATTTGATTTCGGCCAAGCATTATCGATCGACCAGACAGCGCGCCTGTTCGTCTTGGGAATGGGCAACAGGACCGTGAGAGGCTTCGTTCCCCGGGTTTGAACGAGTTCAATAGTTAACTTGTCAGTACCGTCGCTTGACTGGGTCGACGCCGACTAGGTCGGCATCATCGGCGGCTCCTACGGCGGCTACATGGCCGCCGCCGTCCAGGCGAACGAGGTCCCGGTCGAATACGTGGTCTTCGAGGACGAGGGCCACGGCTTCCGTCGGCGCGAGAACCGGATTACGGCCTCGGAAGCCTATCTCCGCTTCCTCGACACCTACCTGGAAGGCAAAGAATAAGTATCGAGCAACCGGCAACCGGATGTCAGGGGCGAGTCCGAAAAATATCCGGTGCATGCCCTGCGGGCCGGCTTCAGCACGGGCATCGTTACCGAAACCGGCACAGACTTCGAGGTGTTCAGCAGGCGCATTTCCACCCCTGGCGCTGACCCGCGGCGCTACGGTTGCCCGAGAAAGGCCCGCAGGCCCTCCCCTTCCCGTGCCTTCTTCCTGATGCAATCCTCGATGGTCTCGGTGGCTTTCTCCAGGGAGGCCGCGTACTTCTCTCCCCGCGGTTCGAAAAACTCGCGCAGCAAGGCCAGGTTCGCGTCGTTGCAGGCATTCTGCATGCCCAGGGGCAGCAGGGGCGGCACATAGGACGGCAGCTTGGCCTCCAAGGCTGCCAGGTTCTCTTCCAGCCAGGCATAGATGGGAGCGTGGTCCTGCAGGATGAAGGCCGCCCCGGCCAGGCCCAGCGTGGCATCGCCCGCCGGCACCGCGTCGGTGATGAAAAAGTTCAGGCGCTGGCGCACCAGCTCGGAATCACGGAAGTACATCGAGCTTAGCAGGGTGCTCTTCTGGTCCTCTGACTTCGAGGACCGATAGGAAGTGATGTAGCGCTGGTACAGTTTCGCGTCGCCGTGCAACGCCGAGACCCGCAGCGCCTCCCGCGCCAGGTCCGTGGGCACGTTGGCCGGGTCAGACAGGTAGCGGTCGGTGATTGCGTCGATAGCCTTCCTGACCACCGGGTCGGAGCCGTACTGGCCCTGCAGGCGCAGCAGCCTGGGACGCATCTGGCGGATAGCCTCGTTGTCATCCTGCCGCGGCTCCAGTCCCACCCCGTCGATGCGTACACCCAGTGTCCGGTCCACGAAGCCCGCAAAGGCCTCCGAGGTATCGGCGTCCACCAGGCGGTTGCCGACATCCAGCATGGCCTCGATAGCCGGCAGCGCCACCATCGGGTGCGGGTCTGCCAGCCCTATCTGCACCGCCGCCAGGTAAGACTGAATATCCAGTTGCCCGGCCTCCAGCAAGCCCTGGCTATTGTCCAGCAGGGCGATCTTCTCCCGCTCGCTCAGGACATCGCTGTCCTGCAACAGGCGCTGGAACCACTCCGGGTCGGTCTTCCAGCGGTAGTAGCCGTTGGCGCCAGCGTCGGGAAATACCCACTCGGTATCCCGTGGCAGCTTGAGTTTCCCGTCTTCATCGTCCAGCAGGTAAGTCAGGCGCTTGACCTGGCCCTGGTGCTTGTACTTGATGTCCAGCGGTATGCGCCATTGCCGGGGCGGCGGAACCCGGTCCAGACTGGCATAGCGGGCCTGGCTGATCCGCCCATCCCGCTCGATGCTCACCATCGGCAAGCCAGCCTGGTTGATGTAGTCATCGGCGATGTCGACGATCTCCCGGCCCGCGCGGTCCCCGATGGCGTCCCACAGCTCCGCAGCCCTGGCATTGCCCCAGGCGTGACGCTTCAGGTAGTCACGGATGGCGTCGCGGAATTCCGCCTCTCCCGCGTAGGCCTCCATCATGCGCAGGATCGCCTCGCCCTTGCTGTAGTTCAGACCCAGATCCTCGATGGCATCGTCCTCGGTGCGCACCGGCTTGCGAATCGCCTTGGCGCTAAGCAGCTGGTCGGCGGGGAATGCAGCGGACTGTGGCAGTTGCAGTTCGGTCTCGTACTGTGGGAACACGCTGGCCATGACCTTTCCCCCCATCCAGGAGGCGAATGCCTCGTTTAGCCACAGATCGTCCCACCACTGCATGGTTACCAGGTCGCCGTACCATTGGTGCGCCAGTTCGTGGGCAATGATGCTGAGCACGGTGGCCGCGGTCGCACCGGAAACCTCGTCCCCCACCATCAGCAGGTCGGTGCGGTAGGTCACCAACCCGGGATTCTCCATGGCGCCGAAGGCGAACTCCGGCACCGCCACGAAATCCAACTTGCGGTAGTGATACGGCGCGCCGAAGTAACTCTCCAGCGCCTTGAGGATGGCGGGGGTATACCGCTGCACGAAGCCGACCTCGCCGGCACGGCCGCTGGGCGTGTAGATGAAGCCCGGCACCGACATGCCGTCCAGCGGCGCCCGATCCAATGGTCCCACTGCCAGCGCCAACAGGTAACTGGGCAGGGGTGGGGTCTGCATGAAGCGCACATGCTGCCAGCCCTCCGACTCGCTGCGCTCCTCAACGGGCGTGTTGGAGACCACGGTAAAACCGGCCGGGGCACGGACAGCCAGGCGATAGGGAATCTTGAAGGCGGGCTCATCGAATACCGGGAAGGCCCGACGGGCATGCATGACCTCGAACTGGGTGAACACGTAATCGCGTTCCTCGAAGCGCACCCGGTGCATGCCGAGCGAATCGGTGGCAAAAGTCCCTTCGAAATCCAACTCCAACACATAACGGCCGCGTGTGATGGGCTTGCCATCCGCCAGCCAGGTGTGGTCCCACTCGCCGTCGGCGGCCTGCAACTCCCGCCGCCGGCCATCCGTGCTCAGCAGGATGCGGCCCAGGGTGAGTCCCTGCTGGTACAGGCCGATCCGCGGCACGGTCTCCTCCACCACCAGCTCGATGCGGGTGCTGCCCGAGAAAGTCGGTGACGCGGGGTCAATCCGCAGCTCGATGGACTGGCTCGACGGCGCGATACCCGGCGGCAGGCGGTAGTCGGCCGACTCCTCTGCGTGGACCAACAGCGTCCAGAACAAGGGTGCAATCACCCAGAGTCCGCGATAAATCATAATGGTCCCTTCCGTCGTATCGCTTCAGGCACAAGTATAGGGTATGGACAGGCGGGCCTCTGGCATGCCCGCGACCTTGGCGCATGGCTCTGCTGCGAAGCCTTATTATGGCGACATTGGCTCAGCATGGTGACCGGAATGCCTCAAATTTACCCCCAGCGGAATCAACTCAGGCACACCAGGAAGCGGTATCGGGTCCGAAACTGGAACGAGTATGAAACCGGTTTGCGCCGCCGTGGCACAATATCGGATCTGTCGCTGCGACCGGTCCAATGCAAATCATGATCGATGGCACGGGTTTGAAAATGCACCGTGGCTCCGCTCCACCTGAAGACAAACGAAACAGAAGAAGCTGGCGCAAATTGCACTTGGCAGTCGACGCGAAGGCCGCTGAGATACTCTCTGCGAAGGTCACGACATATGACACCCGGGATTCGACGCCAGTCCCTAGT
>Ga0224504_10001134_pt1 | contig 11924 bp, 8 predicted proteins | sample SF_Oct11_sed_USG_3_FD_170160 | JGI IMG/M metagenome (GOLD analysis project Ga0224504, IMG submission 170160) | Sediment microbial communities from San Francisco Bay, California, United States - SF_Oct11_sed_USGS_24 | ecosystem: Environmental > Aquatic > Marine > Sediment | place: USA: California... | reverse complement strand
TAATGCAGATGGCACCATCCCGGAATGGACCGGCGGTATTACATCACCACCGGCAGGTTACAGCCCTGGTGATCATCACCCCAATCCGTGGCCCGAGGACAAGCCGCTATTCCGCATCGACGGCACCAACTATCAGCAATATGCGGACAAGCTGAGCGTTGGCCAGCAGGCCACGTTTGCCAAGTATCCGGACACCTATTACATGGATGTCTATCAATCCCGGCGCTCAACTTCATTTCCGGAACACATCTATGAAATGACCGCCAAAAACGCCGCAACCGCCAGGCTGGCGGAGAACGGCGAAGGTGTGCTGGATGCAGCCGAGGGCTTTCCGTTTCCGTTTCCCGAGAACGCCTATGAGTTGATGTGGAATCACAAGCTCAAGTACAAGGGTGTTGGCGGTACACGCTACAACACCCAGATCGCCCCGACCGCCAATGGTTCGTTCTCGGTTACGGTGATCCGCGAAGAGTTGCTGGGCCTGTATTACAAACGGGGTGTCACCATCGCCGACATCAACAACATCCTGCTGTATTTCTTCCAGGAAGTTGAGTCGCCGGCGCGGCTGGCCGGCAATATACTGCTGGTGCACGAAACGCTGAATCAGCAGGAACTCGCCAGGCAGGCGTGGATTTACAATCCGGGCCAACGCCGTGTCCGTCGCGCGCCCAACGTGGCTTACGATAACCCGGGTACGGCATCAGACGGGCTGCGCACCAACGACATGACCGACATGTTCAACGGCGCCATGGACCGTTTCGACTGGAAGGTGATCGGCAAGCAGGAAATGTACATTCCTTACAATTCCTACGGTGCGCACGCCGAGGGCGTCACGCCGGATGATTTCGTCAGGCCAGGCCACCTCAATCCGGAACTGATGCGCTACGAGTTGCATCGCGTCTGGGTGGTCGAGGCCAACCTGAAAGATGGCATGTGGCACATCAATCCGAAACGCACCTTCTACCTGGACGAAGACAGCTACCAGATCGTGCTGATCGACCACTACGATGCACGTGGCCAGCTGTGGCGCGCATCTGAAGGCCATTGCATCAATTACTACGACGTGCCGACCTACTGGTCCACGATTGAGGCCCATTACGATCTTCAATCCGGACGCTATGTCGCGCAGGGTTTTGACAACACCATGCCGGTCAACACCTTCAATGTCGAAATGCAGCCCGGCCAGTTCACACCGCAGGCATTGCGCACGCGTGGACGTCGGTAAGATCAGGACTTCACGCGTTGCAGCCATGTTCGGAGCAATGGCGCTGTTTTTTGCCATTGCTGTCGATGCATGGGCGGAGACCGGGCTGGATGTAGAGTATTCGGAATTACAGCCGCTGGCCGAGAAATCGGTTCTCCTGGATGTCGCCCGCATCGGCGATCGAATGGTCGCGGTCGGTGAACGTGGCCATGTTATTTTTTCGGACAACGGGACCGACTGGAAACAGGCGGAACACGTGCCTACCCGTTCTACCCTGACAGCAGTTTTTGCGCTGGGTGACCGCCTGTGGGCAGGGGGTCATGACGCCGTGATCATCACCAGTGGCGACAGGGGCAAAACCTGGTCCCGCCAGTTTTTCGAACCGGATCGGCAACAGGCTGTCATGGACATACTGTTTACAGACCAGGACCACGGTGTGGCGATTGGTTCCTACGGCCTGGTACTCAGCACCATGGACGGCGGCAAGACGTGGACCGACGAAACGGTTGATCCCGAGAATGATTACCACCTCAACAGCATGGTGCGATTTGACGATGGTCGCCGGATGATCGCGGGTGAGGCAGGTTATTCATATCGCAGCTTCGATGACGGCGAAACCTGGGAACCGCTGGACCTTCCATACCTGGGATCCATGTGGGGTGCAGTCATCACTCCCGGCGACTGCGTGCTGTTTTACGGCTTGCGTGGACACGTCATGGAAAGTTGTGACTTTGGCATGAGCTGGCAGGAACTCGAGACCGGTAGCCTGTCCAGTCTGGCTGGTGGAATTTACAGTGATGATTTGCTGGTGCTGGTTGGAAACAGCGGTACTGTGCTGGTGCGGGAAGATCGCAATATTTCAGAGCACCTGCATTCTGACGGTGTAGATTTCGCGGCGATCATTCCAATTGAAGACGGCCGCTTCCTGCTGGTCGGTGAAGAAGGCGTTCACTTTTATCCCGAAACCGTTGCGGAGGAGTCCGGCCAATGACCACTGACGCAACCACCCGGCATCTGCACAACCTGGCCACTTTCCTGATCAATTATCGATACGGGATCGTATCCCTGTTCGTCGTGATCACCATCGGCATGATGTTTGCGATGTCGAGCCTGAAGATCGAAACGGGTTTCAAAAAACAACTGCCGCTGAAACACGAATACATGCAGACCTTTCTGCAGTATGAAAAAGAGTTCGGCGGGGCCAACCGCGTGCTGGTTGCGCTGGTCGCGCGTAACAGCGACATGTTCACGCCCGAGTTTTTTGATTCTTTCGAGAAGATCACCAACCAGGTTTTTTTCATTCCGGGTGTTGACCGGGCCAGTGTCCGCTCGATCTTTACGCCCAATGTACGCTTTGTCGAAATCGTGGAAGATGGTTTCGCCGGCGGTAATGTCATTCCTTCAGATTTTCAGCCTACGCCCGAGATGTTCGAACGGGTGCGATCCAATATCGTCAAGTCCGGCGAAGTAGGGCGGCTGGTTTCGGGAGATTTCGCCGGTGCAATGGTCTGGGCCAACCTGCTTGAGGAGGATCCGCAAACGGGCGTCAAGCTGGACTACCGGCAAGTGGCGGCGGAACTCGAGGCCATCCGCACAGAGTACGAGAACGACGACTACTCGGTTCATATCATCGGGTTTGCGAAGATCGTCGGGGATATTTCCGACGGCGCCAAGTCGGTCGTGTGGTTTTTCCTGGCGGCCTTTATCGTCACCGCCATCCTGCTCTACCTGTATTCCCGGTCGATCTGGCTGACCGTATTACCGCTGACCTGTTCCAGTATCGCGGTTATCTGGCAAATGGGAACCCTGGCCCTGATGGGCTACAGCCTGGATCCGATGAATATCCTGACACCGTTCCTGATTTTCGCTATTGGCGTCAGTCACGGCGTGCAAAAAATCAGCGCCTGGACCGTGGAAAAAGAATTTGGTGGCCGCACGCCGGACGCCTGGGCCCGGGATGGTGTCACCGACGTGTCGTCCATTCCCCGCCGGTCGGCAATGCACGGCTCGCGGGAAACCATGAAAAAGCTGCTGGCGCCCGGCATTATTGCCTTGCTGTCAGACACGATCGGCTTCCTGACCCTGCTGTTTATTAATATACGGATTATCCAGGAGCTGGCCATTACGGCAAGCATCGGTGTTGCCGTCATTATCGTTACCAACCTGTTGCTGCTGCCGGTGCTGCTTTCCTGGGTGAACCTGCACAATCCGCACGCCTACCGTGAACGCTTACTGAAAAAGGCCCAGGAAATATCCGGCTTCTGGTTATTCCTGACCAATTCGACCGAGCCGCGCCGGGCCATGGCGGCCGTAACGGTAGCCGTGATCCTGTTCATTATCGGGTTCTGGCTGGCCCAGGGCATGCAAATCGGTGACTCGGAAGTCGGTGTCCCCGAGCTTCGGCCCGAAGCCCGCTACAACCAGGATGCCGTGCTGATCTCGGAAAAATTCTCGCTCGGCGTTGACCTGCTGACGGTCGTTGCGGAAACCGTTCCGGATGCGTGCACCGAAAACTACGAAGTCATGGAATCAATTGATCGGTTCGCGTGGAACCTGCGTAATGTGGAAGGCGTGCAACAGGTCGTTACGCTGCCGATGGTGGCCAAGGTGGTCAACGCCGGCTGGAACGAAGGCAATATCCGCTGGCGTATTCTGCCGCGCGACAATTACGTCATGCGCCAGGCGCTGGGTGGCATTGAAACCGATACCGGGCTTTTAAACCGGGACTGCAGCGCGATGCCGATCCTGGTGTTCACCGAGGACCACCGGGCCGAAACCATCGCCCGGGTAGTCTCCCGGGTCAAGGAACTTCGTGAAGAGATGAGTATCGGCACGCTCGAGTACCACATGGATCACGAAGTACTCGAGGAAATGGTCACCGGTGAAGAAGACGTGACGACGGAAGCTCTCAAGTTCAGGCTGGCTACCGGTAACGTTGGCGTGATGGCTGCCACCAATGAGGATGTGGCAGCCGCAGAAAAACCCATGCTGGCGCTCGTGTTCGCTTCGATCATCATTCTTTGCCTGATTACTTACCGGTCTGTCAGGGGCACCATTTGCATCGTTTTACCACTGGTGCTGGTCTCCACGCTGGCCGAGGCCCTGATGGCGATATACGGTATTGGCCTGAAAGTAAACACGCTGCCGGTTGTGGCGCTGGGCATCGGTATTGGCGTCGACTATGGCATCTACATGTATAACCGCCTGGATGACCTGCTGAAGCAGGGTCATTCCCTGCGCGAAGCGTTCTACCGCACCCTCAGGCTGACCGGCCGTGCGGTGATCTTTACCGGGTTTACGCTTGCGGCGGGTGTCGGCACCTGGATGTTTTCCGATTTGCAGTTCCAGGTCGATATGGGATTCCTGCTGGCGTTCATTTTCCTGGCCAACATGGTGGGTGCAATCATCCTGCTGCCGGCGCTGGTGCGTTTGCTGATTTATCCCAAGCACAAGGCAAGGAAGGCAAAAGAGCTGGAAGCCGGGGCGGAGGCTTAGGCAACTGCCCGGATTGGATTATTCGAGGAAACGGGTTGCAATCGACCGTGCAATTACGTAGATTCGACTGCATGACGATATTTGCATCAACCGTCGGCTTCCGCCACCTGCGCCGATCCTGGATGAATAGTCCGGGCTGGGTTGACGTATAAGTCAGATAAATCGATAAATTCGAAGAAAAACCCGGCCGCAGGCTGGGTTTTTTGGTTTGGAGAACCGTAAATGCGAAACTTTCTCAGCACGATTGACTGGAGCCGTGAACAACTGGATGGTTTGTTGAGCCTGGCGATGGATTTAAAACAGGATCCGGTCCAGGAGCGTCTCAAGGGCAAGTCGATTGCCCTGATGTTTCTCAACCCTTCCATGCGCACGCGCACGTCTTTCGACCTGGGCATGCAGCAGTTGGGTGGTATTGCCATCGTACTGCAGCCGGGTAAGGATGCCTGGGGCGTCGAGTTCGATCCCGGCGCGGTGATGGAAGGGGACGCTGAAGAACACATCGCCGAGGTGGCCGGCGTGCTGTCGCGTTACTGCGACCTGATCGGTTTACGGGCTTTTCCGCAATTCAAAGACTGGTCAAATGACCGGCAAGACAAGGTCATTCGATCGCTGGCGCAGCACGCTTCCGTGCCGGTCATCAACATGGAAACCATCGTGCACCCCTGCCAGGAACTGGCCCTGATGATGACGCTCAAAGAAAGATTCGGAGACGTGCAAAACAGGAAGTTTGTTTTAACCTGGACCTGGCATCCCCGCCCACTGAACACCGCAGTGGCGAACTCGGCGCTGCTGATTGCCAGCAAGTTTGGCATGGATGTCACCTTGCTGTGCCCGGAGGAGGCCTACCGGCTTGATTCGCAATTTGAGTCGGCTGCCACCCGCTTCAGTGACCAGGCTGGTGGAAGTTTCCAGGTCAGTCATGATATTGAAGAAGCATATTCAGGTGCCGACATGGTTTATGCCAAGAGCTGGGGCGCTTTGCCGTACTATGGACGGCCTGACGAAGAGTGGGAACTGCGGAAAAATTACCGTCATTTCATGGTGACCGAGGACAAGATGGCCTTGACCGACAACGGGCTTTTCAGTCACTGCCTGCCGTTGCGAAGAAACGTCAAGGCGAGCGACGGCGTCATGGACTCAGAATATTGCGTGGTTCTGGACGAAGCGGAAAACCGCCTGCACGTGCAAAAAGCGGTCATGCTGAATTTGCTTGGCCTGTAGGAGAGAGAAATGACTGACAAGATTGTGCTGGCGTTTTCCGGCGGACTGGACACCAGTTACTGCGTGCTGGACCTGGTCGGCCGGGGATTTGAAGTCCACACGGCTTTTATCGACACCGGTGGCGTGGACGATCAAGGGCGCGCCTATATCCGTGACCGGGCAGAAAGCCTCGGTGCGGCAAAGCATCACGAAATTGATGTCGCGGATCAAATCTGGGACGAGTTCGTCAAACCGCTGGTATGGAGCCATGCGCGCATGCTCGGGGAATATCCCTTGCTGTGCTCCGATCGTTACCTGATCGTAAAAAGTTGCCTGCAGTTATGTAATGAGCTGGGGACAATGCACTTTGGTCATGGTTGCACCGGCATGGGAAATGACCAGTTGCGCTTCGACCAGACAGTGCGCAGCCTGGGCGATTACGTGATCCATGCGCCGATACGGGACCTGCAATCGAAAGTCCAGGCGGTGCGGGACTACGAATTGCAGGTGATGGCGGACGCCGGCATTCCGGTGGAAGCATCAGCCAGCCGTTATTCCATCAATGAAAATCTGCTGGGTGTGACGATCTCGGGAAGCGAGATTGACGAATATCGGCAACCTGCAGACGACGCCTGGACCCTGACTGCGGGGCGGGATCAATGGCCCGCAGGGTCGCTGGAAATCCGGCTGGGGTTTGAGAAAGGTGTCACGGTGAGCCTGGACGGTGAGGCCATGAGTGGCCCGGAGATTTTGCAAACGCTGAACCGGAAACTGGGCGCCTGGGGTGTCGGTCGCCACATTTACACCGGTGACGTCAGCATCGGCCTGAAGGGCCGGATCGCATTCGAGTGCCCGGGCATCGACGCACTGCTTACAGCGCACCAGGCGCTGGAAGACACGGTGAATACAAGGTTCCAGAACCAGTTCCGGGCACAAATCAGCAATCGCTGGGCCGAGCTGGTTTATACCGGGTTCTTCTACGAGCCTCACAAGCACGACCTGGAAGCATACTTGCACAGCTCGCAGCAGATGGTGACTGGCGAAGTGGTATTGCGTACATCAGGGGGTTCCCTGGCCGCAGTGGCGGTGGACTCGCCGTATCGCTTGCACAACCCGGATGCGGTGTATGCACAAAGCGCCGACTGGACGCCAGAAGAGGCGGTTGGATTTATCAAGTTACTGGGCCAGAGCACCACGCTGGCGGGTAAGGTTCGGGGGAAGGCCGGATGAGTGCTGTCGCGATCCTGGGTCACCTGGAAGCGCTGGTGGCTTGCGATACACAGAATCCGCCGCGGAACATCGAAGCCGATGACCCGATCTTTCGTTATTGCACGGAACAGGTCGGTGGTGATTTCAAAGTCCACAGCTGGGATCACGGTGATGGCCATGTATCCTGGCTGGCCATCAAGGGCCGTCCACACACCTTGTTCAATGTGCACCTGGATACCGTGCCGGCAGGTGACGGCTGGTCCAGCGACCCGCACCGCCTGGTAGTCCGGGATGGCCGCGCGTTCGGCCGGGGAACTTGTGATATCAAGGGTGCCGCCGCCTGCCTGTTGACGCTTGCTGAACAGGGTGTAGCAAACCTCGCCCTGTTGTTCACGTCCGACGAGGAAGGCGCCGGTGGTTGCTGTGTTGCCAGGTTTCTCGAAACGGACCTGGCCAGGCAGTTCAGACAGGTCGTCGTCGCTGAGCCGTCTGGCTGCAGGGCGGTGCTGGGGCATCGTGGATTTCTCTCTGTGAAGACCAGGTTTCATGGCGACCCAGGCCATTCTTCGGAAGCCCGCGCGCTGGTCGAGAATGCCAATCACCAGATGACGCGTTGGGCTGCAGGAGCCCTGCAGGTTGCAGCGAACAGAAAACTGGATGGCTCCGATCCGGGCAGCTGTCTGAATATCGGTCGGGTCGAAGGTGGCACCAAGAGTAATGTCATTGCCGGCAGTGCCTTCGTGCACTGGAGCGCCCGGTTGCAACCCGGCCAGTCGAATGAAGCCTTGCTGGATGAAATCAAGGCCTGCGCAGACCGAGAGTCGCGGGTCGAATGGGAAGTGCCGTTTTGTGGTGAGCCCTTACCGGCCAGTGGACAGACGGACCAGTTGGCGCGTTCTTTTTGCCGCGCTCATGCTTTGCCTGAAGGAAGCCCCGTGGATTTCTGGACCGAGGCTTCCCTGTTTTCAGCAGCAGGCCTGCCGGCGCTGGTGCTGGGCCCGGGCGACATCGCGCAGGCTCATGCAACGGATGAATGGGTCGCGCTGGAGCAACTCGATACCGCTTATGAACTCTATCGCAGGATGGTGAACAACGATGGCTGAAATCAGGAGCGTGGTAAGCCAGGTTTTAAGCCAGCTGGGAGCCAGCCGCGAGGCGCGTTATTACCTGAAACAGTACAGCAGCGATGCCGAACTGCAGTTTGCGGTGATCAAGGTCGGTGGAGCGGTGCTGGAAGAGGAACTGGAGTCATTGGCGGCGGCCCTGGCGTTTCTGCGCAACCTGGGGCTGATGCCTATTATTCTGCATGGCGCCGGCCCGCAACTGGATATCGCGCTCAGCGACGCGTCGATCGAGACCGTGAAGCGGCGAGGGTTGCGGGTTACCTCGCCCGAAGTCATGGAAGTGGCGCGGCCGGTCATCTACCGGGCCAACCGCCGGCTGGTCAACGCGCTGGATGAGCAGGGCGTTCGTGCCCAGGGCATTCAGCATGGGGTTTTTGTCTGCGATTACCTAGACCAGCAGGAACTGGGCCTGGTGGGTGATATCCGGAAAGTGGACCTTGAGGCCATCCGCGACGTGGCACACCGGGGGATTTTGCCGGTGGTGGCGTGCCTGGGCGAGAGTGCGACGGGCCAGGTGATGAACATCAATGCGGATATTGCAGCCCGCGAACTCATCTGGGAAGTCAAACCGCACAAGATCATCTTTCTGACCGGTACCGGTGGCCTGCTGGACGAGTCCGGCCGGATCATTTCAGCCATCAGTCTGCGCACCGATTACGATTACCTGGTCAGCCAGGACTGGGTTCATTCCGGGATGCAGCTCAAGCTGGAGCAGATCAGCCAGCTGCTTTCCGGTTTGCCGGAGAGTGCTTCCGTATCGATTACTTCTGTTGAAAACCTGGCCAGGGAACTGTTCACGCACCGTGGCGCCGGCACGCTGATCCGGGTGGGTGAGGAAATTCTGGAGTACAGCGAATTCGACCCGGCACTGCGCGAGCGGGCTGAGCAGTTGCTGGAGCAAAGCTTCGATCGAAAATTGAACCCCGGGTACTTTGATGGCCTGGCGCTGGAATGTGTCTTGTGCAGTGAGTCGATTGGCGCGATGGCCATCGTTTTGCGAGGAATAGACGGTGTTCCTTACCTGGATAAATTTGCCGTCACGCCCGAGGCCCAGGGCGCCGGTCTTGGAGCAGCCGTGTGGCAAGCGCTGATTCACCGTTGCCCGGAATTGTACTGGCGGTCGCGCGCCGATAACCCGGTCACAGCCTGGTACTTCGACCAGGCAGACGCCAGTTTTACCGAGGAGAAGTGGGTGGCTTTCAGCGTGGGTATCGAAGATTTCGATCAACTGCGGCGTTGTAAGGACGACTGCCTGTCCCGGCCGGAAAGCTGGGAGGAGGGTTGAATGCACCGTGTCGTCGTAATTGGGGCAAGGGGGTATACCGGCGCAGAGTTGTTGCCGTTGCTCCACCGGCATCCAGATTTTGAATTATCCGCCGTCAGTTCTGCCAGTGCGGCCGGTCAATTGGTCAGTACGCACGTGCGGGGGCTGCCCGGCTGTGAACTGGTTTTCTCCGAGATCCGCCCGGCTGCGCTGGCCCGGCTGAAACCTGATGCCTGTGTGCTGGCATTGCCCAACGGGCTTGCCGCCGCTTACGTGGAAGCGCTGGACGCCGGCAGTCCTGCAACCGTGGTAGTGGATTTGAGCGCGGACCACCGTTTTGATCCGGCCTGGGCCTATGGCCAGCCGGAACGCTTCGCCAATCAGCTCAGTGGGGCGTCCCGTATTGCCAACCCGGGGTGTTATGCGACCGGGGGTCAACTGGCGCTGGCGCCAATGCTGGATTCGCTGGTTGGTATGCCGGCAATTTTCGGAGTATCCGGTTACAGCGGAGCCGGAAAAACGCCGTCTCCCAAAAATGATCCGGACGTTCTTAAGGACAATCTTTTGCCTTACGCACTGGTCGATCACATACACGAAAAAGAGATCTCTCATCATATTGGCCGGGATGTCCGCTTTATGCCTCACGTGGCGCCGTTTTTCAGGGGAATTACCCTTTCGGTCGCTGCCGAAGTTCGCCAGGCGACCACCGAAAAGGCGTTAATGGAGCGGTACCGCGAATACTACTCGGGCTTTCCTCTGGTAGAAGTGCGTGAGGGTATCCCGGAGGTCAGGCAGGTCAGAGGTCGCCACCAGGTACTGGTCGGGGGGTTTGCCGTGAGTGAAAACAATCCGGGCCGGGTTTCCCTGGTGGTGGTTCTGGATAACCTTCTGAAGGGGGCGGCAACCCAGGCCATACAGAATCTGAACCTGGCATTTAGCCTGGATTCCATGAAGGGACTGGACATCAGGATGGGAGAGCCATCATGAAGAATTACATTTGGCAGGACGACAACAGCGATTCGGTCGACCAGACCATCATGGAGTTCATGGCGGGCGAAGATGTTGTACTCGATCGGGAGCTGTTTCCTTTCGACATCATAGCCACCGCCGCGCACGTCCGGGGTCTCGCTCGTATCGGGATATTGAGCGACGAGGAAAGCAGTACCTTGTGCCGTCTGCTGGAGCAACTCGGGAGTGCGTTCGAAAGCGGAGAATTTGTGCTGGACGAGCGCTACGAAGACGGCCACTCGGCTATCGAGATATTTCTCACTGATGCCATGGGTGACAGCGGGGCAAAGGTTCATACCGGCCGCAGCCGAAATGACCAGGTGGCCGTAGCAACGCGCCTTTACATTCGTCATGGCCTGCAGCGGCTGGCCAGGCTTTGTGCGCAGATCGCCGATGCCTGCCTGGAAAGAGCCGAGCGGCAGGCCGATATCCCCATGCCGGGCTATACCCACCTGCAACGGGCAGTGCCCTCCAGTGTCGGGCTGTGGATGGGTGGCTTTGCCGAAGCGTTTACGGACAACCTGGCGTTCACGGCGTCGATGCTGGATTTGATCGACTGCAGTCCGTTGGGTACCGCAGCGGGATACGGGGTCAATCTGCCGCTGGACCGGGATGGCGTGGCCTCCGACCTGGGTTTTGGCCGGATACAGGTCAACCCGATGTATACCCAGAACAGCCGAGGCAAATTCGAGATCATGGCCTTGCAGGCAGCTTCACATGCGCTGCAGGATGTGCGCCGGCTGGCCTGGGACCTGAGTTTGTTCACCACCAGCGAGTTCGACTTCGTTGCTTTACCGAAACAATATGTCACAGGGTCTTCGATCATGCCCAACAAGGCCAACCCGGATGTCGTGGAGTTGCTGCGGGGCAGGTCAGCGACCGTTGAAGGTGCGATCGTGGAAATCCAGTCGGTGCTGTCCCTGCCGTCTGGATATCAGCGTGACCTGCAGTTGACCAAGGCGCCATTGATTCGGGGCATGAAATCTGCGCTGCAGGCGCTGGCGATTGTACCTGCGTTGGTTCAGGGTCTGCGGCTCAAGGAAGATACTATGCGTGCCGCCATATCTCTGGACATGTTCCTGACCGACAGGGCGCAGTCGCAAGCTGCCCGTGGAGTCCCGTTTCGCACGGCCTACCTGGAGGCGAAGAAGGCGGCGGAGGAAACAGACCAGATGGATGCGGCCGCCAGCCTGGCAGAGCGGGTGTCACCGGGTGCCTGTGGCGACTTGCAGCTGGATCGGATTCGGTTACGCCTAGAGCAGCAAATTCAAGGACTTGGCGAGGCCGAAACGGGCGCCTGAAATTTATTTCATAATAATTGCATTTAGTGCTTGACGCACAGGACTCAGTCTCTATAATGCGCCTCCTGTCTGGCTGTTCCTTGGCCCGGCAGAAAGTCCATCGGTAAAGTTTTTTAAAA
>Ga0224504_10001133_pt1 | contig 11929 bp, 7 predicted proteins | sample SF_Oct11_sed_USG_3_FD_170160 | JGI IMG/M metagenome (GOLD analysis project Ga0224504, IMG submission 170160) | Sediment microbial communities from San Francisco Bay, California, United States - SF_Oct11_sed_USGS_24 | ecosystem: Environmental > Aquatic > Marine > Sediment | place: USA: California... | reverse complement strand
CGCGAAGGTACGCCTCGGTTTCCTGATTATGGCGTGCGCCCTTACGGGTGTGGCCGTGATTCCGGATCACAGTCTTGGTGCGTGGCAGATACTCGCTCTCGGTGTTGCAGTGCTGGTCGCCTCTTCGGCAGCCGGGGCCTTCAACCAGTTTTACGAGCGTGATCTCGATGTCCACATGAAGCGCACGCGATCGCGGCCGTTCGTGACAGGACGGTTTCAGGCAGACCGGATCTGGCTGGGAGGCATCGTCCTTTCGCTGCTGCTCGCGCTCGCAGCTGCCGCGCTGGCGACCAACTGGCTTGCGACCTTTTTCGTGTTTATGGGAGCGTTTACCTACGGTGTCGTGTACACGGTCTGGCTCAAGCGACGCACCTGGCTAAACATCGTTATAGGCGGCCTCGCGGGCAGCTTCGCCGTGCTCGCCGGTTCTGCAGCTGCCGGGGCGACTTTCTCGCCGGTCGCGTTCATTATCGCCGTAGTACTGTTTCTGTGGACTCCTCCGCATTTCTGGTCGCTGGCATTTGCGTGCAAAGAAGATTACAAGCGCGCGGGCGTCCCGATGCTGCCCGTGGTTGTCGACGACAAGGCAGCGACTTTAACCATTCTCGCGCATACCGTTGCACTGGTTATGCTGTCAATCGCACCGCTCTGGTACGGCATGAGCTGGATCTATGCGTTCGGCGCCATCGTTGGCGGTGCCTATTTCCTGTTTGCCTGCGCGCGTCTCTATATCGCTCCAGGTATAACCAACGCGTGGCATGCGTTTGCCGCTTCCATCGTACAGCTCGGCCTGTTGCTGGTTGCCGCTATGCTGGATGGTTTGCTGGTCGGCTGAGTCATGCATTGCCGCACTGGGATTCTTTTCCTGACGCTGGTCGCGGTTTCTGCCTTCGGCGCGGAATACGATCGCTCAACGGCACTCGACATCAGTCAGGGCGCGATCGGTCGTCAGTTAGACAACTACACGCTGCGCGATTCAGAAGGACAGCCGTTCGTGATGTCAGAGCTGCGCGGCAAGCCGCTTGTCGTCAGCATGATCTACACAAGCTGCCATCATATCTGTCCGACGATCACCCGCAATTTGCGTGACAAAATTGAAGTCGCACAGGAGGCCCTTGGTGAGGACGCCTTCAATGTCGTCACGGTCGGTTTCGACTGGTGGGTAGACACACCTGATCGCATGCGCGAGTTCCAGTCGCGCTTAGGGCTAGACAACGTACCGAACTGGCACTTTCTTGCCACCGACGCTGGCGTTGTCGATGAGCTCAGCGACAATCTCGGCTTCCTGTTCTATCCTAGCGCCAAGGGTTTCGATCATCTCGCCCAGGCGACGGTCATCGATGCTGACGGCAGGATTTACAGGCAGGTCTATGGCGTCGACGTCGAGACGACGGCGATCGTCGAGCCTCTCAAGGAACTCGTGTTCAACACGCCACGTACCGCGGGTTTTGCAGAGCACTGGCTCAGCACCTTCAAACTGTTTTGTACTGTTTACGATCCCAATAGCGATCGCTATCGCTTCGACTACTCGATATTCATGGCAATCGTGGTCGGCATACTGAGCTTGGGGCTGATCGCTGTTTTTATCGCAAAGGAATGGCAACGCGCCCGATAGGTCCACAATGGAACTGATCAAACGAGCCCTCGCGCGTGCGTTCGCGCGCTTTGAAGCGGTCTTCGAGTACGCTTTCGGGCAGCGCAACACCCCGTTTGCCTGCCTCGGTGCCCTGGGCTGGTATTTTTACTGGATCGTCGCGGCAACGGGCGTCTACCTGTATATTTTTTTTGACACGGGTATCACCGATGCATACGCATCGGTCGAATACATGACGCACGATCAATGGTACGCCGCCGGCGTCATGCGCAGCCTACATCGCTACGCCTCCGATGCGTTGGTCATCGTTGTTGTACTGCATGTTTTTCGCGAGTTCGCGTTCGACCGGCTGCGGGGCCGCCGCTTCTTCGCGTGGCTGACGGGCTTGCCGTTGCTCGGATTCATATATATATGCGGCATCAGCGGGTACTGGCTCGTATGGGACCAGCTCGCGCAGTACATTGCCGTTGCGACGACCGAGTGGCTCGATACCCTGCCTGTGTTTGGCGAACCGATAGCAAATAACTTTCTCGATAGCACGACGCTGGGGGGCCGCTTCTTCACCCTGATGGTGTTCATTCACATATTCGGCCCGCTGTTCATGTTGTTGCTGATGTGGGTTCACATCCAGAGACATTCCGGGGCGAAGGTCAATCCACCGCGGCCGCTGGCCATCGGCACAGTCGGGGTGCTTGTCGTCCTGTCGGTCGTTTTTCCGGCTGTCAGCCAGGCCCCGGCGGATCTCGATGTCGTGCCTGCGGAGCTCGGGTTCGACTGGTTCTACCTTGCGGGCTATCCGCTGCTGGACATCGTCCCGGGCGGGCAGCTCTGGCTGTACATCTTCGCCGCATTCCTGGTGCTCGCTGCGCTGCCGTGGATACCACCCGCGAAACGTGTTCCGGCAGCCGCCGTCAACCTCGAGAACTGCAATGGCTGCACGCGCTGTTTCGACGACTGCCCGTTTAGTGCCATCAACATGGTCCCGCGAACTGACGGGCGTGCCTATGAGTCCGAGCCCGCCGTCAACGTGAACCAGTGCACCTCCTGCGGAATCTGCGCGGGCGCCTGCCCGACGTCGACACCGTTCCGGCGCTCGGGACCCCTGCAACCCGGCATCGAGCTCCCGCATAGAAGCATTGCAGATCTCCGCGACGAACTCGTGGCCGGGACCGAGAAGGCCCGCGTTGTCATATTTGCCTGCGATACCGGCGACACAGATGATCTCGAAGATGGCGGCGTGAAAGTTATACGGTTACCCTGCGTCGGAATGCTGCCGCCGTCATTCGTCGACTTTGCCCTGGCTCGCCATTATGCCGATGGCATCATGATCGCGGGCTGCGCTGAAGGCGATTGCCACCATCGGCTTGGCAACGAATGGACCATCGAGCGCATGGCGCGAAGGCGAGACCCGTACCTGCGCCAGCGCGTCGACGAACGGCGCCTGTGCCTGAGCTGGCTGCCGCGGGGCTCCTCCCGAAGGCGACAGCGTGCCCTGGTGGAGTTCCGGGCGGCACTATCCGAGATCGATGATGAATAAAGTCGTCCAGGCATTGCTCTACGGGGCCTTCGCGGCATTCATCGGCTACCTGTCCGTCGCGCCGACTTATCAGTATGCGGACCCGGAACTTGCCGTGATCAAGCTGTCGTTGAACCATGCGGCGGATCGCGTCGAGGAATGCATCAAACTGACGCCACAGCAGATCAATGAGCGTGCCATGAAAGGCGAGCCGATCAACGAATGCGCACGTGCACGGCGGCCACTTGCCGTCGAACTCGATGTGGACGGGACGACGGTCCTGTCCCTGGCAGCTGTTCCTTCCGGGCTTTGGAATGACGGTCCGGCCTCGGTGTACGAGCGGTTCGCAATCGAGGCCGGGGCCCACACGATCACGGCGCGCCTGAGAGATTCGGCACGCGAGACGGGGTGGGACTACGAGTACTCGGAAGAGGTAGATCTGGTGCCTGGACGTTATTTCACAATTACGTTCCGCGCGGAAAACGGAGGATTTGCATTTCGATGAGCCTGATTACCTGGAAAGATGAATTCAGCGTCGGCGTCGCCGCCGTTGACCTCGAGCACCGTGAACTCATCGAGTTGATCAACGGCCTGGAGGCCGGCATGCGGGAATGCGCGACCCAGACGATGGTTGTGGAGACGCTCGGCGAGATCTACGCACGCATTTCCGCTCACTTTGCACTCGAAGAGAAGATCATGCGCAAAGCGGACTATGACGGCTTCGCCACGCACAAGCACGACCACGAACGGCTATTGGATGAATTGCTGGACGTTATCGACAGTGTCGACGACGCCGGCCGCTATGATCGGCCGGGCCTTTCCCGCGACCTCGATCGCTGGTTTTCCGGCCATTTTCGAACACACGATGCACAACTGCATCAAAAGCTTGGCTAACGGAAACGGGGCCCCGCGAGCGAGGCCCCGTTTATATTTCTCCGTCTAGTAGATGTCGTTCAGCGTGTTATAGACGTTGAACTTGCCCGTCGGCGTAATAAGGTTCGGGTCCTTGATCACCGCCTTGAGCTCACGCGTCTTGTCGTCGACGATGACGATGGCGCTTTCCTGGTCTTTGCCGGACCAGACCGAGAACCAGATTTCATCGCCGGCCTTGTTGAACTCACCCTGGACGACGCGTTTCGGGCCTTCACCAAGCTCCGCCCATTCACCGATCGGCAGCCTGACGAAGCCGGCGTCGAGGCGATTGATGTCGAACACGGCTACGGACTGACTGATCGATTCGTCCGGGTTCAGCGGCGCGTCAACCCACAGATTGGTCGATTCGGGGTGCGACTTGACGAACAGTGAGCCGCCGCCCATGCCTTCGATGATGCGAACGGTTTTCCAGGCATTCTTCGGATGTTCCTCCGGGTCCGTACCGAGGAAGGTCACGTTGGCATTACCGAGTGCCGATGTGACCCAGACCGGTCCGTGCTCGGGATCGATGAGGTTGGCGCCACGCCCCGGGTGGGGCGTCTTGGTGACGTCCGAAAGGGCGACCAGCTTGCGTTCCTTCGAATCGACCACGGCAATCTTGTCGGACTGGTTGGCCGCCGTGAGGAAGTAGCGCTTGGTTCTGTCCCAGCCACCGTCGTGCAGGAACCGGGCTGCCCCGATGTCGGTGATAGCGATGTTCTCGATGTCGCTGTAATCGACCAACAGGATGTGGCCCGTTTCCTTCACATTGACGATGAAGTCGGGATGTTCATGCGAGGCCACGATAGCGGCTACACGCGGTTCAGGATGGTACTCCTGCGTATCGACTGTCATGCCGCGCGTTGACACGATTTTCAGTGGTTCGAGCGTGTCGCCGTCCATAATGACGAACTGTGGCGGCCAATAGGCGCCTGCGATCGCATATTTGTCCTCGTAGCCCTTGTACTTGGATGTCTCTACGGAGCGAGCCTCGAGACCAACCTTGATTTCGGCAACGATCGCGGGCGGTTCCATCCACATGTCGATCATGTCGACTTTTCCGTCGCGCCCGATCGTCAACATGTATCGACCCGAAGCAGAGGGCCGCGAGATGTGTACGGCGTAACCGGTTTTGAGGCGCGTCACGATTTCCTTGGTATCGCCATCGATGATCGCGACTTCGCCAGCATCGCGCAGCGTGACCGAGAAAAAGTTGTCGATGTCGCGGTCGTGCTGCGGTTTGGTCGGACGGTCTGCGGGCGCAACCAGAACTTTCCAACTTGCTTTCATGTCAGGCATGCCGAATTCTGGTGGCGAGGGAGGTTCCTGTTGCAGAAAACGCGCCATGATATCGATCTCGGCTTCGGTCATGTCACCCGAGGTGCCCCAGTTGGGCATGCCGGCAGGCGAGCCGTAGGTAATCAGGGCTTTCAGGTAATCCGTACCCTTTTCCCGAGTGATGTCCGGCGTCAGCGGCTTGCCCGTAGCGCCTTTACGCAACACGCCATGGCATCCCGCACATCGCTCGAAGTAACGCTGCGTTGCCGTTGCAAATTCGGCTTCGGTGAGAACCGGGCCTTTGACATCCACGACCTGTCGGGCGCCCTCTGGCGACATGGCCACTGGCGCACCCTCGTACTTCAATTCACCTTCGGTTGCACCGACGTGGCGCTGGCCCTCGGCACGGTCTTCGGCGCCGGATGCAGCACGAATAGCTGCGACTTCTTCGACGCTGACGGCTGCCAGGTTGTTACCCCAGGAGCCAAACACATACGTGATTGCCGAGGCGAGGTCTTCGTCCGGCAAGTGGCCGAGGCTCGGCATCACGCCGTTGTACGCGACACCATTGACCGTGATCGGACCGGTCAGGCCGAATAGCGCAGCACTGATGACATCCTCGCGGTTACCCGCCAGGTAATCCGAGCCGGCCAGCGGCGGGAATGCGCCCGCCAGACCCTGGCCGTTAGGCTGATGGCAGGCGGCGCAATTGGCGTTGTAGACGCCCTGGCCCTTTGCCATGAGCTCGCCCGCTGTCGCTACGGCGACCTCCGCATCATGTACGGCCGTATCGCTGGCGGTTGCTGTCTCAGCCGGTTCCTGTGAGCAGGCTCCTAGGGACAGTCCCAACAGTGGCACTGCCAGAAACATGCTGATCATCTTGCGTTTCATTTTTACTCCCCTGTCATTGCTGACGTATTGGAATTCACCACACCAGGTTGAGGCTGACGGACGCGGCGCGTCCCGCCTGTGCCAGGTATGGAATAATCGGGTTGTCGGGTGCGAGGCCGCGCACGTCGGCCCAGTTCCAGTACGTGCGATTGGTCAGGTTTTGCAATCCGGCTCGTACGATCAGGTTGCCGCCGAGCTTTTGAGTGAAGTAGAGGTCGAAAACGGTATACCCGGCAGGCTTGAACAACTCGCCGGCGGATTCGTCGATCCGATCGTGGGCATCCGCGAACGTACTCTTCAGGCGTAGCTCGCGGGTCTCGTCGGCCGAGAACCAGCTGAAGCCGACAACGGCTTGCGCCGGGCCGACTGAGTTTACGGGTCTTCCCGTGCCTTCGTTGTCGCCCCGGGCATAGAAGGCCGAGCCATCAAACAGGAATTGCTCCGTGTCGCCGAAGCGCAACTTCCAGCCAGCCTCGATGCCTTCGATTGTCGTGTCCTCGATGTTTTGCGACTGGAATTGCGTGTAGCCACTGACCGGGTCGACGCCGATGTTTACTTTGGTTTCGATGAAGTTCGTGTAGTCGGTACGGAACGCAGAGATGCGTACTGTCGAGCGGTCGCCGTACCAGCGCAATCCGACGTCGAAACCATCTGATGACTCGGACTCGAGGTCCGGGTTGGGTACGGCTCGGACGCGGAACAGGGGCAGATCCAGCGAGACGTTGGCGTCGGAGTACGGTGGTGCCCGGAAGCCATGTGAATACTGCACATAAGCATCGACACTCGGCGTGATGCTATAGATAACGCCGAGCTTGGGCGAAATATCGGATTCGTCGAGGTGTGTCGTCTCGTAGTCGGGGAAGTCGATGAGATACATCGCGTCGACATCCGGGCTGAGCTCATAGCGGTCAGCTCGCAAGGCTGCGATGACCGTCCACTTCTCGCCTACCGACATCGTGTCCTCGAAAAAGGCCGCGGTTTCGGTCGTGTCGCTGACCGGGAAGTCTCGCAGGGGAAACACTTCTCCGAGCAGCACATTCGTCTGGGCGCCCGTGGCCAGGTCGGTTGACAGGCCGTCGCGGAATTCCTCGGTCCTGCGATCACGATACTCGATGCCTATACCGACGCGGTGTGCTATGCGTTCGCCCGAGAAATTCTTCCACAGGTTCATTTCGATGCCGCGGATTTCCTGGTCGTAGGAGAACAAGCGGTCGATCGACACGGGCGTCCGTGCTGCGGCGCGCTCGTCCAGCGTGTACTGGTCAATTTCGGTTTGCTCCCAGAAACTTCGCACAACGCCGCTGTCGATCCAGCTCTCGGGTGAACCGAATTCATACGCCAGGCTGACGACGTCCATACGCTGGTGGTCGTCACCTTCGAGCGCCGTGGTCGAGCGGTAGCGGCCTGCACCCAGCATCGAGTTTAGAGCCGAGAGCGTGCGGCCTTCCTGGCGCAAGGCGCTGGCGCGGAAAGTGTGCCCGAAACGGTTGTCGGTAACGAACTTGAGCAGCGCCGTCTCGCGCCTGCTGTCGCGCGTATCGTCATCGTTCGGTGCAGCCGCCGAATCTGTCTGCTCGCCGTTGCGCCTGCTGTAGCCCGCAAGGAATCCAAAGGAATCATCACCGAGGGCTGCCATGACCTGGCCGTGTGCACTGTTGTCGGAGCCGCGCCAGGTACCCAGGAATTCGGCGCCAAACTCGCCGCGCCGCACGATATCGGAAGGGTCGGGCGTGCTTACAGCCACAACGCCGCCGATGGCCGAGCTGCCGTAAAGAGCTGAAGCCGGGCCGTGCAAGACTTCAATATCCTGTACCAGGCCCGCATCTATGAAATCGCGCGTGGCGTTCGAAAAACTGCCTGTATCGAACTGGTCGGCGAGCGGCACACCATCAACGAGAATGGCGACCCGGTTTCCCCCGATGCCGCGGATGTTGATGCCTTCGTTGCCGAAGCGTGTACCGGCGCCTTCGTAATTGACGCCCGGCACATAACGAAACGCGTCGCTGATCGAGGTAGCGAGTTCGGCGTTCAGCTCGCTTCGAGACAGGACCGTAACGGTTGCGGCTACGTCTCGAATCGAGCGCTCGTCTTTATTCGCGACCACGACAATCTGATCGATCGGTATATCGCCTGCCGACGACACGATGGGCACAGCAACGAGAGCCAGCGCGGCAGCCACAGCGCGTTTGACGAGGTGGTGGTACATCATGCTTACCTCTGGATCGGCGTGATCGGATGCCTAAATTGTCCGCCTCTGACCGCCAGCATCCATGATCTAGATCAAGCCGGGATCATGGTTATTCTTGATATTCTTGCGACCGCCGATACGAACCTGTTGAGTGTGCCGCCCGAGGAGGCAACCTGAATCAATCCTGTCGGGGCCGCTCTCGCGCATCCCTGCGCTGCGCGGCGCTCGTGCATCCTACACATCGGACGTTTCGAGCACGGTCTCGCTGCCGAGGTCAGGCTCTATTGCGCACGTGACGAATGACAGATATTGAAAATCTGGACACGAATTTCAACTCCGTTGTTCAGAGTTTGCGAAAAGCAGGACGAGGAGCAAGTCAGCTTTTAGGCTAACAGTCTGGTCCAGTCTGTCGTTCTTCCCGAATTGGGATCTCGAGAAATTTCGCCGGTGCTGCCACGCAGTTCTACACTTGCTCCACCGGGTCTCTTGATTAGGGCCGCGGGGCGAGCGTGGTATTGTGCGGACAATTCCTGTATTTAATGGAGTGAAAGAACGATAGCCGAAAGCGTAAACGATTATCAGGTAACAAAATAATGATAAAGAAATCAGCGTCTATCAGCATTGTTTTGATGTGCTGCCTCGCCTCCGGATACGCATTAGCTCAGGACGGGCAGACGACCGGAAGCGACTTTGCGATCAGCAGAGACAACGTGCCGCAGAAAGAACCGATTTACTCGCCTTACGTCGGCCAGAGTCATCCGGATCGCGTCTACTGGGGTGATTCGCATTTGCATACCTCGTACTCATGGGATGCTGGGCTCGTTGGCAATACTCTCGGCCCCGACGAAGCGTATCGTTTCGCGAAGGGACAGCAGGTAATGGCCAGTTCGGGCCAACCCGTTAAGCTGGTGCGGCCTCTCGACTGGCTCGTCGTAGCCGATCATGCTGAAAGTCTCGGGGTTGCCGTATTGATCGATCGGTCGGATCCCGCAATTCTTGCCAGCGATGTCGGCCGTCAAACACACGACCTGTATAAGAAAGGTGACATCTATGGCGCGTTCGAGACCTGGGGATTCAACGTTATTGTCAAGGGTAATAACCCACTGACGGACGAGAATCTTACCCGCTCCGTCTGGGAGGAGATAATCGATCATGCGGAAGCGCACAATCAGCCGGGAGCGTTTACCGCGTTCATAGGCTACGAGTGGTCCGCAGCCCCTGCCGGCAATAATCTGCATCGCGTAGTCGTTATGCGAGATGGTGGCGACAAGGCAAAGCAGGTACTTCCATTCGGCTCCTACGACTCGGACGATCCTGAGGACTTATGGCGCTGGATGGCAGGCTATCAGGATAAGACCGGCGGACGCGTTTTCGCAATCCCGCACAATGGCAATCTGTCCAACGGTATGATGTTTGCGACAGAGACGCTGTCAGGCCGTCGCATTAATCGTGACTATGCTGAGCAGCGGTCCATCTGGGAGCCGTTGTACGAAGTCACGCAGATGAAAGGTGATGGCGAAGCGCACCCGTTTCTTTCACCGAACGACGAATTTGCGGACTACGAGAACTGGGATCGTGGCAATTGGAATGGCGAGGCCAAAAAGCCGGGAATGCTGCCACACGAGTACGCGCGAAGTGCACTGAAGATCGGTCTGCAGCAGGAAGAGCGACTCGGCGTTAATCCGTTCAAGTTCGGGCTGGTCGGTGCGACAGATGCCCACACATCACTAGCAACGACACGCGAAGAGAACAACTTCGGAAAAGTTTCGGTAATGGAGCCGGGATCGGGCCGCTTTGAGGCGCAAATCGTGCCGGATCCTGAAGGGACCGGCACCGGCACCTACGAGTTCGAAACGATCGCATCGGGCCTGCAGGGTGTCTGGGCGAGGGAGAATACGCGGGAGTCGTTGTGGGATGCGATGATGCGCAAGGAAACCTACGCGACTACCGGGACGCGTATGACTGTGCGAGTTTTTGCGGGCTGGGACTATGACGAGAAGGACGTATTGCGACCAGACTTTGCGAGGACAGGTTACCTGGGTGGTGTGCCGATGGGAGGCGACCTCACAGCTGCGCCGGACGGCAAAGCCACCCGGTTGATGATTCGAGCGCTCCGCGATCCCGACGGTGCGAACCTCGACCGTGTTCAGATCATCAAGGGCTGGTTGGACGGTAGCGGCGACCTGCAGGAAAAAATCTACGACGCCGCCTGTTCCGACGATCGGCCCATCGGCGCGAACAACCGCTGTGACGGATCAGTCGGCAATACTGTTAACGTCGCCGCGGCGAGCTACACGAATGACATTGGTGATGCGTTATTGATGGCCTACTGGGAAGATCCGGATTTCAATGCCGATGAACGCGCATTTTACTACGTTCGCGTTCTGGAGATTCCGACACCGAGGTGGACAACTTACGATGCGGCTTTCTACGGCGTGGATCTGCCGGATGGCGTTCCTGCTATTCAGCAGGACCGCGCTTATACATCGCCGATCTGGTACACGCCCTGATTCGGCTCCCTATTGGCTGGACATTGCTGCTCATGCCACTCGCGGTATCGGCGCAGGAATCAAACGATGACTCAATTTCTCTGACCAGAGAGCAAGATATTGAGCGTGCTGCAACAATCGCAGTAGAGAATTGTACGGCTGAAATTGAACAGTTTTGCGGTGATGTGACACCGGGAGAAAGTCGCGTGCTCGCTTGCCTGCAGTCCTATGCAGACAAGGTTTCGCCAAACTGCGAACAATCGATTGGCAAATGGCGAGGACCGGATTTAGAGCGCGACTTCCAGACGACGCGAATCTATCCAACGCTTGAGAATCGTGAGCTCGGTAAGCCTAACCTTGCTGAAGACGGTGAGCGCGTTATCTGGAAATATAAGCTGCCGTTTCTGGCACAGCAAGTCGTCGACATGGGCTTCGAGTTGCCGAACCCCTACGGGGTTGCGATCATTCCTGCACGCATTCGACAGGATCTGACGCTGGAAAATTTGGCAATCGGCATCAACGGTCCTCCGGACCGGGATATAGAATTCGTTGATTTCGGCACACCAAGCGTTGAAAACTCGGCGTTGCAGCTCAAATTAGACGCCTGGGTATTTCCTTTTCTAAATTTATTTACGACTGTTGGCGTGTTTGATGGGGATGCCAACATCCCGCTAAAGTTCGACGGCGTCGACTTATTCCCCAATATATGCGCGGTGACGCCCAATGCTCCGCTGTGTGTGCGCACATATAGCGCAGTCGCTAATCCGACCTACGAGGGTAGCAACGTATCGCTAGGCGTGAATCTGGCAATGGGCTGGGATCGATTCTTCGTTACATTACCGGTTACGTATGCGTGGACTGATGTCGATATCATTGACACCACCGTCACGGCTTTGAATATTACGCCGCGAATCGGTATGACCGGCGACATGGGAAATCGCGGTACCGTCGCCGTTTTTATGGGCGCAACCTATCTGCGCGCCGAAGTCGACATCGTGGGTCAGGTTGACCTCGATACGCCGGGCGGGCCTGACGGGGACGTAACTACGCTCTCGTTTCGC
>Ga0224504_10001132_pt1 | contig 11941 bp, 10 predicted proteins | sample SF_Oct11_sed_USG_3_FD_170160 | JGI IMG/M metagenome (GOLD analysis project Ga0224504, IMG submission 170160) | Sediment microbial communities from San Francisco Bay, California, United States - SF_Oct11_sed_USGS_24 | ecosystem: Environmental > Aquatic > Marine > Sediment | place: USA... | reverse complement strand
AACGTCTGCTTCTGGCCGATTGCAGCCGTTCACCACTTCCCTAAAGCAGACGCTCGAACGGCAGGTTTCGGGGAAAGCAGCCACTCGCCCTGTGCGGCAAGTAAGGGTCGGGACTTGCCGCTGGCGAACGTCTGCTTTTCTCAACAGCAGCCGTTCAATGAATACTTGGCGACAGTCTGCTAACGGCCAAAAGCGGCCGGCCAGAATACGCGCTGCTCGCTTGCCTATTCAACATCCTCAACTTTCGTGAAATTCATCGAGAACGGCGTAGTACAGAATCTCACCGCTTCGTTGTATAGATCATCGACCAAACCTCCTGTCTTAAGGATATTGACCGAGAACGAACCTGGAAAGCCGTAAAGAGCGGCATCCAAATCAAAACTTTCATCATCATCAAACCTCTCTCTCATACTAGGAAGATGCCCAGCGTAGGTTTCAAGCATGAGATCATCGAAAGCGTCAAACACATCACGCAGTCTTGAGTCCTTGAATCGCGGCAGCTCGTCTTCACAAAGAAGCGAGACTTGCGCGTCGTGAATTTGATTCTCGATTTCCCAGTATTTTGAAACGAAGTAGGTAGAGATTCGCTCAAAATCTGTGTCAGCGTTAGCGCCCGGCGCAATATAGGACCAAGGCGCTCGATCATCACTGGACTGAATGGATTCGCGGAACACGCTGGATAGCAATTGTCTCAACCTAACAGAGTCAGGTGCATTTGTGTTGTCGAACATCATCCGCACACCGGGCTGCAGTTTTGACTTATGTGTATCCTCGCACTCGCCAGTCAGCCATTGGTCCTTGCTGCTCCAGCCAACCGCAGTGAGCTGAAATCGTGTTCGATAACATCCGCCCCCAAGTGAAATGTAACAGCTGTAGCTATTCCACGAAGGCTCCCCCACAGATACACAGGAAAACCCCTCTTCTTTGAAACATGCTAGTTTTTGATGGCTGAACAGGCACTTGGATGCCAGCTGCTCTCCGGCATCTCGTTGATCGCCGACATAGTCAGACGCAAAAACCGCTTTCCAGGCTAAGGAGAGGAAAATAGCGATGAACGAAAGGCGGATTGTGCTCACTGGATATAACATTGCAACATGTGGTGCTCGAATTTCGGCTTTGAATCCGTAGCCGTCATTCTACCCCGAAACCCCCGGGGCGGTCGGAGTCGGCCAGAAGGCCGCATTCTCAAAGTATAAAAAGACCCGCCGCTAAGGCGGGTCTTTTCCAGCCGTTGGAATGGTTCAGATCTTTCTGCGCATTGCCGCTGACCAGCGCGGGAACGTATGGCTGCGGTTGATTTGGTACCGGTTCGGTTCCTCAATTTGTACATGCTGATAGCAAAGCTATCCGACTGAGACAATCATCGAACAATCGCTATGTCAAGACGCTCAATCGCCCCCAGGTGCGTGACCGCAAACTACAACAGTCTTAAAAGCCTCGATTACCGAATAAGATGGACCTCCACCGCAAAACGAATTATCCCCAAAACCAGGAAACGGGTCGGGTTCCCACGAGCCTAAACCTTCACCTCCACCACCACCGCCGAAGACTGTCGTCTCGCCGCAGGCAACTGCGTTGCCTTGAGCAAGTAGCAGGCCAGGGAGATTGAGGGAAGTGCTATTGGCGATCCAAAAGGAACCCTTGTCCCAAGCGCAGCATTCAGTGTCTTCCACTCTTGGCGCGGAAATCGACGGCCACGTCTATGCCTTCGGTGACTCGATCCACGTGGAAAAACGCTCCGTTAAGGTTTCCTATGCGGATCTGAACCTCAATAACGAGAAAGGCGTTGCGGTTCTGTATCGCCGCTTGCACGTCGCCTCGGAATCGGTCTGCGACGTCCGACTCGCCAGGGACCAGAAAAGCATGCGGTTCATGAAGATTGCTGAAGACTGTTACGAGGAAGCACTCTCGAGGGCAGTCGATGCCGTCGGCTCTGAACTGCTCCTCGCCCATCACCAGGGCACGGAACCACCGGAGATGTTCGCGACCGCGCCTAAGTAAGGCAAGAAGGAAGCACCACGAGAAGTTTGCGCGTGTCACGTCTTCAAATCGACCACCTAAGCCCGTCGGGGGGATCAAACTCAAGGATTGAGGGCGTGGCGCCGCTCTACGCGAACGACCGCTTTGTGGTCTTGCCTACGTTTCGTGGACACCTGAGTTAAGTCCTAATGTCCGCTTTTCGAACCGGACAGGACTGATATTTCCGACGTATCCGTGCCGGCGTTTTCGGTTGTAGAAGCGCTCGATGTAATCGAACACATCCGCTCTTGCTTCGTCTCTCGTACGATATTTTTTCCTTCGGGTTCGTTCTCTTTTCAGTGATGCAAAGAAGCTCTCGACGACCGCGTTGTCGTAGCAGCTACCTTTGCCGCTCATGCTGCAGGTGATGCCGTGTTTCTTGAGGAGGTCCTGGAAGTCATCACTCATGTACTGCACACCACGGTCGGAGTGGTGGATCAGGTCGTCGCTGGTGCGCCGCTGAGCAAGCGCCATTGAGAGTGCATTCACTGCAAGGTGACGACTCAGACGCCGACTCATTGACCAGCCGATGATGCGTCGCGAGTACAGATCCATCACCACGCCGAGGTACAACCAACCCTGGCGGGTCCACAGATACGTGATGTCGGAAGCCCAGCGTTCGTTCATCGTGTTCGCCGAGAAGTTCTGATCCAGTAAGTTGCTCGCCTTGGCCAGCCCTCGCTTGGTGGTGACTCTGAAGCGCCGCTTCGGACATCCCTTGAGCCTGCTGAGGCCATTAAACGTGCCACTTTAGCCCGGCCACAGGCAAAGCCTGAGTCGTTCAGATCGGCATGTAATCTCGGGCTGCCGTAAGTGCCATCGCTCTCGGCATGCAACAAGCGGATCGCTTGCATCAGCTCGCGATCGTAACGTCGGCGGCGACTCATCGGCCGCGTTCGCCAGGCGTAGTAACCGCTCGGTGATACGTGCATCGCCTCGCACATCATGCGGATCGGATACAGGTTGCGGCGTCGGTGGATACACCGGTATCTCACTTCGACTCCTTGGCAAAGTACGCCGCCGCTTCCTTTAAAAAATCCCGCTCCTGTTCGACTTTCTTAAGCTTGCGCTTCAACAGCATCATCTCTTTGTCGTGCGCATTGCCGTGGCCGGGGAAGGCATCATCACCGTGCTCGGTGGCTTCATCGCGCCAGCGTCTGAGCTGTCGGGTACTAAAGCCCATCTCTTCAGCAACCAGGGTGTCGGTAACACCGTTCTCGTTTGCGCGCCGGAGTGCTTCACGCTTAAACTCTTTGCTGTACCGTTTTCTTCGGGTCATCGTGCACCTCCTAAAGATCAATATAGACCTTTATGAAAGTGTCCACGAAACCTGAGCAAGACCACAAAGCGGACGTCGGCTGTTTTACTAGTCGCGCAGACATTCGGGTCGATTTGGACGGGAATTGAAAGGTCTCTGGGAGAGAAATGATGTCGATTCAAGAATGGGCAGCGGTCGCAGAGATAATCGGTGCAGTTGCCCTGGTAGCGTCGCTGATATATCTGGCTATTCAAGTCCGCCATTCCACCCACGAGCTTTCTATGAGCTTGAAGTCAACGGAGCTTGCTGCATTCGAGCGAAATGTAGAGTCCGGAATCCGCATCCGCGAATTATTTATTTGCAATCCTGAAATCTTGGAGCTGTACGCGCGAGGCATCGAGTCGTACTTGGATCTGGACGAGGACGACAAACTGCGATTCGATATGATTCTCAGAAATGTGTTTTCCGCATTACAGGGCGCGTATGTACGGCAGCTCACGTACGGCAATGATCCGACACATTTTTCTGGCAGTGAGCGCACGCTGGATAGGCTGGTTAGAGGGCAGGGTATCCGCGACTGGTTGAGCCATAGCAATCCCGACTGGCGCCCTGAGTTTGCCACGTTGGTACAGCAGCGTGTGCACCTGTTTGAGGAAACGGCTGACGAGGCCGAAAAGGCCGAAAAGGCTTCGGGAGCAGAACGCGCGAACAGTTCCAAGCATTCCGCTGAGTGAAGTCCGCTTATGGCCGGAAGCTGCCGTTCGCCTGGTCTGAGGTAGAATGACGGCTACTGACCCGAAGGCGACACTCAGGCGGAATGCTTGGAACGTCCGCTCTGACAGCCACTTCTAACTCGATGCGATGGCGATAGGTGCAAATCAAGCCCCCGCTACCAAACAAAAGATGGGCCCCCTTGTGGGGCCCATTTTTGTTTGGCTTGGCGCGGTTGATTTGAACCTACGAGGAAGTAGGTTCACTCGCAGCCGCAGCGATTCGTAGAATCGCGATCAGCGGCAAGAGCAACTGAGGCACGAAGTGCCGAAGGCAAATCCTACCCGACCGAGATCCGAATCAATCCTGCCCACCACATACCCTGCTTTGTTGATATGGCTGGTGTGATATGGCAGGGTTCCTACGATATGACCGCGAACTCGACACATTCAGGCCGGCCGAGCAAAGTAATTCTAACTTTGCTGTTATTGTCTGTTGTGTTAACAGGGATTCCGATTGTTGAGGTGCATGCGCACGAGAACGCGACTTTCGGGCACTCGCATGATGCCCATGATTTCTTTGACGATCATGGCGCAGATGAAACTGATTCTGAGGATGGCGACGCAGATGCAGCTGCCATTCATGGTCACGACCTTAATGCTACGAGTCTGATCGTAATTTCGAGCGTCAGCGTTGAGTCCGCCTTACCGCAGCATTCTCACAGCCACATACCACCACCCTACAGTCGTCTCCCTGACAAAATCATAGCTCCTCTTTACCGACCTCCAATCGCGTAGGACCGTCGGTCGCCGGAAGGCGGCATGGTCGCGGCTGCGCCGCGTTCGTTCTTCGTATTGGAGAGTATGTTGTTTCGTTTTCTCATTCTGTGGCTAGTTGTAGCCACATCGCAATCGTTCGCACAGGACGACTCAAGCAGTGATTCGCATCTGACACTGCCCCAAGCCGCGGGTCTCGTGCTTGAGCGAAATCCGCACCTGCGGTCCGCACAGTTCGGTAGAAACGCAGCCGAGGCGCAACTCAGCGCTGCATCAATGAACCCGCAATGGTCCATAGGCTTGGATGTCGAAGATTTTCTCGGCACGGGTCCACTGTCCGGCTTCGATGGCAGCCAATCGACATTGAGGCTGTCGAGAATCTTCCAGGCAGAAGAGTCTCGTACAGGCCGAATGGCAGTCGCATCTGCTATCGGCGGCCAGGCCGATAACCTATTCGAGGCCGAACGACTCGACGCGCTGACTTTGCTGGCCAAGCGGTTTGTCGATGTTGTCTACGAACAGGAAACTCTCAGACTTTCCGAGCAATCGGTGAAGGTCTGGGAGGCAGCGCGAGGACTAGCGCTCACACGTGAGCGAGCTGGTGCCGCCCCGGTTGTCGATCGGTTGCGCACCGAGATTCGCGTCGCAAACGCAAAACTGGCAGTGGAGAACGCAGAGCATGAGTTTGAAGCAGCCCGAATGCTACTGGCTGCCACCTGGGGCAGCTCAGCGCCAGAGTTTGCCCGTGCCCGCGGTTCACTATGCAGCCTCTCGGATCTCCCGCCGTTCGAAGATCTTGCTGCACAAATAACGCAAAATCCCGATCTTCTGCGTTTTGCTACCGAGCAACGACTCCAGGCAGCCGAGGCGCAGCTCGCGAGCGCTCGTCAGCGGCCTGACTGGTCATTGTCGGCTGGTGTGCGCCACAACGCACTTATAGATGAGCAGTCCCTGGTGTTTAGCGTGTCTGTGCCGCTCGGTGCCAAATCAAGAGCCGAGCCAAGCCGTCGACGAGCCGATGCGCTCGCGTCGCAATCGGCTTTGCAGGAAGAAGCCTTCGAACTGGAAGTGCAAGCGACACTGTATGACATTTACCAGGAGGTCCTGCACACCGTTCATAAAGTCGAGGTCTTCGACAACGAAATTCTTCCGAAGGCCCGGGCAATTCGGAATGAAATCGAGGAAGGCTATAGCGTTGGTCGGTTCTCTCATACCGCGTTGCTGAGTGCGGAATCCGAACTACTGGGTGCAGCTGCAGCGCGAATTGACGCTTGCGCTGACCACCACCGGCTATTGATCGACATCGAGCGCCTGACGGGTGGCGACTCGACCTGGCTAATTACGGACGGCGAGGGCACGCCATGAAAATTCATAAATTTGTTCAAGTAAACCTTCTTATCGCGCTGACAGGCGCATTCTTTTTAGCGGCCGGTTGCGAATCACCGCCCTCGACTGATTCAGGCAACGGCCACGGGGCGGCTGCCGAAGACGACTTCGAGCGAGGGCCGCACAACGGTCGCATGCTGCGTGACGGAGACTTCGCACTCGAGATCACGATATTCGAGACCGGCGTCCCGCCGGAGTTTCGTGTCTACCCGTATAGCGCCGGGCAACCGCTGGACCCGAAACAGGTCGACCTGACAATCGAACTTGGGCGACTCGGTCCAAGAACTGACCGCTTCGAGTTCGCCGGGCAGGACGACTTCCTTCGAGGAGATGGCGTCGTGCTCGAACCGCATTCCTTCGACGTGGCAGTGCGTGCGCAGGTAGACGGGGCATCACATGAATGGAGCTATGACTCCTACGAAGGCAGAACCCAGATCAAGGAAGCCGTGGCGGAAGCAATGGGTATTGCCGTTGAAACTGCTGGTTCCGAATCAATACGCGAGACTATTACGCTTCAAGGGACCATTGCGCCTCACCCCGAAGCAATCGTCGAAGTCCGTGGGCAATACCCTGGGCTCGTTCGTTCTTTGAGCAAGAGCGTTGGCGACACCGTCACGCGTGGCGAAGAACTGGCGCGCATCCAATCCAACGAGAGCCTTCAGGTATACGCTGTGAATGCCCCAATTAGCGGCACCGTTGTGGCTCGTGATGCAGTGATCGGAAGCGCTTCGACCGATGCGCCGCTCTACGTGGTGGTAGACCTGTCTCGACTGGTGGCCGATCTAAGCGTGTTCTCGCAGGATCTGGGCGAAGTCGCAGCAGGTCAAGCTGTGGTCGTCTCCAGCCTGGATGGCGCGATGTCATTTACAGGAACCATTGACCGAATCCTGCCGACCATCGACTCGTTGAGCCGCGCAGCGACGGCTCGCGTGATCATCGAGAACGCCGAGGAGGGCTGGCGCCCCGGTCTGTTCGTTGAGGGTGTCGTTACGGTTGCAGAAACTTCGGTGCCACTCGCAGTTCGCGAGAGCGGGTTGCAGTCATTCAGGGACTTTACGGTTGTCTACGCCAGAGTCGGGGATACCTACGAGGTGCGCATGCTGGAGCTTGGCAAGCGGGACGGTGAGTTTGTTGAAGTGCTTGGTGGGCTCGAGCCCGGAACGACCTACGTCTTTGAGAACAGCTACCTGGTCAAGGCGGACGTCGAAAAATCAGGCGCGAGCCACGATCACTAGCGAGGAATACCTGTGCTCGAAAAAATTATCGACATATCGCTAGATCGGCGCGCACTGATCCTGACGTTGACCGTCGTGGTCGCCGGGCTTGGTCTCTATAACTACCGGCTGTTGCCCATCGATGCCGTACCTGATATCACGAACGTCCAGGTGCAGATCAACACGGAGGCGGCGGGCTATTCGCCGCTCGAAGTGGAGAACCGCGTCACGTTCATTATTGAAACTTCGCTGAGCGGTTTGCCGCGGCTTGACTACACGCGCTCCGTTTCACGATACGGCCTGTCACAGGTCACGGCTGTATTCGAGGAAGGCACCGACATCTATTTCGCACGCCAGCTCGTCAACGAGCGGTTGGTGCAAGTGCGGAGTCAACTGCCCGAGGATCTGGAGCCGGAGCCGGGACCCATCGCGACCGGTCTCGGCGAAATCTTCATGTATACGGTTTCGTCAGCGGAAGGCGCTGATCACGACCCAATGTTTCTGCGCGAAGTTCAGGACTGGATCATTCGGCCGCAGCTTCGGCAAACGCCCGGCGTCGTCGAAGTCAATACGGTCGGTGGCTATACGCGCCAATTTGTTGTCGCGCCATTGCCCGAGCGCTTGCTGGCATTCGGCGTGTCCACCGATGAACTGATCGAAGCACTCGAAACCAATAACGACAACGTCGGGGCCGGATTCATAGAACGATCGGGTACGCAATTGCTGGTCCGGTCGCCTGGCCAGGCATCCAATGCGGATGATCTCGCAAGTATTGTCGTCGGCCATCGTGACGACGTACCCGTTCGTGTCCGAGACGTCGCTACGGTGACTATTGGGCACGCTCTGCGTAATGGTGCGGCGATGCAGGATGGACGAGAAGTCGTCCTTGGAACGGCGTTCATGCTGATTGGTGGAAATAGCCGCACGGTTGCGCGGGCGGTCGAGCAAAGGCTCGAAGAGATTCAGTCGTCGTTGCCGGATGGTGTGGTCGCCGAAACGCTCTACAGTCGGTCGTACCTGGTTGAACAGACAATTGGCACGGTTCGCGAGAATCTCGTAGCCGGCGCATTGCTCGTCATCGTCATTCTTTTCGCGATGCTGGGTAACTGGCGCGGCGCATTCGTCACAGCCGCTGTAATACCCATCGCGATGCTCATGACGATAACGGGGATGGTCGAATCGGGCTTGTCAGGCAATCTTATGAGCCTCGGCGCCCTCGATTTTGGGCTTATCGTAGATGGCGCGGTGATTATTGTTGAGAACTGCTTGCGGCGGATGGCAATTGCCCAGGAAAAACAGAAGCGTGTGTTGTCGCTTGCCGAGCGCCTCGAAGTGACTCGTGCAGCTACGCGCGAGGTTCTCAGGCCGAGTATCTTCGGCGTTACCATCATACTGATCGTTTATTTGCCGCTGCTTACGCTAACTGGCGTCGAAGGCAAGATGTTCCGGCCGATGGCATTGACGGTCAGCGGAGCATTGTTGTCAGCTCTGATTCTCTCGGTGACGTTTGTGCCGGCAGCGGTCGCTGTCTTCGTTTCTGGAAAGGTAAGAGAGCGCGAAAGCTGGATCATGGTACAGGCGCACCGAGCGTACGGACCCGTTTTGGCGTTCGCTTTGCGGGCAAGGGTGTTGATTGTTGCTGTTGCCGTTGTTCTGCTCGCTGGTGCGGGGCTACTGGCTTCGAAGCTGGGCAGCGAATTTCTACCGACGCTCGACGAGGGCGACCTAGTGATGCATGCGCTGCGTATCCCCGGAACGAGCCTTGAGCAGGCGGTTTCGATGCAATCGATACTTGAAGCGGAGATCAGGGAAGTCCCCGAGGTGCGGCACGTATTTTCAAAGATCGGTACGGCAGACATCGCGACCGATCCGGTGCCGCCATCAGTTGCCGATGTCTTCATCATCATTAAGCCAAGGGCCGAATGGCCAGATCCGCGAAAGAGCAAGGCGACCCTTGTATCAGAGTTAGAGGCTTTGGTCGCTCGTATTCCTGGCAGTCGATATGAGTTCCTCCAGCCGATTCAGATGCGGTTCAATGAATTGATTGCGGGTGTTCGCTCCGAAGTCGCAATTAAGGTTTATGGCGACGACCTTGATACGTTGGTGAGCATTGGCCAGGAGGTCGAAGGCCTGCTTCAAACCACGCCCGGCAGTGCCGACGTGCAGACCGAGCAACTGACTGGCTTGCCGATGCTTACGGTTACGCCGAACCGGAAGAATCTCGCGAGGTACGGTATTAACGTCGCTGACGTACAGCACACACTTTCGACTGCTATCGGGGGACACGAAGCCGGGATGATCTTCGAAGGTGATCGGCGGTTTGAGGTCGTCGTACGTCTTGAGGAGGTTCATCGACAAGATGTCTACGTCATCCGTCGCCTGCCAGTGGCCTTGCCTGGTGGCGGGGCGATCCCGCTCCAGGAGGTCGCAAATATCGAGACTGTTGTCGCCCCTAATCAGATAAGCCGGGAGAATGGCAAGCGCCGAATCGTTGTGACTGCAAACGTACGCGGACGAGACTTAGGCTCATTTGTCGACGAGGTTCGAGCAGGCTTTTCGCAACAAATCGAGTTACCTGCGGGCTATTGGGTCGAGTACGGCGGGACATTCGAACAATTGGAGTCTGCAAGCCAACGCCTGACAATTGTGGTTCCGCTGGCTTTGCTACTGATATTCGCGCTTCTTTATGCGGCTTTCGGTTCTGCACGTGATGCGCTGCTGGTATTCAGCGGCGTTCCTCTGGCTTTGACAGGTGGTGTGCTGAGCCTGTGGCTTCGCAGTATGCCATTTTCCATCAGCGCAGCGGTCGGTTTCATCGCACTGTCCGGTGTTGCGGTACTCAATGGCATGGTAATGCTCTCATTCATTCGGGATCTGCGCGCGCAGGGGAAGGGTCTGGAGATGGCGATTCTGGAAGGCGCCATGGTCAGGCTGAGGCCAGTCCTCATGACGGCCCTCGTCGCCAGCCTGGGATTCGTTCCAATGGCCCTGAACGTCGGAATCGGAGCAGAAGTTCAACGGCCGCTGGCGACAGTGGTTATTGGCGGAATTGTATCGTCAACACTCTTGACGCTCGTGGTGCTCCCGGCGTTGTATCGCATGGCCGGAGCGCGAAAGGTTGCGGTCGACGTCGAGGATGCGGCCAAATCGTGAAAGCCGAGCAATTTTGAATGAGTGACAGGGACTACTGGGAGCGACACGCACGCAATTATGATGCGTCGTTGCGATGGGTGCTCGGCCGGACCCTGCCACGGATGCTCGAATTGGCCAGCGAATCTGTTCGCGGCAGGCAGAGCGTGTTGGAGGTCGCAGCAGGGACAGGCATCGTTACCTCGGCCATTGCCGAGACAGCCGACTCCATCGTCGCCACGGACTATGCAGCGGCTATGGTCGAAGCGTTGAAACAGCGGGTTCAGGACGCTGGACTTAAGAACGTGACGTGTGAGCAGGCCGATGTCTACGCGCTTCCATATTCGGATGGTGAGTTCGACGCGGTCGTCGCGGCCAATGTTCTGCATTTGGTGCCGGATCTTCCCGCTGCGATCCGGGCGCTTCGGAACGTGACAAAGCCCGGCGGAATGCTTGTTACTCCGACTTTCTGCCATGACGAAACCAAGGTGTCGTGGCTGGTTTCTCGGCTTCTCGCGATCAGCGGATTCCCGGGCTATCGCCGATTCACGATGCAGTCGCTGCGGATCGCATTGGAGGAAAACGGTGTGCAGATTACCCGTGCCGAACTGCTGCCGGGACTCATTCCTATCGGGTTTGTGGAAGGCGTACTCTAGGCCTCAGATCGCTAGTGGAAATGGATCTATGGGAATCTGCATATAATTCTCATAGCGCGCCCCTGCTACCATCGCGCAGCTAGTCGAACAGCTGAGGCTGTTGGAATCTTGTGTTTGTTGCGCAGGGTGGTGCGTTAGGTTCTCGACGGAAAGCGGACATTCGGATTTCCCGGCCGAGGGGCTGCTTCTGGCCGAAAGCGGACCCCCAGGCTGATGCTCGCGAGCGGCTGCTATTGGGAAAAGCAGACGTTCGAGTTGAGGGGCGACTCCTGACCCCAACTCTCCGCTCATGACCAGGTGCTTGTCACGCAAAGTGACGGAGTTAGCTTGTTGGGCTAGTAACAGGGGCGCACCGCAATTCAACGGGTTATGCCCTCGAAAGGGACGGACTTACGCTGCACGGTTCAACACGCCCCCGCAGGCAAACCTGGCTTTTTCAGCGCCAGTTCGTTTACATCGGTTGCGATACGCGGCTTTACCTTACCGGCGGCGTTGTCCACCCTTCGGGCATCGGGCCGTTGTCGGCAATGATCTCGCGATGGGCGCTCCAGGTGATCTGAATCGCTTCCGGCGTACCGATGCCGGCACCACGCGGATCGCCACTCGGGCCAAACCAGTGATTCTGCGGCGCGCCTGTCGTACGCGCGCGCATGCCGCAATACGTCGTGCCGTTCACTGTTGCGCCGAGTACCTTCTGCTGGAACAGGATATCCGCGCTGACGACAGCCGCCGTCAGGTGGTTCTCCATCTGCTCACACATGGCGAGCACCGTATCGATTTCGTCGTCGCCAT
>Ga0224504_10001131_pt1 | contig 11945 bp, 10 predicted proteins | sample SF_Oct11_sed_USG_3_FD_170160 | JGI IMG/M metagenome (GOLD analysis project Ga0224504, IMG submission 170160) | Sediment microbial communities from San Francisco Bay, California, United States - SF_Oct11_sed_USGS_24 | ecosystem: Environmental > Aquatic > Marine > Sediment | place: USA... | reverse complement strand
TTCCTCTTCTACTTCTTCAGCCTCCGGATCACCTTCTTTCGGTGGCTCCGGTGGTCCCCCCAGCAACCGATTCAGCAATTCGCTTGCTTTCTCCTCTATCGCTTCCTCGACCTGAGCACGGAATATTCCTTCTATGTCAGGTTTCACTGACAATGAATCCAGCGTACCCGTAATCTTCAGAGGAACTATAGTCTCCGTGAAGTCTGCAAGTTCTTCCGCTGTGGCACCCGACATGAATTCGGGGCGGTCGAAGACGCGCACTTCCATCGCGTAATTCACCTCTGACGTGCCGAGGTCAACGATGCCGGCGCCAGACAGCTGCAAGAAGGGGAGCTCTGCGACGAAATCATTATTTGTGAAGACGCCGTCTGCGACGACCCCGGTTGCGTTAACCGTAGTGAATTCCGTTCGAGCGGGAAGCGTTGGCTCGGGTACAGGCTCCTGCCTGAACATTGCCCTCGCACTGCGCAACTGGTGCCAGACGTCAGTGCCTTCCCAGGCGCCGTCGGCGAGCTCAATTGCCATGCTTCCGTCCAGGTCTCTCTGAATTGCCGAAAGCGTCTGCCCTGTTCCCTGGAGGACAAATTGCCCGTTTATTGTGCCGCTGATGTTTTCGACGTCATACATGGCTTTCATCATAGAGCCCAGGTTTACGTCGATGAGCTTTTCGTTTGCCGAGACTGATGGAACGTCTTCTGACGCATCAATCCGGACGTCACCGGCATAACTACCGTCATAAAACTGAGCAGTGAGCGGGTGTAGTCGGACTCTGCCGTCGGCGCCGTTGACGCCAAGCTCCATGTTCGTGAACTCCATGCCGGTCAGGAAGGCCTGCTTTATCCTGAAGCTGCCATTTACATTCAAAGTACGAATCAGATCAGCCGGAATCTCCACGTCACTGGCTTCATCACTTGCTGACGAAACGCTTTCATCAGCCGGAGCCATGTAGCCATCAAGCGTAATGGAATCAACCTCCAGATCGAATCCAAGCGAACCATTTGTCGTCATCGGCAAAGACATTTCGCCGGTCATCATCGATTCATCAAGCTCAAGCGACATTGAACCCAGCGTGATGTCGTTTGTGCCAACCCTGGCCTTTGCGCTGAACGATACGCTGTCGAGTGCATTCGGATCGGCAGTAAGCGGAGGTTCTATGTCCAGCGCTTGCATCAACTCCTTCAACGAAAAATTGGCAACGCGAATATCGGCGACCGGTTGAGGGGTACCCGCATAGGAAAACGGCTCAACATTTGCTGCCATTGATATGCCAAGTACTGTCAGATCCATTTCGCCGGCATTGATGCTTTGCGCCTCGGTATCGATTTGCATTGCACGCGAATCGAAATTGAATTCCGTCTCTCCGGCCACAATCCCGCGCAGCGTGCCGGATACGTTTACCCCTTCCGTCGATATCTGCTTTGCACCGTCCGACATCGTTGTAGTGCCGCGAATGGCCAGGTGCCCGCCAAGTTCGCCAGGTGTCGAGTCGAAATCAAACTCGGCGCGCATATCTATTGGCGTATTAGTTGCGATTCGACCGGTTTCAAAAGACAGGTTGGATATCGAGTAGGCAGAACCCGCTGCTGCGTCCGAGTAACTGACGTTCGCATTCGTTACGCTGATGCTCGCAACATCGAACCCGGCTGGACCGCTGCCAGCATCATCCGGATCTCCCGTCGGCGCTTCGCTATCCTCTGCGAGATCATCCCAGTTTGTAGCTCCGTTACCGGCGACCTCAAGATTAACCGTCAATCCATCCAGGGAGGCAGTGCCAACTTCAATCTGCTGCCTGACTATAAGCGGCATGATTCGAACGCTTAGCGAGGCTTCTTCAAAGGTCAGAAAATCTTCACTGCCAAACCCTTCCGCATTACCGAGTTCGGTCCGGCCGATTTCCACGGCCAGCCACGGGAATACCGACAGCGAAATATCGCCGGAAATTTCCAGATCACGCCCGGTTCTTTCTTTAACGCCAGCGGAAATGCGGTCCCGAAAGTCATTTGGATCAAAAAAGAGTGTCAGCGAGACGGCGGCAATGACAATGATGCCTACAATTCCGGCAATCACCAGGAGAAGGATTTTAAGAAGACGGCCCATGCTGTGTGTTTCCGGGCTTTACCCGGCCTCGGTGAATAACTTGCCAATAGGCGAAGAATAACAAAGCAGCCCGGGCGGGTCTGTGACATTTATCCTTAAAAAAAGGGCCGCCTGCGTCCTTAGACGGGCGGCCCGGTATCTTGCGGACGCGAATCTATTTACAGAGTCGCAAATCGCCATTCAGGGTGTTAATCGTTACCCGGCCAGCGCCGTCCCCTTCAGTAAACTTGAGTTCACGTCCGGGTGCATACTTGCTCGTTTTGACCGAATCCGGGCCGAAACAGTTCCTGATCGAGCCATTAAATGTCTCGATATCAAATCGTGCCGAAACATCGCCACCGAAGTCGATATCCACCGAGCCGTTAATTGTCTCAACATCCAGGCGACCGTCACCCATAAGTTGTGCGCGATAGACAATATCGCCGTTGACCGTCTCGATTGCAGCGCGCTGAAAACTGCCGTTAACGACCGACACATCACCGCTAACGGACTCAGCCATTACTTCGCCGGCCAGGCTGTCCGCATCAACATCGCCGCTCACTGTGCTCATCCGTGAACGAATCGGCTTGTTGTCACCCTGAACCTCAATGTCTCCACTGACCGATCCGAGCTCAATATCTGACTCATGAGCGGTAGTAGTGACGTCGCCACTGACCGAGTCCAGTTGCTGTTCTCCAAAAACATCGCTGACTTCGATATCAGCGCTTACCGCATTTACCTGCAACGAACTCGCCTGCGGAACATTTACCACGAGATCGCTGGAGATGCCGCCGTTACTATTACGGGGCACCTTCACCTTGATAATGATTTCATCACCATCGCGCTCGAAAATCAGTTCTTCAACTCTGTTGCCAAGCTCACCTGTCACCTCGACCTGGTTTCGTGACCACCCCTGCACTTCTATGGAGCCCGCCACATTCGAAATCATGACGGTGCCGTCTGAATCAGCATCCATCATTTCGTTGATGTCTTCGGCTAATGCCGCAGCTGTTCCAAACAAACCCAGCAAAATCAAACTTACAGTCTTCATTTCTTCTCTCTCCTGCATTACAACCGGAGCATCGTCCCTTCCGGCTGTAGTCAACTATTTCTGCTAATCAGATGTCGCCTCTGCGCATTGCTGCTCTCGTAATGCCATCAACCTTGATCATCATTGATAATTCATCGCGATACGTCTCGATTAGTAATTCCTGGAGCAGGACATTATCCGGCTCTTCCGTTAAGGCGTTGCTAATGTCATCAATCGCTTTACGGATCGTCTCTAAATTCTGCATGACCTCTTCGCGTGCTTCGGGCGAAAGATTTCCCAGCCTGTCATCGAGCCCTGCCGCGAGACCGCGCCTGGCATCCTGAAAGTCCGGACCAAGCGTGTATCGACTACCGAAATTCGCGGAGGCCTGTTCGAAAACAAAAGCGGGAGCCTCAGCGGCAATGGGCAATGTTGCATCCTCGCTGCCACTCATCGTCATATACGTCAGCCCGGATGAACCACCAACCAGCAGGATCACCGCGGCTGCCTGTGCCCAAACCCTGTTCCATACGGAACGCCCGGGTTGTATCGGCGCAGAAATGACCTGTTCGATTTCCGGCCACAGATCACGCTCCGGCGCCACCGGCGCGGACAGCTGAGCCGCCCTGGCCATCAGTTCATCATCAAATGTCTTATCATCATTACCGTTCATTTCATTTCCGCTTCAAGTTGTTGAACAAGCAATCTGCGCGCGCGACTGAGCTGTGCTTTGCTCGTTCCTTCGGCGATTCCGAGCATATCCCCGGTCTCGCCATGGCTGTATCCGTAAACCGCATGCAGTACAAATACATGTCTTGCCCCGCTTGGCAGTTCGTTGATGGCATGCTCCAGGTCCCGCAATTCGCCGTCATCAGCGATCGTTTCCCGAACCGGCGCCACATCCGACACTGCCCGAATCCTGTCCTGTTCGCGTCGCGACTTGCGCATCCGCCCCAGGACCACATTTACTGCAACCCGATGGAGCCAGGTTCCGAATGCGCTGTCGCCGCGAAACTTGTCGAGCTTGTTCCACGCCTGGATAAACGCATCCTGGGTGCAGTCTTCCGCTTCGCTCCTGTTGCCGGTCATGCGCAGGCAAAGCCCGTAAACCCTGTCCACATTTGCCCGGTAGAGCTTCTCAAAAGCAAACGGATCAGCCGCCTGGGCCTTACGGACCCACCGCAACTCATCTGCAGCCGTATCAGCCGCCTGCGCCACGATTGTCCTTTCCGCCGTCCCCGTTTTTGCAGGCAATACCGCTTGCAATGGACCATTCTCCCTTTGCTTTAATACTTTGATGTTGCATACGGCTCATACGTTTAACTCGAATGCTCAAATTAGCCAAATTATTGATTTCATAATGAGTTTTTCCTCGATTCTGGTATTATGCGTCAGGCTCTGGAAATGCGTTACGGACAACGTAACGCAAATACGAAAAAGAACAATATGGCAAACAGAACACTTTACCCGGGAATCAGCAGCATGCAGGAAGTCGGGGTTAAGTTGCCAGCGGAGGCAGCGTAAGACGGATGGCGGGGCGGTCGATTCTGTATCTCGGTGACAGCGATTTCGCGGCCGGATTTTGCAACAAGCTGGAAGCGTATGCCTGCTGTGGCGATCTCGTCCGCATGACGGGTGTCGCGATGCCGGATGATATTTCGAAGCAATTCGATCTCATCATGTTTGAGCCGCCAGGAAAATCCGATACGCCGGAAAAACCATTGAAATGGTTGATCGAATCATTGGGTCCCGGCCCGACAATCGCAGTCGTCAGTCGTGACACTGAGCAACGCGGTATCGCAGCGGTTCGATCCGGCGCACAAGGCTATCTATGTGCCGATGATGCCGGCCATGAAGAAATCGAAGCCGTCATCGATCATGCGGTGCAGCGCTATCGATTGCTTGCCCGGCTCTCCGAAACTGACAACACCGTTCTGTCCATATTGAAAAGCATTAACGACGGCGTCATCGTCGCCGATCGACACGGGCACGTTCTGGATATCAATCCGGCCGCCCGGTCGATATTGGGGCTTACACCAAGACAACAACCTGACGCGGAATGGGCAAAGTCTTTTTGCAGTATTTCCGCAGATGGCGTCACCGAGATTGGGCACGACGAACTACCTCTCGTCAAAGCATGTCGCGGTGACAAGTTTGGTAACCAGGTTGCCACCTACCAGCTAGCCGGACAAAGCGGCACAACGCTGAGTATCAACGGGCAGGGCTTGTACGACAGCAAGCGGATGCTGGTCGGCGGCGTCATAACGTTCCGCGACATCACCGACGTTATGCGCCGCACCGTTGAACTTGAGAAGCGAGCGCAGTTCGACGATCTGACACAACTCCCCAACCGGCGACTCTTCACCGACCAGTTAAAAAAGGCGATGGGACGCAGCCAGCGCAATGATCGGCCGCTGGCCGTTTTATTTATCGACCTCGATCGATTCAAGTCTGTCAACGACACGCTTGGTCATGATATCGGTGACGAATTGCTGAGACAGGTTGCGGAAAGACTGGATAAGAATATCCGCATCGGAGATTTTTCCGGTCGCTGGGGCGGCGATGAGTTCATCGTGTGCCTGGAGGACTTTGGCGAAACTCAAAACGCCGCAGCCGCCGCCCAGAAGCTCGTATTGATCCTTTCCGACAAGTACGACGTCAAGGGAAGTGAAGTTTATGCAACACCCAGTATTGGTATTGCAATTTACCCGGGCGCCGGCGAAACAGCGGAACGATTGATAAAGGCCGCTGACCTCGCTATGTACCAGGCGAAGAATCGTGGTGGTGGACGCTTCCAATATTATTCAAACTCATTGAACACCAAACTCGAACAGCGGGAAGAGCTGGAAGTTGGCCTGCGGCACGCCTTGGTGCGCAACGAATTTGTCTTGCACTACCAACCGCGTATCGATGTCGAAACCGGGAGACTGATCGGTCTTGAGGCGCTACTCCGCTGGCAGCATCCGCGCTTCGGTCTGCTGCCACCCGCACGCTTCCTGAGCATTCTCGAAAGCAGCGGACTCATTCACTCTGCGGGCGAATGGGTTATCAACACGGCCTGTCGGCAACTTGCGTCCTGGCAGCAGCGATTTGAGCTACCGGACCTGTCAATCGCGATCAATCTTTCGCAGCAACAACTCAAACACGGTCGCCTGGTCGAGACTGTCGCTTCAGCGATTACCAACAATGCACTGGATGCCGGTTGCATTGAGCTCGAAATTGGCGACGGTGAGATCGTAAGACAACGATCCACAGAACTGGAAACTCTGCACGGATTGCGTCGGCTTGGAGTCAGGTTGTCGCTCGATCATTTCGGCACGCGCGACGTCTCCTTCAGCTCACTGGATACCGGCGTGATAGACAGCTTCGTGCTCGATCAATCATTGATTCAGGACGTCGAAGTGAATGGCAGTCATCAACGAATCGTACGAGCAGCAATCGCGATGGCTCGGGGGCTCGACATCGAGGTCGCGGCGGAGGGCGTAGAAACCATTCCTCAGCTCGAATTTCTGCGTAGCTGCAACTGCGACCTGGCGCAGGGTTTCCTGATCAGCCGGCCAATGCAGGCCGACAAAGTGAGCCGCATTCTCAGAAGCGAGATTGCCGGCACGAGGCTTTTATCCCGGGGCATGTAGTCATTACGGGCCGGGCCCGTAGTACGACGATTCGCCACAATTCCAGCAGGCTGAAAACTGTCCTTCGTTTTCCGTGCCACACTTTTTACACCGCCATGGTGACGTCGGGCTTTCCTCGGCGATCTTCGCGGCATCGATCAATTGCAGTGCGCGATCGTAGTCGAGATCATTCTCAACCCAAAGTTCAGGCCAGACTTCCTGAAACGGCACCTCGCCCATTATCGAACCGAAGTGCTCATTCTTGAGAAACGCGGTGATGCCTTCGCTGGTGAGCAGGTTCTTGTAGTGATTTATCGTAATCAGCGAGTCAGTCGACGTAAGCTTTTTCACCTCAGGCCCCGCAGAAATGTCTCAGGGTCATCGCCGCGCTCAAGCACTTCGACCAGCGCGGAACCAACGATCGCACCGGCGGCATGTTTGCCGACATTAATGACATCCTCGGCTTTGCGAATGCCAAAGCCTGCGCAGACCGGCAATGGCGAAAGCGATGACACTTTGTCGAGATAACCGGCGAGGTCGTCGGGCAGGCCGGCATCACCACCGGTAATTCCGGTGATTGTCACCGCATACAGAAATCCGCGTGAAGCCCCGGCGAGTAACCTGAGCCTTTCGTCAGGCGTGGCGGGCGTCACCAGCTGAATGAGCCCCACACCCTCGTTGTCCAGCGCGGCACGAATATCGGCCGACTCCTCGTACGGCAGGTCCGGGACAATAAACGCACAAACCCCTGTTTCCCGTGCGCGAGCCGCGAGCGTGTCATAACCAAAAGCCATTAATGGATTCAGATAGGACATCATTACAAGCGGAGCACCAATATCCTCCGCCGCTGCAAGTTGATCGAAAATCCACGCCAGCGTCACGCCGTTCTCAATCGCAGTAAAACTGGAACGCTGAATTGTCATGCCATCGGCCATCGGGTCCGAGAAAGGCACGCCGAGTTCTACTACATCGCCGGCAGCAGCGACGATCCTCAATGTATCGATGAATGTGTCGGGGTCCGGATAGCCAGCTGTAATAAACGGTACCAGGCCGGTTCGGCCTGCGTCATTCGCAGCGGCTATCGCTGCGCCAATTTTTTCATGCGGATGCATTTGCGTTCGTCCTTGCCGGGTACTGCGTAAGAGTTGGCATGTCTTTGTCGCCGCGTCCGGAGTTGCCAATCAAAATTCTTTTGCCGGGGTTTTCCTTCGCCCACCGCCTCGCCGAAGCGTAGGCATGTGCCGTTTCCAGCGCTGTCAAAATGCCCTCCGTTTCACAGAGTTCCTCCAGAGCGTCCAACGCTTCATCGTCACTCGCGGATACGTAGGTCACCCGACCAACCGCCTGCAACATGGCATGTTCCGGCCCGACACCTGAATAGTCGAGCCCGGCTGAGATTGAATGCGTCTCCTGCACGTTGCCGTTCTTGTCTTGTAAAATAATGGAATAACTACCCTGTAAGACACCGGGTGTTCCGGTCGCGAGCGTCGCAGCATTTTGACCCAGGCCGTCTCCGGTACCGCCTGCTTCGACACCAATCAGTTCAATGTCGCGATCCCCGAGCAGCGGATAGAAAAGACCAATCGCATTTGATCCGCCACCAACACAGGCAAACGCCACATCAGGCAAACCGCCGGCAAGATCGAGCATCTGCTGGCGCGCTTCCTGTCCAATTACGGACTGCAGCTCGCGAACAAGGTAGGGGTAAGGATGCGCGCCCACTGCAGACCCGATCAGGTAGTAAGTTCCCGCAGGGTCCGTTACCCATTCGCGCAGTGCCTCATCGATTGCCGCACGCAGTGTCTTGTCGCCGGACTCCACCGGGAAAACCTCGGCGCCCAGCCGGAGCATCCGATCGACATTGGGTGCTTGCCGTTCAATGTCGACCGCGCCCATATAGACACGGCACGGCAGACCCACGCGCGCACATGCTGCCGCCGACGCAACGCCATGTTGCCCGGCGCCCGTTTCCGCAATGATTCTCTTCGCGCCCAGCTTTCTGGCCAGGATTGCCTGGCCAATCGCGTTGTTGATCTTGTGGGCGCCTGTGTGCGCAAGATCCTCGCGCTTCAGCCACACCTCTGCGCCCCAGCGCTCCGACAATCGCGGCGCAAATGTCAGTGCCGTCGGGCGGCCAACCCAGGTGCGCAACTCGGATCGGAATTCATCCTGAAAAGCATCGCTGTGAAGATGCTCCGCGATTCCTTGCTCGAGCCGCTCGAATGCAGGCACAAGTGTTTCGGGAACATACCGGCCACCGAACGGACCAAATCGACCCCGTTCGTCAGGCAATGTCCCGGCTATGGATGCGTCGAGCAGCGCTGTCGCTTCTCCGGCATCAAGCTCAGATTTCATTATCATATTTCCTCAGATTTCCGGCGGCTTTCGCAGCCTCAACAAATGCCGAGATTTTATCGACATCCTTTACGCCCGGTTGCGACTCAACCGCGCTGGATACATCGACGCCATAGGGCATCACTTTGGCAATCGCTGCTGCAACATTATCGACACCAAGACCACCGGCCAAAATCATCTGCCCCTGGCGCGCAATTTCAGCTGCAATTTCCCAATCGACGGTCTCACCCGCGCCACTCTTCGGTCCCTCATAAACGAATGTCTCCGGAATGTGATCCGGAACCGCACCTTCACGGAGAACCGGCCATTTCTCAACACCGTGCTCTACTGAGAGATACAAAAAGTCTCCGGCGTCCGTCTGCAATACATCGGGACGCAATACACGGCTGACTTCATCCCAAAGCCTTGCATCAGGGTGCAGCATCACCGCAACGCGGCGGACATGCTGTGGGACTTTGGATGCGAGGCGGACTGCCCTATCCGGGCTTAAATTTCGCGGTGACTTGTCAAAGAACACAAACCCCAGCGCGTCCACGCCTGCGTCCACAGCTGCCTGCACCGCCTGCTCATCGGTCATGCCGCATATCTTTACCATGGCTGTCATGCGGCTCTTCCCGCCTGCAGCATATCTGCAACCAACCCGGCTGGATCGTCCGCTCGCATCAGAGCAGTTCCCACCAGCGCCATGCTGTAACCCCAGCCGACCACTCCGGCCGCATCTTCGGCTGAATGCAAACCGCTTTCCGCCACACAGACAATGTCAGGCGGCAACAGTGGCCCGAACTTCTGCAACCTGGATGGATCAACAGCCAGTGTCCGCAGGTCGCGGGTGTTTACGCCAAGTAAGAATTTCCGATCTTGCGCTTTTTCGCGGTACTTAACGCGCTGCAGTAAATGCGCGGACCGTTCCAGTTCAAGCTCGTCAAATGACTCAAGCAAAACAAACAGGTCATGCTCGAACGCGCAATCGAGCATGCTCGTCAGGGACTTGTCATCCAGCATTGCAGCAATTAGCAAAACTCCGCTTGCGCCACAGGATTTTGCTTCCAGTATCTGGATTTCATCCACCAGGAAATCTTTCCTCATTACCGGAATCTCTTTGTTGGCAACCGTCCGCACAACTTCCTCGAGGTGCGCTAACTCGCCGTCGAAACGCTCTGGCTCGGTCAATACGGAAATTGCTGCGGCGCCACCATCTGCATAAAGCAACGCACGATTCGCTCGATTGCCTGCGCCCTCGGCCAGCCCGCCTTCTGCCGGCGACCGATTTTTTATTTCCGCAATTAGATCGAACCCCTCGAGACGCAACGGAAACGCCGGATGATCAAGCTCGTCGTCCGTATAAGAGGACTTCGCGACGTCCACCCGCGCGCTGCTGATCTCCGCCATTTGCTTAAGGAAGTTGCTCATTATCCGGAAAAGTGCGCCTTGAAATTTCGCAGGAATGTCGCAGCTCTGCCGTCGTCAATCGCGGCAGCGGCCTTCGCGGCCCCATCCAGCGGATCGCTCGCCAATCCCAACACTTCGAGGACGAGCGATGTACCCATGACGAGCGCATCCCTGTGTGCTCCGAGGTCTTCACCGTTCATTACGCGGCCCAGCTCCGCTGCATTGTGCGCCGCATCGCCGCCACGAAGGTCCTCAGGCGAACACCGGGCTACCCCGTAATCCTCCGGAGTGCGTGTTGACTCGCTGACAGCTCCCGGTGTCACGTCATACAGAATGAATGCGCCGGCTGGCGACGCCTCATCCCAGCCGGGTTCGCCGTGGACAACAAATGCGCGTTTGATCGCCATTCCCGACAGCGTATCGGCCATCAGTCTTGCAGTGTCCTGGCTAAACGCACCGACCAGCATGTACGGCGGCGCTGCGGGATTGGCCAGCGGACCAAGAATGTTGAAAACCGTGCGCACACCAAGTGCCGCTCGCACCGGCATGATGGCCTTCATCGCCGGATGATAGGCAGGGGCAAAAAGAAAGGTGAAATCAATTGCATCAAGACAGCTGATGCTCGCCTCTTCATCCAGAGGCATCGGCATGCCGAGGCACTCAAGCATGTCTGCGCTTCCTGACTTCGAGGAGACGGAACGGTTACCGTGCTTGACCACTCGCGCACCTGCAGCGGCCGCAAGCAGCCCTGTTCCTGTTGACAAATTCAGACTGCCGGAGCCGTCGCCGCCAGTCCCTACTGTATCAACCGTCGGCGAACCATCCGGTATGGCCGGATGCAGCGCAAGTTCTCGCATTGCGGTTGCGAAGCCGCGAATCTCGTCAGCCGTTTCACCTTTGGCGCGCAATCCTGCCAGCAAAGCCCCGGCAAGCGCTGGTTCCATGTCGCCGCTCGCAAGATCTCGCATCAGTTCGGCGGACTCCGCCTCACCAAGCGATTCTCCATTCAACAACCTATCGAGCACCGCGGAATAATTCGTACTCATGATTGTTCCTGCCTGATGAAATTTGCCATCAGCATGTTGCCCTCCGGTGTCAAAACCGATTCAGGATGAAACTGCACACCCTCAAGCTGCATTGTTTTATGCCGCACGCCCATGATTTCACCACGGTCCGTTTTCGCTGTTATTGCGAGTTCAGCTGGCAGACAAGTCGCGTCGGCGCACAGCGAGTGATATCTCCCCGCTTCGAACGGTTGCGACATTCCCTCAAACAGCGAACCTCCATCGTGCGTCACCATTGAAGTCTTGCCATGCATTAATCTTTCTGCACGAATTATTTCGCCGCCGTAGTGCTGCACCAGGCACTGGTGCCCGAGACAAACACCCAACATAGGAATGCTGCCCGCAAATGCAGCAATCATCTCCAGCGATACTCCGGCATCGTCAGGCCGCCCCGGTCCGGGCGATATCACGAGATGC
>Ga0224504_10001130_pt1 | contig 11947 bp, 12 predicted proteins | sample SF_Oct11_sed_USG_3_FD_170160 | JGI IMG/M metagenome (GOLD analysis project Ga0224504, IMG submission 170160) | Sediment microbial communities from San Francisco Bay, California, United States - SF_Oct11_sed_USGS_24 | ecosystem: Environmental > Aquatic > Marine > Sediment | place: USA... | reverse complement strand
CGAAACGGCAGCGCCCCGAGAACAACTGAGTGCTCTCGTAGGTCGTCTTCCATGGCGCGATATGATCGTCGCGGGTCGAGAGAATGTAAGACGGCGTCTCTATCCTCGACACATCGATAGGTTCGCCTGCCAGTTCGACGCCACCGGGCTCCCTGAGCTTGTTGTCGATATACATGTTCCGCATGAAGAACATGTGGCACGACAGCGGCATGTTGGTGGCGTCCTCGTTCCAGAACAACAAATCGAACGGGACACGGTCCAGCCCGAGCATGTAGTGATTGATCACGAAGCTCCAGATCAGATCAGGCGCTCTGAGCAAACGGAATCCCCAGGCGACGTTGTCGCCCGGAAGATAGCCCTTGCTCTTGCCGAGACGCTCGAGCCTGTCCAGTTGTTTCTCGTCGACGAACACTTTCACGTCACCGACGTCCGTGTAATCGATCAGGGTGGTGAGATAGGTTGCGGAACGGATCGGATTGCGTCCTTTGGCATCCAGCCAGGACAACAGGCAGGCGAGCAGGATGCCACCCAGGCAGTAACCCATGGCGTTCACGTCGGATTCGCCGGTGATCTCCTCGATGACGTCCAGTGCCTCCAGGGGACCTTCCAGCATGTAGTCATCGAATGCCTTGTCGGGCATGTCCTCGCCCGGATTCCTCCAGGAGATGAGAAACACCGTCTGCCCCTGGTCGACCAGATACTTGACCAAGGAATTGGCCGGCTGCATGTCGAGCACGTAGTACTTGTTGAACCACGGCGGGATGATGAGCAACGGCCGGCGCGAGACTTGCTTGGTCGTCGGCGTGTACTGGATCAGCTCCATGATCTCGTTGCGATAGACGACCTCGCCCTCTGTGGTCGCGAGGTTTTTCCCGACCTCGAATGCGCCCAGGTCCGACATGCTGATGTTCAGCCGACCATGCGTCAGATCCAGATCGTGCCAGAAATTACGGATACCGTGGACGAAGTTGCGCCCCTTGGACTCGACCGTCGCGTCCAGGACATCCGGGTTGCTCAGAGCGAAATTGGCCGGTGCCAGCGCGTCCAGCAACTGGGCAGTAAAGAAACGCAGCTTGCGGCGATCCTCTTCATCCATGCCGGGCGTCTCCTCGGCGAGCCTCAGGGCCGCTTTGGCATACGCCTGATAGCCACGCAGAAGGACCCTGAAGGGCGCTTTCTTCTGCCAGGCTTGACCCTTGAATCGACGATCGCCGTTGAGCTTCGCCGGCTCGACCTCTTCGCCGGAGATCCGCAGCAACATATCGCGGGTGATCCCCAGCCAGTCGGCCGCAAGCCCCGCTCCGGTCTTGATCGGAGCACCCGGATGAGCCGCCATGTTGGCCAGCCACCGCAGATACAGCTTGCCGACGTCGGCAGACATCCCGGCGAGTAGACGGGTCGTTTCATATTGGGCCCGCATGTTCTCGGGCTTGAGTGAATCCAGCACGGCAACCTCGTTCATCACAATCTCTCGAAAACGGCCGCGATCCCCTGACCGCCACCGATGCACATGGTCACAAGCGCGTAGCGGCCACCGGTGCGCTGCAGTTCATGGATCGCCTTGACGCTGATGATCGCGCCGGTCGCACCGATGGGGTGCCCCAGGGAAATTCCGCTACCGTTGGGATTAGTCTTCTCGGGCGGCAGATCCAGGTCCTTGGCTACCGCCAGAGCCTGGGCGGCGAATGCCTCATTGACCTCGAAGACATCGATGTCCTCGATGCCAATGCCCAGACGATCCAGCAGCTTACGCGTCGCGGGGACCGGCCCGATACCCATATATTTCGGCTCTACCCCGGCGAAACCATACCCCACCAATCGGGCCATGGGTTTCAATCCCCGACTGGCGGCGACCTCGCCGTCCATCAGCACGAGCGCCGCGGCGGCATCATTGATTCCAGAGGCATTGGCCGCGGTCACCGAACCGTCTTTCTTGAACACCGGCCGCATTTTTGCCAGCGACTCGACGGTGGCCTGGGCACGAACGTGTTCGTCCGTGTCGAAGGCTACGGTCTCACGCTTCTGCCGGACTTCGACCGGCACGATCTGGTCCTTGAAATATCCTGCCTCGATAGCCCGGGCAGCGCGCTGCTGACTCTCGACGGCCAGCGCATCCTGCTGTTCGCGGCTGATGTCCCACTTATCTGCCACGTTCTCGGCGGTGATGCCCATGTGGCAGTCGTCGAATGGATCGGTCAGCGCGCCTACCATCGCGTCGATGACCTGGGCGTCCCCCATGCGCTGGCCGAAACGCATGCCGGGTATCCAGTACTGACCACGGCTCATGCACTCCGCGCCACCGGCGACAGCGCACTCGGCGTCACCGAGTAATAGCAGCTGTGCCGCACTCACGATCGCCTGGAGACCACTGCCGCAAAGGCGGTTGACGGTGACAGCCGGTGTCTCGACCGGCAGGCCGCCATTGACTGCGGCGACCCGGGCCAGATACATGTCGCGAGGCTCGGTGTGGATGACATTACCGAATGCGGCATGGCCTACGTCTGCCGGTTCGAGACCGGCCCGCTCCACCGCTGCTTTGACACAGGTCGCTGCCAGTTGGGTCGGTGGTGTCCCCGCCAGGCTTCCGCCGTAGGTACCGATCGCCGTTCGTACCGCACTCAGAACCACGATGTCGCGATTATTGGCCATTCTCCTAGTCCCCTGTCCCCATATGTTTAACCGCCCAAGCCTGCCACTGCCCTCGTCGTCTTTCCATTAGACGAACTGGTAAAAAAACGGCGGCCACAAGGGCCGCCGTTCCGTTTGCCCGACTTCAGGCTGCTTTCTTGCGAGTCGCCTTCGCCGGCGCGGCCTTACCTGCCGCAGCGAGCGTTTCCTCGTAACCGGTCTTGGCTACCGAGAAGAACGCCTTCTGAACACCTGTAAACGCATCGACCAGTGCGGCGGTCCGTTCCTGAGCGCGTCCGGTGTACTCCGTGGCCAGGCGGCCCTGCTCCCGCGTGTAGCCGCCGACGTCTTCGGCAGTGCCGAGCGCGCGCAGCTGGTCCACAGTGAGGTCAATGAGATCGCTGGCGATATCGGCTTCCACTTTGAAGAACCTCTCGGCCGCTTCCATACCGACTTCACCCAGCTTGCCAAAAGGCTCGAACGCCTTGCGGCTCTTGTCAAACATATCCAGAATTTCGTTAGTCATGTCGTTTCCCCTGTCTCGAATTTTGCATCGCAACAACTTAAAGTGTAGCAGACTTTTTGTGCAATGCAAAAAGATTATCGGAGAAATTGTAAAACTTCTTTTATAACTGGCAGTTACCCATCTTCATCTGTAGGTTTCTTCTTGTGCGCTGCGCCAGACCAGGCCTTGCCAAGCATCTGATGCAGCTGATCCCAAAGCTCCAGGTTGCGCTTGGCCAGGTCTGCCATGGGGTTGTCGTCGATCATCTGGCGAACCTGTTCCTGGAACGTTTCCTGCTGCTCCGTGAATGCGGAAACGCTACGACCCAGATAGTCTCCAAATAGCTCCTGCAGAGCGCCGCCATAGAAACGGATCAATTGCTCGAGGACGTCGGCGGTCAGCAAAGGCTGGCCCGACTCCTCGCGTTCGACGATGATCTGCAGCAGGATGCTCCGGGTGATGTCCTCACCGGTCTTGGCATCCTCTACCCGCACCTTTTCACCGGACACGATCAGTTCCCGTACCTGGTCCAGCGTGACGTGTTGGCTCTGCTCAGGGTCGTAGAGCCTGCGATTGGAATACTTGCGAATGACGTGAACGGTCACGGTAGCAAGTCTAATCCATGTGGAACCCGCCGTTCACGGACAGGTCCTCACCGGTGATGAATCCTGAAGCATCGTCCACGAGGAACAATACTGCGCGGGCGATTTCATAGGGCTGCCCGAACCTGCCCACGGGGATCTGCTCGCGGATCTGGTCACGCACCGACTCCGGTACCTTGTGGACCAGCGGCGACTCGATGTAACCCGGAGAAACGGTGTTCACCGTCACCCCCTTGCGCGCCACTTCACGGGCCACCGCCATGGTAAATCCGTGGATCCCCGCCTTGGCCGCAGAGTAGTTGGCCTGGCCGAACTGGCCACGCTGCCCGTTCACTGAGGAGATGTTGACGACCCTTCCGAAACGGCGCTCCATCATGCCGTTGATGACCCTGCGGGTGACGTTGTAGACGCTGTCGAGATTCGTCCGCAGGACAGCCGACCAGTTCTCGGGCTCCAGCTTTACGAGTGTCGCATCCCTGGTGATGCCCGCTGCGTTGATGAGGATATCGATCGGGCCGATCGACTCCTCCGTCCTTTCGACGCCGGATCCGCTGTCGTCGTAATCGGCCGCATCAAACGCCTCGAGGTGGATACGCTCTCCTGAACCGTTGAGCGCCTTCAGCCACTTCGACGCGTTGGCCTGATCGGAGGGATGACAGTTGGCTGCTACGTTGTAGCCGGCATCGGCCAGTACCTCGCAGATCACCCGACCGATTGCGCCGGTGCCTCCGGTGACCAGTACGTTCCGTCCAGCCATAACCCGTCTCCTATACAGTTTGATGACGCGCTACAGCATAGCCGCAAACTTGTGCAATGCAAAATAGTTTTCGCAGCAGGCCCCTAAATCAGCCTACTAAAAAACAATAACTTACGCGCGAAAGACCGCGTGGAATCGCGCGTCGCAAAGGAGAATGGGCCCTCCATGGCCCGTGGCCGTCCGTGGCCGAAAGGGTGGGTCCGCTGAGAATCGCGGGGATCAGGCGGCCAGCGCCCGCGGTTCCTCGCTCATCAGCGTCTCGAGATCAACGTGGAAACCGACACACTGCCGGGCCGCAACCTCGTAGATGGTCTGGAAATCAAAGCCCTCGAACGTCGCAGACTCCTGCAGGCGCGCAAGTTCTGACCTCAGCACATTCGCCGCGATCCGCGACTTCAGCAGGCGCATTACGCCGGCGACGTGGACATCGGCTCTGGCCGAGAACTCTCGATGCTCTCCAGGGTGCTGGAGGACGATCCCGGCCTCTGTCGCATCGATCAGCCTGCGCTGGCGGCCGTCGTCGTTGCGGAATGTCACCATATACCAACGGCGGCGGGTCATCAGGGGCCGTACAGTGACGGACGTGGGCTCCCCGTCGAGCCAGCCCCTGTCCATCCGGTTCCTGAGGGCGGTTTCAATTCGGGTAACGTCTTTTGTCAGCTGCATCTTCGGCTCCTCGAGTCGGTAGACGATTCTGGATCGGCATCTCCCGATCCACGGCGTAGAATCTTAAGGTCCAGCTCGGCCTCGTTCTCGTCAGTTCCTGTCAATTTTTGTGCATTTTCGGTCAACGGTCTTCTCCCGACCCGAATATCGGTCACGTGCGCCGGAAGCGGGTGTGGCCCCGGATCAGGGACATTACGAGACCGCATACCCGGCCGCAGTCGCAGATATCACGCAATCTGAAGCTCGGCCTGCGGACCGGGAATGGGGGACCTCGGGCGCACCCGGGCTTTCGAGAATGGAACAGCCCGAATCGGTCCGAAAACAGAATTCGCCTAGGGACGGCGGGGGCCCCGGTCAGTTGACCAGGGAAGCATCCAGGACCCGGCGGGTCCAGCGAATCGGCCCGTGGAATCTATGAATAATGGTTGTGAACAGTCTTGCCTGCAGGCAATTCCGATTGGCGGGCGTACGTCGCCTCAGTCGGCGGCCCCGACCTTAACCCCCCAGTTGCGCTCGCCGCTTTTGGCGACAACCTCCCAATCGGAGGTGTCCATCCGATGGCAGAAGCTGCAATCACCCTTGTACCGTTTGAGAAACCTGTTCTCGGCACCGCCACGAAAGTGCACCACGTGGATCAGCTTCCCAAGCGCCGTGGCCGTGCCCTTGTCGTCGGGCGCGTGGCAGCGCTGGCAGCCATCGGGTATCACCAGCGTCCGTTCGCCGGCCTTGCTATGACCGACGCTGGCAAGCAGCAGATCGATCCTTGAGGCCGCGGCGCCGCTAAGCTTCTCGGAAACGTGGCAACTGATGCAGCCATCAGGATAGTCATCTGCATGACCCGCAGTTGGCCCGAAGCTCAGCGCTGTCAGGACCAGCAGGATGGCGGGCATTCTCATCGAAAGACTTCTGGCGATCATCGGCGTTCCCCTACCAGTTCTTCGGTCCACTCTTGAGGGCGGCCTCACCCGTTTCAACATTCATCGAATGACAGTGGAGACACTCGCCGCCGTAACGGGTAGTGAATAGATTGGCCTTTGGGACGTCATAATGAATCTCATGAATCATCGCCATGAATGTCTTCTCCTGGTCATCGCCGGAATGACATTTGCCGCAATCTTCGGGGATTTCCTTCAGGGTTTTGATCCAGCGATGGCCGATTTGTGTGAGTAGGGCATTCAGCCGGAAATCCGCCTCGCTGGACGTCTGACCGTGGCAGGACACACAGCCCTCGGGGAAATCGTCAGCAACAGCGAGCCCGGCGACGGCCAACAGGCCAACTGCGATTGCAAGCCAGAGAACGCGAATCCGTTCCTTCATGACACAAAACCTCTCCCTGAGTGCCGGCCCGATCATGCCGATCCCGACCGGGCCGGAATCTGAACGGCTGCGACTCGAACCAATGCGATTACCGGGGCCTAGGGTAACTGATCGACGGTGACCCGCCAATACGAGGTATTCCCCTATTTTCCTCGACGGTGCTTGTCGGCTTCTATGCCGCCACGACAGTCTCACGAGACCCGGTTTCCACACGACCGTGAATCACGTCGCCCACTCTCGCCATCCGTTCCCTGGTCCGCGCGCAGGCCCGGTACGCGGATGCCGTGTACGCAGGTTGCCAATGGTGAGTCAGCACACGATCTGCATCGGATAGCCGGCGGATTCCGGGTTCCTCAGGGCGATCGCTACGGGAGACGGTGCCGGTCAAATGTGTCCTTCATTCGCCTGGCTGATCTGATCGTTGAGGGTCCAGTAGTCATACAGGACTCCGATCAGGAGCAGCCCACCGGTAAAAAACCAGATCAGGCCGGTGATCCACTTGCCCATGTAGAAGCGGTGGACACCGAAGATACCGAGAAACGTGAGCAGGACCCAGGTCAGGTTAAAACTGACCGGTCCCTCCGCGTAACGAACGCTCGCTTCGTCATCCATGCCGGGGATGAGGAACAGGTCGATCACCCAGCCAATGAGCAGAAGCCCTAGCGTAAAGAACCAGATCGTGCCGGTGATCGGACGGCCGTAATAGAATCGATGGGCGCCCATGAACCCGAAGATCCAGAGCAGATAGCCGATGACCTTGCTGTGTGTGTCGGGAGATTGTGTCAACTCAGGCTCCTGAATATGACCTTCGTTATCCGTAACCAAGCTCAACGCGATACCGTCATTCTAACGGGATACAGGCTCTCCTGATATTGCACCATTCGACTGGGCTGACAGGCGCTGGACTTGTCTTGCCAGATACTACGCCGGGAACATCGACTATCGGAAAAGAAGAGGCCCCGCCAACGAGATAATGCCCGGCGGGGCCCAACGATCGAACTCGGGTCTGCCGTCAAATATCGGCAAACACGGCGCTACTGGCTCAGTCGATAGGTGCTGAAACTGGCGTCCATGCGAGTGTCCTGACCGACGGTGAATTCGTACATGCAATCGTCGTCCGTGTAGTCCATAAAATTGCGGATAGGATCATCGCCAGGCTCGCGCCTGCAACTGTCCTTGCCAACTGGACAACCGTAGGCCGGCTCACGCTCGGCCGCGGTATCGGCGACGGAATCGCCAGAACCCTTACAGCGACCACCCTGGAAGGTGTGATAGAGCCCCATCCAGTGCCCGACTTCGTGGGTCGCCGTATCGCCCTCGTTGTAAGGCGCCGCCGAACCGCCTGGAATTGAGCTGTAGAGGATGACGATGCCATCATCGCCAGGGTCGGCCTCATACCACCACGGGAAGGTAGCCCAGCCAAGCAGACCGCCACCGGGGTTTGCTGAGTAGATATTCAGATCGCCGGCTCCGCCCTCCCGCAACGCCGACTTTGCCTGGGCCTCAGCCGAAGAGCCCGGCGACATGCCGAACCAGCTGGCATTGTCGGTATAGGTGGTGGCCATCAGTGTAAATGTCCAGTTGTAGCCCGAATAGGCTGAATTGAGCACGCCGATCTGATCGTTTACGTCCTCACTGCTCAGTCTTCCGGCAGAGCCATCGTGGATGACATGGAAATAGACGGGGATGTTGCCGCCGGTCACGGCACCACCACCACCACCGCCACCGCCACCGCCTCCGCCGCCGGGGCCACCTCCGGGCGTACCGGGAGGCTTCTTCTGGCCGCCGGCCCTGGCGCGAGCCAGTTCACGCATGATGGGCCCGAGTTTCTGCTCGACCTTGAGCGCCTGGATCTCATCGACGCGCCGGGTCGCGCAGCGCGCACCGCTATCGATGAATGCCTGTTGACTGGACCAGGAATTGCCATTGATCTGGAATGGCTTGCCCTGTGATTTGGCGCTCTGTGCGGCAGCCGGACCGGCGCCTATGACCATGCAGGCCAGGGCAATACAGGCGGCGTACCGGCCTCTCGAAAGTGTGCTCATCTCATGACCTCCCGGAAGGCAACTGCACAAACCGGCGCTCTTGATGGCGGCTCGGCTGGGCGGTTGCGACGGAAAAACGATACCACAGCGGCGCCTCACGGGGCCGGACCCTGGCAATCTGGAGCCGTAATTACTGCTCTCGATCGTGCGGGCTAGAGCTGGTTCTCGATTGGGAACAGTCCGAGCAACCAGGCCTGGAATCGCCGCCACGTACTGACAGACGGCTCACGGTCGAGAGACTGCTCCGAGTCAACCCAGCGAAGTGAACCGTCTTCGTGCCGAATGACCTTCCAGGAATTGTCGGGCTGGAAATCGACGAGCACATAGTCCCTGATGACCTTTGCCAGCTCCGGGCTGTCGATCAGGAGGCCAAGCTCTGTGTTGATGAACATGGAGCGCGGGTCCATGTTGAATGTGCCTACAAACACCTGGCGACGATCCATCACCAGCACCTTGGCGTGTACCGTGAAACTGTCCGCCCGATAGCCCTCGGCCTCATACTTCTGGCGAGCTTCGGCATCCAGACGATATTCGTGCAGATCAACGCCCGCCTCCAGCAGATCGCCGCGATGGTGGCTGTATCCCGCATGAACCGAGACGTGATTGTTCGTATTGAGGGAATTGGTGAGAATAATCATCTCGACGTCACGTGACTCGAGTTCCCAGACCGAGTCCATATAGCCGGGGGGCGGCACCAGATACGGAGTGACGACGACGATCTCCTCCTGTACCTGGTCGATCGCCGCCTTGAGTTTCGAAGACACCTGTTCTGCTGGCTCGGGGTCGTGGATGTCCGGACGGTCCACCAGCACCGTTGCGGACCCGGAAATCGCCCCCGCGACCTTGGCTACGAGCTCGTCCCTCCAGTCATGAAACTCGGCGTTGTTCTTCTGCAGCATCGGCTCCAGGATCAGCTCGCGATCGGCCAGGTTGGCCCTAAGAACGGCCAGCGCGTTCTCGTCATGCGCATCATCCGGCTCGACGAGGGCGGCGGGGAATGCCCACCCCGAGTTCCAGAAGTGATCGTATGTCGAAGATATGGCCGGGACGACCTGCCCGCCGACGACAAGATCGAAGTCCCGGAAGTTCGCGCTCTCGCCGAAGCCGTGATACTCGTCTGCCACGTTACGTCCGCCGATCATCGCGACAGTATTGTCCGCAATCAGCGCTTTGTTGTGCATGCGGTGGTTGACGCGCGCCAGATCATTGAGGTTGTCGATAAAGCGGGCCATCGCCCCACCGGCCCGGTTTGCGAACGGGTTGTAAATCCTGACAGAGACGTTTGGATGAGCATCCGCGGCCACCCACTGCGAGGTCGACTCGGAGAGTTCCACGTCGTCGATCAGCAGCCTCACCCGGACGCCGCGGTCGGCCGCGGCGATGATGCGATCGAGCAGCAGGGATCCGGTGTGGTCCTCAGTCCAGATGAAATACTTGGCATCGATCGACCGGGTCGCGCTGTCGATGAGCGCCAGCCGCATGCGCAGGGCGTCGATCCCCAGGTTGAGCGGCACGAACCAGTCAGGCCCCTTGCCGAGCGCCGCATGGGACACCGCCTGCCAGACCGGCTCATCGAGCGGCGGGCGGATCGAATAGACCTCCTCGAACTCACCTCGCTCCAGCGATGTCGCGCAACCGGCCAGCGCCACGACGGACGCGACGACGGCAGCCCAGCGGGCCAGCAGGCCGAGTGCCGCTGGTGCTAATTCAGTCAGGAAACGGTAGTTACTGTCGGAAATCCCCAACATGATCAGCACTCTCCGCAGGAAATGCGTCCCGGGGCGCCCGCGCGGTCGCGCAGCCATTCAGCCCGCAGGATGACAATTTAACGAGCCCCTGGCTATCTCCGCCCACCCTGTTTGGGCCGCCTGCGATGACGCCCGGGATCCTCAATCTCTCTTCGTTGCCACTCTTCGACCAGCACGAGCCACTGGCCCTTGTTTTCCCGTAACTCGCGAACGCCCCGGGAGATCGGCGCCGGCTGCTCGCGCTCTTCCAGGTCACCGCGTATGTCGCTGACGATGCGCCCTATGAGCTGTCGAACGGCTGGCCCGCTAACGCCGAACTGACGCCCGGTAGCGGCGAGCGTCGCGCCCTCCAGCACCATCCGGAAAATGTCGGCCTTCCGTTGCACTTTGTCGATTCTTTTGGCGGATCCGGTCATGGCGTCTCCTGTCATGGCCTGAGTTTGGCTTGCTTCGGACAGATTGTGGCGGCACAAGTCTGGCCTGTCTTACACCGAGGTGCAATCGGATTCGACCCGGTCGCGGGTCGTGGCTGCCGGACCCATGGCGATGACCTGGCAATCGTGCACACGCCGACCGGCGGCGGGCGACAACGAGCCGCGGCCCGGAAGGCATACGCCCCCGGAAGCAAACGAACAGGCAGACCGGCGCTCCGCCGTGCTATTTTCTCTTCGGGGACAACAACAAGACGGCGAGGCGCCATGCACAACCATAGCGGACACACGGCATTCGGCGATCCGGAGGCGATGGCACTGTTCGACCAGCTGCTCGGCAAATTCTCGGCCACAAGTGACATCGTCGAGCGGTCACGGATCGACGATGAAGTTTGGGAGCGCTTCGGCACCGAGGGCGCGGTATTCATAAGCGATATGTCCGGGTTCTCACGATCCACACGGGCGCTTGGGATCTGTCACTTCCTCGCCCAGATACATCGCATCCGGCCGATCGTAGGTCGAGCTGTATCGGATCACGGCGGCACCCTGATCAAGTGCGAGACAGACAATTGCTACGCCTATTTTCCCGCTGTCGATGAGGCTTTGGAGGCGAGCCTGAGAATCAACTCAGAGCTGGCCGAGATCAACGTGCAGCTGGATAGTAATGACCGGGCGTTTGTATCTATCGGTATCGACTTCGGGAAACTCCTGCTTATCGGCAGCGATGAGTATTACGGCGACCCGGTCAATACAGCATCGAAGCTCGGTGAAGACCTCGCCGCAAGGAGCGAAATCCTTTTGACTCAGCGGGCGATGGACCGGGTCACCTTGAATGTGGAAAAGGACGCGGATCCGCGTCGTGAGCGGATCTCGGGCATTGATATCGACTACGTCTGTTTCGACATGGCGGTGCGGCTGCCATGAGCCAGCAGGACTCCGAATCGAAAGCGGCGGCGGAAGGCAGGCACCGCCTGCGAACCGAGACCCTTGAACAGATCCTCGAGGTCACCCAGAAACTGTCGGCGCCTTACGACCTGTCCCACATGCTGGAGGAAGTCATCGAAGCGGCGCGCAACGTGCTGCACGCGGACCGTGGCACCGTCTACATGTACGATGACGAGACCGACGAGTTGTTGCTGACCGTCGCAACCGGCATGGACCCGATCCGCTTTCCTGCCAGCAGGGGCATCGCCGGACAATGCGCGAAGACCCGCGAGATCATCAATGTCCAAGAGCGCAGGTCCTCTG
>Ga0224504_10001127_pt1 | contig 11968 bp, 9 predicted proteins | sample SF_Oct11_sed_USG_3_FD_170160 | JGI IMG/M metagenome (GOLD analysis project Ga0224504, IMG submission 170160) | Sediment microbial communities from San Francisco Bay, California, United States - SF_Oct11_sed_USGS_24 | ecosystem: Environmental > Aquatic > Marine > Sediment | place: USA: California... | reverse complement strand
TGCTTCTTTATCTCCTATTTTAATAGCATCTTCCATTAATTTTTTAGAGGCTCTTGTACCATACCACCAATCTATTAAGATAAATCCACTTACTATTAATAATAATAAGATAGATACTCCCATAAATTGTCCTTGTAATATAGTTTTTATAATAACCTCTAATGAGATTGCTGAGAATATTGATACTCCAAATAATGAAGTAGTTTTATAGCCAAACATAGTTTTTATGCTGGTCAGTAGTGGGGCATAATGTTGAATCATCTTACGAAACATTTTTTAATTTTTAATTTTATTCTTCTATTTCTTCTTCTATTTCTAATTTAATTAATTTATGTAGCACTATCCTTTTGACTTTCACTACTGATGATTCGTTACTATCACTGCAATTAAACCAATCCTTTGGTGCTATCTGTTTTGTTAGGTTATGTTTTACTATGAACTCTTTAATCCTTTTAACATTTAGATACAGTATTTCTTGCTCTTCCCAATCTTGACTGCTATCAATGATATCTTTTAGTATCTCTGCTCCTTTTGGACATTTAAAGATGTTTGTATTTATGCTTCTGAAGGCGCCTGCAAAAACATACTCATCTGAAGGGAGTTGTTGAATACAAATATTATCGCAGTCAGACCACCATCCTCCTTTTTGGTAGATTAGATTTATTCTAAACCAATCACAAAACTTTCTAATGTCTGCTGTTTCTGTAAGTGGTATAATCTCCGCTGCATCTTTTACAATGCAAGGACTATTATCTACTTCTCCATAAGTCCAAAGAACACACTCATATCCATTGTTTTGAAATGACTGTATTGACTTTACTCCTAATTCTGTTAGGCTATCTTGTAGCCAAAAAAAGTTTATTTTATTCATATTATAGTGGGTCGTATTCGTTATAAGTTACTTTATAAGCGTACGTGTAAACATTGTCTGTTGCTAAACCTGTTATCCATATATAAGGATTTACATAGCTTGCGTGGTCTGTAAATTGTATCGTTATAGTTGGAGAATATATGTCTATGCCTACCATATCGCTCATTAAATCTGTACGAGTTGTTATCTGACCTGTTAAGTATGGGTTTACTATTGCATTGTAAATTCTTGAAGCATATCTATCTTTGTTTCCATTTGAAACCGCATAACAGTAAACTTCTACTGTTGCCATCATATGTTTTTGATGCCCTCCGAAAGGTATTGTTATATTTGTAACCCCAGAAAGGTTAGCAGTACCTCTTTCTTCATAAGGTGCTGATTGTATATCACTTGTTAAAGCTACTGTACCACCTTTCTCTGGGAGTCTAATTACGTGACTTGAGGAAAATGATGATGGCGGTGCTAGGGTAATAGCATTTATTCCAGAAATAAACTCTATAGCATTTTGCCTTAGTTGTGATGTCCCACTAGCTCCACTAGCTTGAACAACCCCTGGTGTCATTTGAGATGTATTACCTCCACTTGATACACTAACAATTGTTGTTGAGTATAACCCATTTGCACCTAAAGTAACATCATCATTTGCACCGATGTAAGGTACAAAATCTCCTCCACCTGCTAGTATATCAGTTTCAATAACATTCCCATTAATATCTACTGCTAGATTTTTAGTTGCTGTACCTGTATAAGTATTTACCCCATACCCACCAAATCTCATTTTCCCTCTTTCTGATCTAATAGCATAATGAGTTATACCAGTATCATTATAAGTTGGGTTTATATAAATAGAAGTATGAAATGAATCCCCTAAATAATCTGTCATGTTTACAACAGAGTTAAAGGTCATTGTCTTACTTTGGAAATTAGTAAAATCTTGTGGAGTACTTGCGTTAAATGGATATGCAAATGTTTTACCAACTACAGCTACCCATAATCCTTCTTCTTGACCATCACGAGGGTTATTAGCACCTGTGATTCTTATGTAATTATTGTTTTGATTAACAGTAGTTAAAGTTAAAACCCCATTAGGTCTTAATTGAAAACCTGATGTACCTGCATTTTTTATAGTACCTCCATTGATTAATGAAAGAGTATTTACATTTTGTAAAGTTTTATTATTTAAATCTACAGTGGAAACAGCTCCAGTATAAGGCACGTATAAAGAACCATCTACAGGAACTTCCCAAGTAGCGTTACCACTAGCATCCGAAGTAAGAACCTTACCTAATCCTGCTCCTGTTGTAAGTTTAATTGAAGGTGCTGTAACTGGCCCAACAAAGTCACCATTGCCTGTAACATCTAAATCACCTTGCACAGTCTGAGATTCAGTAAACACATTAGCTATATCTGTGTAAGCTATGTTAGCGGAGTTAGGTAAGTTAGGTTGATAGTCTTGAGCTATAACCCACTCTTCTAAAGCCACTGTACCCGAAGCTAACGGTAACCACATTTGATTAACACCTGAGGGCTCGTAGCCAAACCTAAGTGATGTCATATGTGTTCCTGTAGCATCCCAATTGTATATACCTGGATATTGGGTAGTACCATCTGTAAATGATAACCCTTCATTCCATAATTCTGCTTTACCTTTAGGGTCTTCAAAGTATATACTTGTTTCATCTAACTCCATAAAAGTAGTTAGACCTTTTGTTTTTATTTGTAAGCCAAAATCAAGTCCATTTGTAAAGTTCTTTAATCCACTTATGTCTTGAGGACTTGTTAAATCTACATAGTTCTCTATACCACTTATATCAGTAGTAGAAGGTTGAGTAGAAGTAAATAGCCCTGTTGAAGCATCATAAGAGTTCAAGAACTCTGACGTAATTGGTGTTTTAGTTTGAGATTCTATCACATTGATAAAGTCTACTCCTGCACCACCAGTTCCAACTTTAAGTGTATAGTTCTCAGAACCTGCGTATGTGCTAGGTGTATCTGTTAATCCTAAAAATGAAGTAACTCCCCCACCTCCAGCACCTCCAGCACCACGAGTTGAAGCATCAGTTAGATCTTCAATATCATAAATTGTTAAATCACCATTAGCTTGCCTTACACAAGTTATTCTAGCTATAAGAAATCCTGTACCTCTGAATTCCATTGGTATAGTATAGTTTGAATAATTAAAAGCATCACTTACAGCTTCATCTGGATTATTCTTACTATATGTACCTTTAGGAGTACCTATAAATAATTGTGAGTTATTAGAGACTGAGCTTCCTGAATTTACAGACCCAAATAAGACTATACTAAAACTTGAATTATTTAATGAATTACCTAAACTATCTGCATCAATATCATATAAATTACTAAATTTCTCAAATGGATTATCGAAACTATTCCATAAATGGAAGTACTGTCCTGCTTGTGTATCAAATGCAGGGAATGATTGTTTATGCAGTTGATAAATTACACCACCTGTTGTATTTAAATATACCTCACTATTTGATACCTCATTTACAGATGTTTCTACACCAGAACTCCATTGAGCTCCTTCTTGTCTTAATCTTTCCGTTATGTGAGCTAAATGCCCCTGATATGTGTGTGTATCTTCTATATGATCATTCCAAGGATGTGCCTTTAAAGGTCCATCTGCTAATGTTGTTGCTGCTGTTCTTAAATAATAAGTCCCTATTTTAATATGCTCTTCTATTGGGAAGCCAGTTAGACTCACAACTAGAGATTTTGTAGATCTTAAAAAATAAACAAAATTCATCTGTGGGGTAGTATCTGTACCAGCAGTTAATGATGCCTCAGATGGTACAATGGTATAAAATCCATCACTAAGTAACCCTGTTAAATTTGGATGCCCATTTGCAGGTTTTAATTGCCCTTTAAGACCTCCTGCTCCATCATCTACTACATCAAAGTAAAAGGACTCTCTTATAGTACCATTCCAAAAGTTAGTTAATGTATTTTGTAAGTTAAAATACGTATCTACTGTAAAAACCCCATCCACTGCGTATTTATCAATATTTCCTATAAGTACTTCATAATCTGGAAATACAGGTCTTACTTGGACATATGAGCCTGGTACAGTTGGGGATAACCAAACTGGTCCTTCTCCCACAGCAGTAGATGTGTCAATTGGGTCTAATACTCCTCTAACAATTACGTGACCATCATCTCCATCTAAAATATCTGCAGCTACAACACCTAGTTGAGTTTCTAATGTTTCGTGTGAATTTGCTATTGCTAATTGTACATTTGATACCCCATTAGTGGAAGTACCATCAGGGTACACAACAAACCCTTGTTTAAGTAATTCACCTGTTGCATTATGAATATCAAATAATGTATCAGTAGTAACTTTACCAGTAGCACCATCTCCGTGGTCAACCTCCATAGTATGGTACTTAGTATTCCAAGTAACATTATGATCAGGCTCAAATTGTAATATCTTAACTCCTGTTATATCACTATCCTCTAAACTTACCCCATTTTTAAATGTACCTAATCCTTCAGTTGTAATAGGTTGTGTATTTAAATCTATAGGTGAGTTAGCACCACTATAAGGTACATAATTATTAATTATTTCTTGTTGTGTGAATTTATCTAAATCAGTTATATCTGCCTCTGGGTGTGTATGTGGTATAAATTGTGACTTAATTGGTACATCATTAACTTTAGCACCATTATCAGATATATATGTTTGGTCAGGATTAAATGCCAAAATCTCAGTACTGTAAGCTGTACCTACATATCTTATTATATTTGAAGTATTTACATATGATGTAGTGGTAATTTCACCAGGTACTACAGATAAATAATATTTAATACCCGCAAGTAAACTACCTGGGGTATAATTAAAATATCCAAAAGATATTATATTTATTTCATCACCAGTTAAGGCATCAATAGATGCTATCCCTAACTCTGTAGTAGAAGTTAATTTATTTGCTGCGGATGCCTTATACCATTTACTATCTGTATGTAAGTAAAGTATATCTCCTTTTGATACATTTTCACCTACTATACTTTGTGCTACTTCTGAGGAGTCCCCACTTATTATTATGTCAAATTTAGCCATATATTAAAATTATGGGGCAGTTGTTTCCCCAATCCATATATTAAATGATTGTATTGTACTACTATTTGCATTATTCCTTAAAAATAAAGTTACATTTGTAAAAGAATCACTTTCTGGACCTGCTGGATTAGGTGGAAATGTGGTTAATGGAAAACGATAATACATTATTCCAGTTGCCCCAGCATTGTCAATTACATTAAAGGTAGTACCTACTGAGTTACTTATCGAAGTTAGTGTACTAACATAAGCACCATGAGCAGAGTCTAGTCTTTGTACTTGACCAGCAAAGCCACCAGTACTTTTATCATCTACTCTATATTGAAAATTTATACTAGCAAATGGGGCAGTTGTTACTGTAAACTCTATTACTTCAGTAGGAGGTGTTGCAACACTAGTTACATCATCTGCAAAGGGTTCCACTGGTGTAGAACATGATACTAAAGTAATACCCATACTTGATACCACATAATCCCATGATGCATCATTAATATCAGTTATTGATATATTATAGGATATATTCTTATAGGTTAAATCACCTGCTGTTACGTCTGCTTTCACAAATAAATCTGGGATATTAACACCAGGAGATAATGAAGAAACATCAATATTATATGTTGTATTTATCTCCATAGCCACACCTAGATATTCTAAATAAAGGTCAGGAAAATGTGAATAGGTTATATTATCTATAGTTAATGTTTTCCATGCATCTCCTGTATAACTATTTAAAAAATAAACAACAGAATCACTATAGGACTCTGGGTCATTATCATACATAGTCATATTATATGTAAGAATTTCAGTATTACAGCTTTCTACTGTATTATTTTGATTCCTTGGCGTATAAGGTATAACTATTTCTGCTGCTATGCTTATATTAAACTTTGCCATATTATCCTACAAATATTCCTGAGCCAGCATCAGCAATCTCAAAGAGAAAAGAATCATTGTATGCTGTCTGAATACTATTATTTGGCACATAAGTTAATAAACCTGAATCTATATCTGCAAAAGATATAATTTGATTGAGACTTACAGCTACTGCATTTAATTGTAATTCCCCTTCTACAGGTAGTGATGTCACTTTTAAATTTAAAGCTGCATCACCCTCTGGATCAGAATATGGTGGTACTGTATTAGTTGTAAACATAGCCCTAGTGTAAACTAAGGTTTCTCCATAATCTGTATTCTCTGAACCATCCCCTACTTCTGTAGGAGGTAAGTTTATATATGAATCTACTGTTATTGTAAAATTTGCCATTATATATTGGTTTTGTTATTATTAATCATATTTGTTTTATTATATTTCAATGTCTTAGTCCATTTCATAGGTAGCGATGCCCTATACAATTGACGCAATGCTTTTATATTTTATATTCCTCCTCCGTCAGCGATAGTCCATCCATAAGTGTTTATTAATGTGTTTCTTGCCGCTTCAGCCGCACCCCCTAAAGTATATTTCGCACTCCCAAAACTTATAACTTTACCCGTTTTTGGTGCTTGTGATGCCCAACTAATTAATGTAGCGTCATAGTCAAAGGTTGTCATTGTTGAGTTTAACATAAAATTGTTAAAATTTGTGACTAAATTAATTTGCCATAATTCTAATGTTGGAACTATTAAATTTATGCAATTATTAAACATATCTCGCACAATTGTAACACTTGAAGTATCAAAATTGGAAACATCTACTGATGTTAAATTTGTACAATCTCTAAACATATTCTGCATATTCGTAGAGCTTGAAGTAATCCAAGTAGAAACATCTAATGTCGTTAAATTTGAGCAAGATCTAAACGTAGCGAACATAAGCGTAACATTTGAAACATCCCAATTTGAAACGTTTAATAATGTTAAACTGTTGCAATCACTAAACGTACTCTGCATACTCGTAACATTTGAAACATCCCAAGTAGAAAGGTCAAGTATTGTTAAACTTGAGCAATTGGTAAACGTATTAGACATATTCGTAACGCTTGAAACATTCCAATTAGAAACATCTAATGTTGTTAAACTCGAGCAATTACTAAACGTACTCTGTATATTCGTAACGCTTGAAGTAACCCAATTAGAAACGTTTAATGGTGTTAAATTTGAGCACTTATAAAATACAAAGGACATATCTGAAACATTTGAAACATCCCAATTTGAAACATCTAATGTTGTTAAACTTGAGCAAATATAAAACATACCGTACATACTCGTAACATTTGAGACATTCCAATTAGAAACGTCTAATGTTGCTAAATTTGTGCAATTACCAAACATATATACCATATCTGTAACATTTGAAACGTCCCAAGTAGAAATGTTTAATGTTGTTAAATTTGAGCAATTATAAAACGTACTCTGCATAGTTGTAACCTTAGAAGTATCAAAATTAGAAACGTCTAATAATGTTAAATTTGAGCAATCTCTAAACATACCGTACATACTCGTAACATTTGAAGTATCCCAAGTAGAAAGGTCTAACGTTGTTAAATTTGAGCAACTACCAAACATATAGAACATACTCGTAACATTTGACAAATTAGGAGTGTCCGTAGCACTTACATCTATTAAATTTGAGCAACCATTAAACATTGAACTCATTGAACCCCATTCAATAGTTCCCCATTGTTTAACCTCAATAATTTTATCTTTTATTGGTACTGTATTATTAACTTGAAATTGATATACAATACCACTAATTTGAATATCAAAAATTTGCGTTGAATTATAGGTATGTGTTTTATCTATTGATGTTCCATCATATTGTGTAATTGTTCCATCGCCCCAATCAATATAACAATCACAAACACCATACAAAGGTAATTCTATTGTATCCCCATTTGTAATATCCCAAGTAGTTATAAAAGCATTTGTATTTGCAACTACACCTCCGCCATCTATTATGGTCCAACCGTAAGTGTTTATTAATGTATTTCTAGCTACTTCTGCTTGACTTCCTAATGTATATTTAGCATTACCAAAATTAGGTTTTTGATTCAATTGTGGTGTTTGGTTCGCCCAACTAATTAATGTATCGTCATAGTTGATAGTTGTCATTGTTGAGTCTGTCATAAAATCTCTAAAATCTATGACTGAATTAATTTGCCATAATTCTAATGTTGGAACTATTAAACTTGAGCAAAAATAAAACATATCGTACATATTCGTAACATTGGAAACATTCCAAGTAGAAATGCTTAATGTTGTTAAATTGTAGCAATCTCTAAACATACTCTGCATATTCGTAACATTAGAAGTGTCAAAATTAGAAACATCTAATAATGTTAAACTTTGGCAATTGCTAAACATATAGTACATAGTCGTAACACTTGAAACATTCCAAGTGGAAACGTTTAATGTTGTTAAATTGTAGCACTCTTGGAACATACTCTGCACAGTTTGAACATTTGAGACATTCCAATTAGAAAGATCTAATGTTGTTAAATCTGAGCAACCTCTAAACATAGCCCGCATAGTAGTAACCCTTTGAGTATTCCAAGTAGAAACATCTAATGATGTTACTTTACAACCTCTAAACATATAGGACATATTTCTAACATTTGAAACATTCCAAGTAGAAACATCTAATGATTTTAACTTGAAGCAATCATTAAACATAGTCTGCATACTCGTAACATTTTGAGTATTCCAAGTAGAAACATCTAATGTTGTTAAATCGTAGCAACCATCAAACACAGCTCGCATAGTTCTAACATTTGAAACATCCCAATTAGAAACGTCTAATGATATTAAATTGTCGCAACCTTGAAACATACCACCCATAGTCACAACATTGGACAAATTAGGCGCGTCTGTTGCACTTATATTTATTAAATTGTAGCAACCCACAAACATATTCTGCACTGAACCCCATTCAATAGTCCCCCATTGTTTAATATCAATTACTTTACCTCGTATTGGGGATACGCCATTAATTTGAAATCTCTCTGCAATACCACTAATTTTAATGTCATAAACTTGCGTTGCATTATAAGTATGCGTTTTATCTACTGATGCCCCGTCATACTGTGTCACTGTTCCGTCACCCCAATCAATAGAGCAATCACAAACACCAAACAGAGGCAATTGTATTATATCCCCACTTGTAATATTCCAAGTAGTTATAAAAGCATTTACATCTGCACCTCCAAACCTATAAGAATTTATTATGTTCACTTTTTGTAGCTTTCGTTTACATTAAATTTATTTGATATTATTTCCCTCCCATTGTGAATCAATATCTGGCTCTTCACCATCTGCTAATTGCTGAATCTTAGATTGTAATTGGTCCTTATTTTTCCAAATTTTGTCAGCACTCTCTAAGGCTTTATCTAAAATTCGTTGTTCTTTAGTGTCTATTTGTAGGCTGTCTGATAGTTTAATTAAAGCGGCAATAGCCGCCATAAAAACTTCAATTCCTGTACGAGAATCAACTAACTGCTCATTTGCTTCTATTGCTGCATTTTCTATATGTGCAATTATTTCCTCATCAGTTCTTTTTTTAGTTCCGTAAGTAATATTATATTTGTTTAAATGAGGGTATTCGGGGTGTGGCTCTTGCGTCACCTCTTCCATTATTTCTAATATAAATAATCTACTATCATATTCAGGCCGCTCAAATGGTATGTATTTTACTAACCATTCTAAATCAGGGTATAAGCCTAAAATTTCCCCCATATCTTCACGTGGGTAAATTGCGTGTTTTATAATTTCTCCTGTACTTTTTCTTATTAATACACTTGGTTTACTCATAATTTTATACTTTTGATCCTATTAAATAAATTTTTAACCCTGTGCCTGCTGTTATTACTCCTACTTGATCTATATCTACTGTTATTTCTGTGTCATTTGATAAATTAGGATTGCTTATTACTGGTGGTGTGGTTGCTGTTGTACTTGTTTTTTCATTTGCATCTATACTTAACTTTGTACTTAAAATACTTGCACCTTCATTATTTATATCTACGACTAAACTAGAGCCTGTTGGTGCTGTTGTTAAACTCGCTCTAACATCTGTTAATGTCATTGCATAGGGTATTCTAAATGTTACTTTAGCTACTCCACTTGTTAAGTCTGATGTTTCATCGCTTACAGCGTAACCCAAAGGTACAGGTTCATAACATACAGGCGCTCTATATACACTTTCAAAAGTCAACTCTATATAACCAAGAGGATCTTTATTAGTATTATACGTTGCATTAGCTCCTGTTTGGTTATAAAGGGTTGTAAGAGCTTCATCACTATATAATGTTACACCAACAACAAAACCATCTTGACCGCCATCATGATACGCATATGTATCAATTGGGCTTGTAGTTTGTGGTGGACAATAACTAACTGGTAAGGTAGATATTGGGACCGCATTATATGGTAAGGCACCATTTTTATTATTAGTTATATTAAATATTGCCATTTCTCTTTTTTAAATTATTAGTCTACCCAAATTCCTGAACCTTCATCTCTTGCCGAGAATGAGAATACATCAGATGAAATTGTATCTACATCATCTCCAATATGTACAAATAATTCAGCTATCAAATCTTCTCTTGATATAATAGCACCCTCAATGACAGGTACTGAATTATATTCCAATACTCCTAAATTACCACTAGATATACTATCAATTCTAATAGCATCAATTAAATCACCTTCAGGATCATTATAAGGAGGTTTAAGCTGACTTGTAAACATTGCTAATGTAAGTACAGTTCTAACTCTGTTATCCACGTAGATAGTATTATCGCCAATAGTAGGAGGTTGATTCACTGCCTCATAATCTCCTTCTATAGTATTATTAACTATGGAACTAAATAAACTATTTAAATTATCATCACTTACCCTAAAAGGAAGTGATTCAGTAAATGATGTCTCATCTACTCTTGTGTATATCAACCTATCAGAATCTGTTACTTCAAATTCTAATACATCTGTTACTATATTTCCTTTAAATGTAAGTACACCAGCTATTCCAGCAGGATATATAATTACATTTTTATAAGAGTCTCCTTCTGCATCACTAAATCCAGTTGTGAAGTCACTGATTGAAAATGTGTAACTATCTTCAATACCTAAATCTAAAGTAGTACCTGTCACTGTTGGTGCAGTATTAGGTGAATCTTCACTTGTTGTGTTTGGAATATTTGAAGCAGTGGTTAGTTTGTAGTTACATAGAGAAGAGTTATTATATGTAAATCTTCTTGTATACTCTTCTAACTCTCTCTGAATTGTATCATACCCCTCATAACCATTACTTTGTGCTTCTTTTATAAAGTCTAAGTAATAGTCAAAAGTTTGGAAAAGAAACAAATCAGTATTATCCATTTTACCATCTAATCTGGCATTATTTATAGCTTTGGTAGCACTTGCTACTGTTATTTGATCATTACGTAAACTCATAATTAAGTAGTTGTATTATAATAAGTATTATCTACTACTGTTTTAAATTCAGTACATGTCTTACATTGATTAGAACAATATAGATTTAATGCCGTAACTATAAGTCCGATCTCATCTATAAATGAATTATCAACTGCTGTCTGTAATGCGTATAACAAAGTTTGTGCATTAATAATACTTACGCTTTGAAACTCTAAGCAATCTGCACATCCTATTGTATTTAAAATTTTATCTAAAATACATTCTTTATACCTAGTTAAATCTGCTGTAACGGCATCTGAGACCTCATCTGGATCCTCAGCTTCTATAAAATAAACCCCATCAAAATAACCTAATCCTAAATCAGAAAGAGTTAATACTATATTTTCAGTAGTTGCTCCTGTTAATTTAGACGTTAAATCTATAGCTTTAGAATAATCCTTATAAGTAGAATCTGTCCAAAACTTTAAAGATGATACAGTTGCAGCATCAGTTATAGTTAAGTTTATCTCTGTTCTATCTGTTGATATTGCAAATAATGTTATCTTCATATTATTGAATTAAAAAAGGAGAGAAGAATTTTAAACTCAACTCTCCCTTAGGTTATTAAACTATTATACTATTACACTACTGGTAAATCATCAGGT
>Ga0224504_10001124_pt1 | contig 11987 bp, 12 predicted proteins | sample SF_Oct11_sed_USG_3_FD_170160 | JGI IMG/M metagenome (GOLD analysis project Ga0224504, IMG submission 170160) | Sediment microbial communities from San Francisco Bay, California, United States - SF_Oct11_sed_USGS_24 | ecosystem: Environmental > Aquatic > Marine > Sediment | place: USA... | reverse complement strand
ACCACAATATAGTGAAGAAGAAGATTTTGAAGACTTAGGGACTCTTGATTTACGTTTTGACGTTAACCCTGACGGTACTAAGCTTTCGACAGTTCAATCTAAAGGAAAAGGAGAAACTAAAGAATATGCCGCAGATGATATGGATGTTTCTGATGTCGAAGCCGCTTACGACTTTGAATCAGGTGGACCTGACCAATTTGGTGATGAGGACATGACATACTCAGAAGATTCATATGGAATGGATATTGATTCGATTATGTCAATGTTTGACGGTAGTATAACCGCAGATTATGACGATGAAGTACCTGCGTATCAGTTTGATTCTGAAGGTGCTATGGACACCGATTTATATGAAGGTGCTGATGAAAATGACAACGGAACAATCTCAAAAGACGAATTACATAAACATTTTGACGAAGATGGAGATGGTAAAGTAACTCCTGACGAGTATGATGACCATATAAAAAGTCATTTAGATGAAAAAGAAACCTGTGAACAATGTGGTTCTGAAATGAAAGAAGGTGAGTGTAAAGAGTGTGGTTCGATGTATGAAGAAGTAGACGAAGATTTAAAAGAATCATTTATTGAAGATAAAGAACGAATAACAGAAATGTTTAATAGGTTTAAAAAATTTAATTAAGTCCTTCTGTGTAGAAATTTAGGTGATTGTCTATCTTTTTCTGACATAATCAAATCACTTTCTGATTCATAAGGGATATAAGTTTTTATTACATCTAAAATAGTATCTTTATTATTTTGAACATTTCTGATTATAGGGTCTGAGTAATTTACACTACCCTCACTTTTTTTATCATAATAATTACCACATTTATATGTAAAAATAGTATCATCTTCTAGTGATAAAAATCCATGTGCGAAATAAGAAGGTATAAAAAGGGACATTTTATTTCTATCATTTAACTCAAAAAAATCAAATTTACCATAAGTTTTAGAGTCTTCTCTTAAATCAACTATAAAATCGATTACAGAACCCTTTAAAACTCTTATTAATTTAGACTGACCAAAGTTACCTGTTTGATAGTGTAATCCTCTAAAAACATATTTTTTAGATATCGACACATTATCTTGGACAAATAAAGTAGAAAACAACGAGTTGTCATTTTGTATAGCCATTAAGGATGGTACGTCATTGAGTAATTTTTTATTGGAGTAGTTAAGCTCATTCCATGTCTCCATAAAATACCCTCGGTTATCATTAAACACATTTTCCTGAATTAAATAAACGTTGTCAAATTTTGTTGAGATTAATTTCATTCTTCTACTTCTTCTGGTATTTTATTTCTTTTATAATAATAGTATAAAAAGTCGGTAATGTCACCCTTTTCACAATACTCTTCCATCCAACTTGAATAATCGATTTCATAATCACGAGTATAATGACTTTCTTTGTGAGAATCCCAACAATCCTCAAAAAACTCTAACTTTCCACTTTTTCTTACATACTCTTCAAAAATGTCTTCACAAATACTATCTTCTCTATATTTTTTGTCATCTAACATAAAAACAACAACTAAATCTCCGTCTAAAAAATAGTATTCATCTAACGTAATTTGTATTTTACTCATTATCGATATATTTGTATATATAAATTATTATATGTTATAAAAATGGAAGTCATAGAAATAATATCAAATTTTATTAATAAAGACAATAACGTTATAGAAGTTCAATTTAGAACTAATGACGATTTTGAGGATTATATAAGATTTGACACAATAGAATTTAGTTATTTATCTGATTTTGGTTATGAAACTTCTTATTTAAACTTTGACGTTTTTGATGATGACGAAGAGTGGGATTTAGAGTTTGATGACGATGATGATGAGTTTTTTATAGAAGAGTGTGAATTAAAATCATTTTTAAATGAGTATTACACAGTATATCCTAGTAGATTACCTGAAGCAGATTTAAATTAATGTATATTTATATATATGGGTCACAAAAAATCAAAATATAATCTTAACGAGTCGGCTTCTTTTCAACCTAAACAGAGGGTTGAGAGAGAGAAAAGCGATTTTGAAGATTTTATAAACAAACTTTTAGGTAAAATAGTTTTAACTAAAAAGGTTTTTTTTGGATTTGATGAAAATAAAATTGTAGTCATTATAACACCTTCATTAAAAATTGCGGCTGTGGTGTCATCACCAAAAAAACTAGTGAATGAAGTACCTGTTAAAAAAGGTGAAATATTAGATGCATCTTTATTACGTAGTTGGGCTAATAGTAATCAATACGATTTATCTTTTATTGCACCCACACCTAAATTAAAAGTTAAATTACATGATTTATTTGGTGACGTAATGGTTGTCGACCAAATATCAGAATCTAAAACTCATATATCAAGTAACTTAATAAATGAAATTGAAAAGTCTAAGTTACCAGAATCAATTAAGAAATGGGCAATAGATAACCCTGAAAAATTCGCTAAGAATATTGAAAAAGTAAGGAAACTTTTAGGTTAGGCACCTTCACGGTAGAGGGTCAACGAGTAACTGTACTCGTTACCATACGGACCGTCCTCATATTGTTTTGGACACTCCAAAATAAGATACTCAAGACCATCTTCAATAATTAGATACCTTCTAAAGGTAGAATGGTATGAAACATTTAAATTAACCCACCTACGAGTAATTAAATCTTGAGTAATACTTAGAGGATATTCTTCTCTCCAGTGGTCACCACCATTTTCCAAGTAATATCCGGCAAACAAACGATTACCACTAATATGAATTCTAGATTTATTTAGCTTTAAAGTGTCAAGAGCACCAATCGGGTTGGGATAAATAAAAGTCATAGGATAATCGTATAGACTGTCCAATAGTTCTCCCTCGACAATGTTAGTACTATTAACTGTAATATCTCTAATAATGTAAGTACCATCCAAAGTAGGGTAGGTCGGTTCAGAGTATTGATAACAACCCGTAAAGATAATCAGAGAAATAAAAAGGTAAAAAATGTTTTTCATGATACAAATATAAATAGTTTATGATAATAAACAAAATATTTAACATATTTATGTGTAATGAGTTTACTACAGGAAAATATTAATCGTATAAAAAACTTGATGAATATTAATGAAGGTAAAACTTCATTCAATTCATATGAAAAAACTCATATGGATAGGTTTGTTGATTTGGTAAAAACCGATTTAAATATAAAGAATCCTGTCGATATTGAGTTTAGAGATGATGATGGAGAAAAAGGAGAGATAAAAACAACCGCAGTATACCAATACGAAGACGATGATGTACAATCAAACGTACCAGATATTAAGGTACACGCGGGTGATAGATACTTAGCAGATATTATGAGGTCGGTGGCTCATGAGTTAGTACACCATCAACAAAATGAAAATGGTAAACTAAAAGGTAAAATTTCTAATGTTGGTGGACCTATTGAAGATGAAGCCAACTCAGTTGCGGGTCAATTAGTTAAAAAGTACGGACTACAACATCCTGAAATATATGACGATAACGAAAATGCGACAGAAGAGATGACCGAACAGGAAGGAGATACCTCAACAGGTACTGATGGACCTACAACAGACACCTCAGGTGATTCCAGTTCAACAAATTCGTCTGTTACAACATGGGAAACCGGTTTAACTAGAGGACCCGCAAATCAAATTACCATAACTGTATGGAACTCAGGTATTAATAGAGGTAAGGGTAACTCTATAGACCAAAATAGTAAGTGGGAGTCAGGTGTTAATAGAGGTAGTGCGAATACACTTACGTAACTTAAAAACTACTTTTCCAAAAAAATTTAGTTTCTGATATTCTCTTTGACTACGGATATTACTAAGAAGAATTTCAAAGTTATCTTTAATATTAAAAGTTTTCATTATGTTACGGACACTATCTTCAATTTGATTACTGTAATAATCTTTTAGTTCTTCTAAAGTTAAATCAGTAACTATAATTTGATGTTCTGCGTAAGAAGTATTATCAGTCATGTAATAAATTTTAATATTATCAATAACTTCAAAGTCATTAATATATTTAATCTCATTACTTTCTTTGCAGAATGCTTTTTTCATTTTCTTGACAAACTATTTATTTATACGAATATAATAACTCTTTTTTTATTACACAAGTATTTATATAAAAACATACCCTATGAGTACGTATAATCTAAATGAACAGGTTTTTAGGTCTTTACATATCATGAATTATGATAGGTCTAAAACTTTACTTGAACAACCTGAGAGTGTTATGGACCGTAGGTATAATATAAAAACAATACCAAAACCAAAAACAAAAGAATCAAATCCATGTGACGGTTATCAATCACCTGAATTCTGTAAAACTAAATTTGGTCAGGAATCCATATGTCCAGGGTCTAAAAATGATTTTGAATGGGGAAAACATTGTTACTATGTACTACCAAATAATAGTACTTTTGTAGGGGTTAACAAGAATGAAAAAATTAAAATTGTGGATGGTTCATTTATTAGAGGTATACATCAAAATTTAAAAAATAAAAACGAAGATAATATAAAAAAATTTATTAAGAGTAGTGACTTAAAAAATATAAATTATTTATTTGATTTATATAAAACCAAATTAGACAAAGGTGAAACAGAAATAGTAGATTTTTTAATTAGTTTATTTCCATTAGGTACTGTATATGAATTAACAGATAGTCAAAATACAGTATTTAACAGTAAATTTGAAATTTCAAAACCAACTACATATAATTATATGACCATTGGAGGGATACCGAGAACCGAAAAACACCCAACCAAGATTGAGTATTACGGACTATACAATCAAAGTGGTGATGAGTATGAAAACGATAGTGCAGACTTAAGGTCCGGATTAGATAAATTTATAGATGAATGGGGAGGAACAATCCAACTTGTCAGTGCATTAGGATTTGCCGCCGCATCAATTTTTACTGGAGGTGCTAGCGGAGTTCTAGCCGCCGAAATAATTGCAGAATTGACTATTGCCGGTGCGTTAGCCTACAGAGCATATGAGAGTGAGAAGGGAGGTTTTGCTGTAGGTATGGAGATGTTATTTGGTGCTTTACCACTACTTAAAACATCAAAAGCATTAGTAAATATATCTGATGACGTAATAGGTAGTATCGCAACAAAGTGGAATAAAGCAGGATTTGGTAAAGAAATAACTGAAAAAGAATTTGTATCTTTTTGGATTAACTTAACTGATGAGGAAGCAAAAGCATTTAAACAGATATTAACTCAAGAAGAATGGATATTAAATCAATTAGCTAGATTAGTTGATAGTGAACGTGAGTTAATGAAGTCGGCTTTTGAGGTGGCACAAAAGAATAATGAACCAATTAAAAATATAGCTTTAAAATTCTGGAAGTCATCTGCAGGACAAGAACTAAAACTAACTGGATTACTTATGTTAGTAGATATTGCTATGCAAGTTTTTGGTAATACTACAGACAAACAACTTAATACGGCAATAGAAGAATTTTTAAGTCAGGTTAAAGAGGAAAATTATGGTGAAGTTATAGAAATTTTATTTGATAATAATGACTTTAGTGAAAAAGGTATAAGTGACAAGATGGGTATAGTAGCTGAGCAATTCCCGACTATGAAAAATGAATTTTCTACATTACTTAGTAACATTAGAAACGAAAAATAATAAAAACAATGAATAATTTATTAATTGAAATAAAAAGAAATTTAGAATTAATGGGTGTAAGTGAAAAACCCATTATTTTGGAGCAAAGACAAGTTGCTGACGAAATTGCGGATTTAATAAATAACGCAATCAGAGCCGCGAAAGCAGAAGGTGAAAAGGGTAGAGATATAATAAATTTTGGAGGTAGAAAAACAACTTTAGACCAATTAAAAGGATTTCTTGATAGTATGAGGAAATTTGATGATTTAGAATTAAGTAGGAAGATAGAGACGTTAGGTTATATAGACGAAATATTTCCAGATAAAGTCACAAAATCCTTTTTTGACGAGTTTCTTCCTAATGGAGAAGAAGAATTGTTAAATGTAATTTCAAAACATACACCTAAAATAACTACAGTAGAGGAATTAAAAGATTGGTTTAAAACAAACGGATTTGGGGATGAAAATGCCGATTTTGCTGCAAATATTTTAGGTGACAAATTTTTAAAAAGAGCCGATGATTACGGAAGACATTTAGAAGAATTAGAAACTAACCCTAAGGCTGAATTTGATGGTTTTACAACGGATGAAGCAAAAGCAAAACAATCGGAAAGGATTAATAAAGCTTCAGATACTGGAAGAGCTGGAGATGATATAGACACACCTAACGCATCAAGAACTGATGTAGATGGAGAACGTGATATTGTAGGACCAGAAGAAATTAACCCGAAAAACCCTGCTAAAACAATAGATGGTGAGGATATACTTTATGACGCTCAGGGGAGACCAACTGTACCTAAAAGAATAAAACCAAAAGAAACAGAAGAAATACCAAACAACACACCTGACCCTGAATTAAAAATAGATGATTATAGTAAACTTAGCGAAGTAACACAAACCTTGAGAGACAGTGGAAATAAATTTGTCAAAAATAATAAAAAAGAATTTGACGAGTTAGAAAAATTGCTTAAAAAATATGAAGATAAAAATCTTACTTTATCAGAAAAGCAACAAATTAAAAGAGAAATAGAAAAATTATCGAAAAAATTAACCAGCCGTTGGAAACGAACATTTATTGGTAAAAAAGAGATAAAGAAATTTATAGAAGAATTAAAGTCAATTGAAGGAGAGTTAAGTCCAAGAGATAGAACTATTGTTAATCAGTTTAAAAGTATATTTGAAGATGGAATAGAGGACTACTTGAATAGTGTAAGCGGTCTTAAAAAATTACTTATGATGATAAGAGGAGTGTTTAAAGGTTTAGGTGATAGTTGGAGTGACAAACAAACCCTTTACAAGAGCGTAAAAAACCTTTTTAAATCCTTTGGATTAAAAAAAGAATCTAAATTTGATGCAAATTTATTATACGACTCTGTTGAGGGTATTTTTGCAACACCTAAAGTCGTTACTAAATGGAGACGTCTACAGGAAAGGTTAAAGGAGGTTAAACCTGGAGACGGAAAATCTCAAGAAGCATATGTTACGTTTGTTAGCTCTCTTATCTATGGTTTTATTGGTAAATCAGTCGCTGTTGCAATCCCGTTGGCCGCTATTAAGGCAATAGTGGGAAGACTTGTTAGTGGTCAAATACAAGCAAAATTAGATAAACTTAAATCCGGTGAAGAACTAACGGAAGAAGAAAGGTATGAACTCATACAGTATTTATCATATATAATTCAAGCTGACTATGATAGATATCTTAAACAGTACGGAGAAGCAAAAGCAGACCCAATACTTCTAAACCTTGCAAACAACTTTTTAGATGAACTTGACCCAGATACTAATTGGGAATATATTCCTGCTATAAGTAGATTTAACGCGTTTAGTGAAGGGTACAACTATATAATGTCTGCAGAATATTTTGGTTCTGGCGATTCTTCGGCACCTAAAAATAAGATTGATGAGTGGATAAATAAGATTGCGACTGATATAGTGGATAATACTTTCGATGCGAATAATATAATTGGTGAAATTGATAAAGATAAATATTCGATATTTAGTTCCGACATAGTTATGAATGAATTTGAAATTGTTGAAGATTATATTAAACAATTTGCTGAGCACAACGTGGACTTAATTCCAACTTCGTGGAGTGAATTTAACAATAATTTAAAATTTGATTTAAAAACTATATATAAACGTGAAACACCTGAAAATCTTCATGGAAAGGAGTTTTTTGATAACTATGTATCTCTTGAAAATGGGAATTTTAAACTTAAGACGAAATCCGGTAAGGACCTTACATTTGTCAAAAAAGCTCTAGATGGAAATCCACCCAGATGGTATTTTTCGATTAATGGGGGTGATGGTGTATATAAGTTCGATAATCCCGCGTTTAACAAATCTAAACTTAAACCCATTAGTGAATGGTCTACAACACAAAATGAAAGTATAATAGGATTAATAAGTGTACTATTAGAACAGGTTGACGATGAATTTGGACCAAGTGAGCAAGAACGAATTGAGCAAGAACGAAGTGAAAGAGAAGAGTCAAGCAACGGTACATCAGAAAATGATGGTTCTTCTACTTCTTCTGAATCAGAAAATGATGGTTCTTCTACTTCTTCTGAATCAGAAGATAACAATGAATCTGAACTTGATGCGGTACTTCGAGCAGCTCGGGGTGGTCATAAAATAAAGTCAAAAGGAGGTAATTTTACATATTTAAAAGACAGTAGTGATAAAATTAAATCTGATATAAAAACTATACTTAATGGTGCAAGAAATGACGCTAGACGACCACATAGAGACGCAATACATGTAACATTAACAAATCCAAGTGATTATAACAGTCAAAAAGTTGTTTTAGCAGGAACAAGTGAAGTTGACGGAAGTGAAGTTCAATACGATATAGAAAAAGACCCAAGTGGTGTAGAGTGGGGTTGGATAGATAATACAGGTAACGAAGAAGGACGACGTGTTTGGAAAAGTTTTAGTGAATACAAAAATAGACAATAATTAATAAAAAATAAGAACATGCATGTAAATCATTTAAAAAGAGTAATAGTAGAACAAGATAATAGTAGGTCTATGTCTGATATGATAGATGAAAAATTAAAAGAATTTAATTTTTATACTGCAACAGATAAAGGAAAACAAGTAATAGTTTTTAATGAGGAAAATAGAGAGGAAATAAGTCATTTATTTGATGATTTAATTAAAAAATACCCTGAAGATGTTGCATTTGTTAGGTCAGTAGTCTTGGCTATGGGTATGGATAAAAAAACTGAAGAACCCGTTGTTCGTTTAGGGTCATACTACAATAATTCTGAAATAGAATTACCCTTTAATGGTGATATGAACGGTTTAGGTAAATTACTTGACAGTGGTATTGTTTACTTTACTGTAGTTAACACAGATGGTCCTGATTTAAGAGATTTTAAACTTGTTGCGGGAGACCAAGTACCTGAAGTTGATTTTACTGAAAAAGACAAAGAAGAGATTCAATTAGACAATTATAAAAACTCTCACGAAGAAGAAATGTCTGAAATAGATGAGCCGTTTGAGGAGACCATGAAAAAGAAAGAACAGTCAGGTCTACAATCATTACTTGACGGTCAAGGACTTACAAATGAACTCACAAAAAGACAAAAAGAAATTTTAGAAAATTTAAAAAAAAAGGGATTTAAGTTCGATTTACCAGAAAACTCAGATATTTATGAAAGAGTGAAGATTAATAGTAAGGAGTTCAACGAATCTATAAAAGCTTGGAGACCAAAGAAGTAAGATGAGTTTAAAGAAAACAGTGAAAAAGAATCTTAACGAAGTAAAGAGTAATAAGATTACTCGTTTAACAGAATCCAAAATTGTTAAAGGTAGATTTAGAGTTTTTAGTGAATCAGTTAATTTAAACTCTAAAATTCAAACTACTAAGTTTTTTAATAAGTTATTTACCGAGTCAAATAACATGGTAAATATGGGTATCTCAAAATCAGTTATAAATGAGGACTTAATAATGGTTTTAAGGGGTCTTATGGGTGACGAAAACTCTCAAGTGATAGATATACTTAGAAATAGATTAATAAGTTATTTAGAGTCTAAATTGCAAATGGATACTTTTGAAAAAAACGTGTTAACTCAAACAATTTTAGAATTAGATGAGGAGGAGTTCCCAAATATATTTTCAGATAAGAGATTTTTACCAAGAAAAATAACAGATACATTCATAAGAGAATTTTCAGAAAAATATTTAGAGGGGTTAACTGATATGACAAGAGATATTCTAATGAATAGAATAAATAACGATGATTTTAAAAGAGAATTAGAAGACAAATTTACTACAGCATTGGAATCTTTATTGGATTCCATAGAGTCAAATATGGACTCGAAGTTGAAAGGCATTAGAGATAGTGTCCTTTCATAAACTTTTAAAAAAAGGGGGTTAATATTATCTACAAAAGGACCAACGGTGTTGGTCCTTTTTTATTATCTTAATATAGTAATATAACCATTTAATTCTTCAACATACGAAGAATTAAATTTTCTTCCCCTAAAGTACCAGTAATATATTCCATCAGAAACGTAATAATTACCACCATTAGAGCTTCCATTCCATAATAGGTTATATGGGTCATAACTTTCCCAAATTAATTGACCCCACCTATTAAAAATTTGTACTTTAACATCTACCCAACAATCAGGATTTAAAACAATTTCCCAAGTATCATTAAAACCATCGTTATTTGGTGTGAATATATTTGGTACATATACTCCACTATTTAAATCGTCACATATTACGGAATAAACACATGAACCATCATCTACATTAGCATCTTGATTATAATTGTCAGCGTTTGAATCAGTGCACCCAAATACATTATATTCACAAGAATTGTCATCAATGGTGGCGGCTTCATTAAAGTTATTTGCCAATTCATCAGTACACCCATAAACATCATAAGTGCAACTTCCGTTATCAATCGTTGCGTCTGAGTTATAATTATTAGCCGTTGGGTCCGTACAACCATAAACATCGTAAAAACAAGAACCATCATCCACGTTAGCTTCTGAATTGTAATTGTTCGCTTCAGGGTCTGTACAACCGAATATATCATATTCACAAGTTCCGTCATTTATATTTGCCTCTGAATTGTAATTGTTCGCTTCAGGGTCTGTACACCCATAAATATCATATAAACAACTACCATCATCGACAGTTGCTAATGAATTATAGTTATTAGCCTCAGGGTCTGTACACCCAACAACCTCTTGCGGACATAGATTTATTAACTCTATAGTTTGACTTTCAGGTGACTCAAATAATAACTCACCGGTGTTATTTAAATTATATATTGTAAGTACTAAATTACAATATTCACCATTTTCAATATCTTCTAGTATGTCACCTAATATTTGGTTTAACAAATTATTTGATAGTTCTATAACTAAAGTATCATTAGACTCATATATTTGTTGACCTCCAACACTAACGTCGATACCGTTTAAACCTAAATTAAAATACAAGTTAAACCCATAGATATACGGGTTATCGTATGGATATTGATTTGACCATACAGGTGAATTTAAATTTAAACAATATGTAGAATATGGTATTATAGTTAACTCTGAAGTCTCTAAATTAAAATCTACCAATTCTATAACGCATTGGTCATCACAAAAAATATTGGTGTCGGGGTTGTAACACCCATCACTTAGTGGATTATTAAAAAACCCGTTTGGTTGAGTAGAATCCAATACATAATCCCAACAATATTCGTCTCCTGTAATACTACCATCACCATTAAAATCATAATTAGGTTCGTTATCTAAAAATAACGACCATCCAGGAGGAAAGTAATTATTACCGGTCCAACCCGCGTACCAATCCCAATTACCCGGTACATTCTCAGGTAATGGAATATCAAACGAAGGTGTTGAAACATACCTTGTTTGATTAGGTAATATTGGATTAAAATTAAAATTAAAATCCCATATAGGACTATTACTTAAAGACCAATTTAAGTGTAATGTACCTCCCATATATGGTGTATCACTATTATTTTGTATCTCAAAAGCAAAAGACACACCAGGGTCATGGTCTATAACAACTGAGCTGTTAGGTACTATCGAAACCTCACACTGAGCGTTTAAATCATTAGTAAAATTTACTAATGTTAATAAAGAAAATAGGAATATAAACCTACTAAAAAAATTAATATTCATCAAATTATAGATTAATGTTTATTGAACAACTATAATCTATAAATAGTTTTAATTCTCTGAATATTAATTAAATGATTGTTTAAAATCGTTCCAAATATCTTCAGCGTCTTCATAAAATACACTAGAAAATACTGAAGGTTCATAAGGTTTGTTCATTAACTTCATACCAGCCTCTTTAGGTGTTTTATTCCCTTTATAAACATTA
>Ga0224504_10001123_pt1 | contig 11987 bp, 10 predicted proteins | sample SF_Oct11_sed_USG_3_FD_170160 | JGI IMG/M metagenome (GOLD analysis project Ga0224504, IMG submission 170160) | Sediment microbial communities from San Francisco Bay, California, United States - SF_Oct11_sed_USGS_24 | ecosystem: Environmental > Aquatic > Marine > Sediment | place: USA... | reverse complement strand
CCAGGGCCTGCATGGAACTCCGGTTCGCTTTAAACTCGTCGGAATTGGTCTGGATCGAACTCTTCAGTATTGTCATGGATGTTTCTTAGCCTCTCCGACGGCCGGGTCAGGCCGGTTGAATTAAAGACGTGATAAAATCGGTCATTTCTGCAAGAACTTCGACTTGTGTTTCACGGTGAGGAATGTGCCCACAGTCGGGAATCAGCCGGGTGCGACAGGTGCCGCCGACACTTGCACTGATCGATTCCAGCTGTTTTATCGTGCCGAACTCATCTTCTTCACCCTGGAGGGCCAGGACCGGGCAAGAGACATCCGGCATGCGCGCCACGATGGACCAATTCCTGAAGGCAGGATCCATCCAGGTCTCCGTCCATGCGGAAAAAACCCGGTCGGTATGCTCGCCCTGGGAGCGCATCAGCCTTTCCCTGAAATCGGTCGTATGCCATCGCTCCACAGCAGATCTGATGCCGGCCAAGGTTTCTTCCTCGACGAAAAGATGAGCGGCTTCGCTGATGACTGCCAGGGGATGTTCCGGAAAGGTTGCGGCGTAGAGCAGTGACAGGGTCGCGCCATCACTGTGGCCAACCAGCAGAGGGCTGGTAACAGCACAGACATGCAGAAGATCGTGCAGGGATTCGACCTCACGCTCCTGATAATCCAGGCCACGCGGTACTGCAAGGGACTGTGAACCACCAAACCCACAGCGATCATAGACGAGCGCAGGCAGACCGGTGGACTCAACTAAAGCTTGAGGAAAATCACGCCATTGTGCAATGCACCCCAGGGATTCATGCAAGAAGACCAGGGTCGCAGAGTTGGCTTCTGCCACGAGGCCTTCAGGCTGCAGCTGGCGCACCTGTAGTCGCTCACCTGCTGCAGTCACCATGAATGTTCGATCGACGATCGTCATCTTCATTCCCGAACCTTGATCAAGTCGTCTGTTGAAAGAGTTCGCGCCCGATCAGCATGCGCCTGATCTCGCTGGTCCCTGCCCCGATTTCATACAGCTTGGCATCACGAAGCAGGCGTCCGGTCGGATATTCGTTGATATACCCATTGCCTCCGAGGCACTGAATGGCCTCAAGCGCCACTTCTGTCGCACGTTCTGCGGAATAAAGGATTGCTCCCGCAGCATCCTTGCGAAGCGAGCTCGTGCCGGCACACGCCTTGGCAACAGTATAAACATAGGCACGGCAGGTATTCAGGGTGGTATACATATCTGCAAGCTTGCCTTGCATAAGCTGGAACTCGCCGATTGAATGACCGAACTGCTTGCGTTCATGTAAATAGGGGAGCACCACATCGAGACAGGCCGCCATAATCCCGAGTGGCCCGCCAGACAAAACCACGCGCTCATAATCAAGACCGCTCATCAAGACCCTGACGCCCTTGCCGACTTCGCCGAGAACATTTTCTTCCGGGACTTCACAGTTCTCGAAAACCAGCTCACAGGTACTGCTGCCACGCATGCCGAGTTTGTCGAGCTTTTGCGCGGTGGAAAAACCAGGAAAATTCTTTTCTATGATGAAGGCCGTGATCCCATGTGGCCCGGCATCCATATCGGTTTTAGCGTAAACCACCAGGGTATCAGCATCCGGACCATTGGTAATCCACATCTTGTTGCCGTTAAGCAGGTAACGGTCGCCCTCTTTGTCGGCCCGCAAACGCATGCTCACGACATCGGAACCGGCGCCAGCCTCACTCATAGCCAGAGCTCCGACATGCTCACCGCTGACCAGCTTGGGGAGATAGCGGTCTCTCTGTGCAGGATTGCCATTGCGATAAATCTGGTTGACGCAGAGGTTGGAGTGGGCTCCGTAAGACAAGGCCACAGAAGCCGAAGCCCGGCTGAGTTCCTCCATGACGATCACGTGCTCCAGGTAACCCATTTCTGCACCACCGTATTCCTCCGCCACAGTGATACCGAGCAGACCGAGATCACCCATTTTCCGCCAAAGTTCCATGGGGAATTCGTTCTTTTGATCAATCTCAGAAGCCAGTGGTGCAATTTCATCACCGGCAAAGGCACGAACGGTTTCGCGTAGCAGGTCTACCGTATCACCCAATTGGAAATTCAACGTGGGATAGGACTCCATAGCTTCACTCCATGACTGAATAATTCGACGACTGAAATACTTTCAATTCAAGAATTGCAAGGCCAGTACCAAGCTTTGATGTTCCACCAAGATATGTACATAAAAATCGTAACCATATAGAATATAAGACGTTTTTATTCTTGACCTATTGAGCAGAAAAGGCCTTTGCCAGGAAGCAGTGTAAACAAAAGCAACGCTGTCGGTGTTAACGAAAGCAGGATGCTGCGAAACGCAACCCGCTCAGAAAAGGCAGTCTTCATCAACCACAGACACTTGCCAAACAATCAACCTTTAAGGACAAACTCCCAGGCACACCAGAAATCATCGGGATGTGCATCGGGGGGACAGGCGATGCAGCGCGTCTCGATACGAGGGTCAATGGTTCTGGCGAACCCGGCATACTCGACCAGACCAACGGACTTGCAGGGGAAATCGGGCAAACCTTTGCGCTTACGGGCCGATTGCACACGACAATCAACCATACGAAAAACAAAACGGGTATCAGTGACTTCAATCGCCTCCTGCAGGTTAAGGCGTGCATAAAGTCGATGCTTGAGGCACTCGACCAATGCCGGAATGCCTCCGCCCTGCTCCATGCCGAGGCGCGCCATGATCCGCTTGGCCTCGACAACGGTGAATTTCTCCCAAGCGTCAGTGTCGATCTCAATGGCCGTATCTATGTTGAATTTCTGTTCAACAGCCTGAAACCAGAGGCCATCGTGGGCAAGCCAGTTCTTAGCGTCATCAACGATTATTGCGATTAACTCCTCTTTGCTCAGTTTTTGAAGCAGAGCGACCCCTTCATCATGATCAGATTTCATAATTATGCCCTTTCACATCAGTCTTCATTTCACTGTTAACGATTGGTGAGGTCACTTAACCACGGGTAATTGCCGCACCGATTACAACCCTCTGGACTTCACTCGTCCCCTCATAAATTTCAGTGATCTTGGCATCGCGCATCATTCTCTCAACCGGGAATTCACGGGTATAGCCGTAACCACCATGAACCTGGACAGCCTTGGTCGTTACCCACATCGCCGTTTCCGAAGCGCTGAGCTTGGCCATGGCTGACTCCTTGCCGTAAGAGAGGCCTGCACTAGCCCGCCAGGCTGACTGGTAAACCAGCAGGCGCGAAGCTTCGATACGTAACGCCATGTCAGCCAGAATAAACTGAACCCCTTGAAAACTAGCTATCGGCTGTTCGAATTGCTTGCGTTCCCGGGAGTAATCAATGGCAGCTTCATAGGCACCCTGCGCAATTCCCAGCGCTTGGGCAGCGATACCAATTCGACCACCATCAAGGGTCTTCATGGCAATTTTAAAGCCCTCCCCCTCTTTACCCAGCAGTCGATCCGCTGGTATTCTGCAGTTTTCGAAAACCAGTTCACAGGTTAACGATGATCGGATTCCCATCTTCATCTCTTTTTTCCCAAAGGAGAAACCCGGCGTATCCTTATCAATGATAAATGCACTGATTCCATGGTGCTTTTGCGCATCTTTATCGGTGCGGGCAAAGACAATGTAAGTTTCCGCATCGCCGCCGTTGGTAATGAAGACTTTGCTGCCGTTAAGGATCCACTCTTCACCATCGCGCACGGCGAAAGTCCTGGTGCCACCAGCATCAGAGCCGGCAGAGGGCTCGGTCAACGCAAAGGCTCCGAGCTTTGTACCTTCGGCCATAGGGATCAAAAAATTCATCTTCTGCTCCTCGGTACCGAACATCCACACCGGATTCGCTCCCAGAGACAGGTGGGCCGAGAGGGTCACACCGGTTGAGGCACAAACCCTGGAGAGCTCTTCAACAGCGATGGCGTAACTGATGTAATCACCGCCGGCACCACCGTACTCCTCGGGGAAGACAATTCCAGCCAGCCCGAGCTCAGCAACCTTGTCAAACATCAACTCCCGGTCGAAACGCTCATTCTCGTCACGCTCGGCAGCCGAAGGAGCCACTTCGTTTTCGGCAAAGCTACGTACTGTTTCGCGAATCAGGTTCTGCTCGTCAGTTAACTGGAAATACATGTGGTTTCCTCCTTGTGATCGGTCTTTTGCCTAATTCATGCATTGGACACTAGCAAAGGCCCTGGGATGCCAGCATCAAGAGTAGCTCCTAAGCACTTCCCGGGCGATGATGAGCCGTTGGATTTCACTGGTTCCCTCGTAGATCGTTGTAATCCGCGCATCTCGACAATAGCGCTCAACCGCGAATTCCGTGGTATAGCCGTAACCACCATAAATCTGCATGGCTTCATAACAGGCTCGATTAGCAGCCTCGGTGGCAAAGAGCTTGGCCATCGAAGCTTCCTTTGCATACGACCTGCCCTGCTCCTTGCGAAATGCAGCGTTCATCAAGAGTAACCGGGCCGCCTCAAGTTCCGTCGTAGCATCGGCAATCTTCCACTGGATTGCCTGAAAATTGCTGATACTTTGATCGAACTGCTTACGTTCAAGGGCATAGCGAGTCGCAGTTTCGATAGCCTGCAGGCCAAGGCCGAGCCCCAGCGAACCGATACCGATCCGCCCACCGGCCAGTTCAGAGACTGCGATCCGGAAACCATCATTAAGTTTCCCCATCAAGGCACTGCCTGGAACACGACAATCCTGCAAAAGCAATTCATTGGTCGCTGAGGCATGCTGGCCCATCTTCTCTTCGGCACGCCCGACAATGCACCCTGGTGTTCCGGCTTCAATCAGGAAACAACTGATTCCTTTGCCCTTGGCCGCACTGCGATCAGTCACAGCCCAGACCACAAAGACTCCAGCATAAGGCGCACTGGTTATGAAGATCTTGCTACCGTTAAGCACCCAGTCGTCACCATCGCGTACGGCCAAGGTGGTCATGGCCGCAGGGTCGGAACCCGCACCGGCTTCGGTCAGGGCAAAAGCCCCCGCCAAGAATTCACCGCTACAAATTTTAGGGATGTAGCGATGTCTCTGCTCTTCGCTGCCGACCGCCTGGATCACTTCACAGATCATGTTGTTAACCGAGACGGAGACGGCCGTCGAGGCGCAAGCACGGGCGATTTCAGTCAATGCGACACTAAAGGCGATAACACCGGCTTCTGAGCCACCGTAATCGGCTTTGACATTGAGTCCCATAAAACCAAGCTCAGCAAGCTGTCTAAGGTTCTCAAAAAAGGTTTCCTGCGCTTCGCCGCGGTCAAGGTCGGCAGCAACCGGCGCCAGTACCGCTTGACTGAACTCCCTTGCGGTTTCACGAATCAGATTCTGTTCTTCATTCAAATCAAGATACATTGATGATCTACCCTTTCATCGACCGGTAAATTTAGCCTGGCGCTTGTCCAGAAACGCCTGCATACCCTCTTTTTGATCTTCTGTGGCGAAACAAAGTCCGAACAGGTCAGCTTCGAAACGACCGGCGCGATCCAAATCCATTTCCAGGCCGCTATCAATAGCTTCCTTGGCAAACCGCACTGCAACAGGTCCTTTGGCAGCGATTTTTGCCGCCATACTGTGTGCTTCAGCGAGAAGATCTTCTGAAGCAACCACCTTGTTGGCAAGACCGATTCGGAAGGCCTCCTGTGCGCTCACCATGTCACCGGTGAAGATCAGCTCTTTGGCTCTGCCTTTGCCGATCAGACGTGACAGGCGCAAGGTCCCGCCAAATCCGGGGATAACCCCGAGATTCACTTCGGGCTGACCAAAGCGGGCATTTTCCGCTGCAATCCTCATATCACAGGCCATTGCCAACTCACATCCCCCGCCGAGCGCAAATCCGTTCACGGCTGCAATAACTGGTTTTGGGCAGCTCTCGATAAGACTCATTAGAGCGTGACCAAGACGGGCGAAATGTGCTGCTTCAACGGCATTGAGCGGTTGCATTGCGGCGATGTCAGCGCCGGCAACAAAGGCCTTGGCACCACTACCGGTCAGGATCACGCAGGCCACCGAATCGTTCTTCTGCAAACTGGAGAACGCATCGGTAAGATCTTTAAGAACATCAATATTGAGTGCATTGAGGGCAGCGGGACGATTAATCGTGACCAGCGCAACGCCATCAGCAACATCTATCAGCAGGTTGGTAAAGTTCATCTTTGTATCCTCCGTTTATCAGTAAGCGTAAAAACCTTGACCGCTCTTTTTGCCAAGCCAGCCAGCTTTCACCATTTTGCGCAACAGCGGGCAAGGTCGATACTTGCTATCGGCGAAACCTTCGTAAAGGACCTCCATGATCGCCAGACAGGTATCCAGGCCGATAAAATCCGCTAGGGTGAGTGGCCCCATCGGGTGGTTCATCCCCAACTTCATGACCTGATCAACCGCCTCGGGATCAGCAACTCCTTCGTATACGCAGAAAATCGCTTCGTTAATCATCGGCATGAGGACCCGGTTGGAAATAAAACCGGGATAATCATTGACCTCAACAGGCTTCTTGCCCATGGCTACGGCGAGTTCTTCAACGATTGCGTAAACCTGATCGCTGGTCGCAATGCCGCGAATGACCTCAACCAGGATCATGACCGGCACCGGGTTCATGAAATGCATGCCGATAACACTTTCGGGACGACTGGTTACTGCAGCAATTTCGGTGATCGGCAGAGAGGAGGTGTTGGTGGCCAGGATCACATCCGGCCGGGCAACTTCATCCAGCTTGCGAAAGATTGTTTCCTTGAGCGCCATATTTTCAGTCGCCGCCTCGACGACAAAGTCAACGTCAGCCGCGTCCTGGAGGTCAGTAGAGGGCACTAGCCGGGCAAGGATCTCCTGTTGTTCTTCGGCTGTGATCTTGCCCTTCTCGACGTTGCGCGTCAGGGTCTTGTCGATAAACGCCACTCTCTGCTCGATCATGCTCATGTCAATATCGTTGAGGATGACCTGCAAACCGGCCTGAGCTGCGACCTGGGCAATGCCACCTCCCATCTGTCCGGCACCGATCACCATGATTTTCTTGATTTTCATTCTTCTCTCCTTCACTTGGTATTCCTGATAAAACCTTATTACCGGCCGTTCTCCTGTGTTTATTCAAGAGAACATCTCTATAATTTTCATGCGTTTTATCAAGGCTCTACGCGCTCGAAGACGACAGCAACCGCCTCGCCACCACCGATACAGAGGGTGGCGAGACCGTAACGTTCACCACGTCGCTGCATTTCATAAATCAGGGTTGTCGCCAAGCGAGCGCCGCTGGCGCCGATGGGGTGCCCGATAGCGACCGCACCGCCATTGACATTGACGCGTTCAACATCGAGCCCGAGATCCTTGATTGAGATCATGGTCACCAGTGAAAAAGCCTCGTTAATTTCGAAGAGACCAATATCCTCTGGACGGAGGCCGGCATGAGCACAGGCTTTCTCGATGGCACCGACCGGTGCATCAGGATAAAGATCGGGATGCAAGCTGTGGGTCGAAAGACCGATGATTTTTGCACGCGGTTTCAGGCCGAGTCGCTGTACCGATTCGGCACCGGCCAGAAGCAGAAAGGCAGCACCATCGTTAATGGTTGAGGCGTTGGCGGCTGTAATCGTACCGTCCTTCTGGAACGCTGGACGCAAACTTTTAATCCGATCTAAATCAACCCGGAACGGCTCTTCATCATCACTCACCGTCACCTCACCCTTGCGGGTTGATTTGACCACGGGGACGATTTCCTCGGCAAGCACCCCTTCCTGCTGTGCGCGTTGCGCGCGTTGATAAGACCTGAGAGCGTATGCGTCCTGCTCTTCGCGTGAGAACTCATGGACATCGACCCGGACCTCGGCAATTTCGCCCATATGCCGCCCGCTGTAGGGGTCGGTCAGACCATCATAGATCATCAGGTCGAGAGCCTGGGCATGCCCCATGCGCTGTCCATTCCGCAACGCAGGTAGCACATAGGGAGTGAGAGACATATTCTCCATGCCACCAGCGATTACCACTCCTGAGTCTCCGAGGCGAATGCTATCAGCGCCGAGCATGACAGCTTTCAGGCCACTGCCGCAGACCTTGTTGATGGTCATGGCAGCAACCGAATCGGGTATTTCGGCGAAACGCATTGCTTGACGTGCCGGAGCCTGACCAGCCCCACCGGAAAGAACCTGCCCGGCAATAAACTGATCGACATCTTCACCTTTCAGGTGACTGGACTCCAACAGTCGTTTCAGAACCGGAGCGGCCAGCCGTGGGGCAGGCACGTCAGCAAAGACCCCGCCAAAGCTGCCAAAGGGGGTGCGATAAGCATCGACAACAAAAACTTCCTGCATGTTCCTGGTCTCCTTTTCATTCTGATCATCCTTCCAAGCGAGTAGTCAGCGCGGGAAGGAATTGTTTAAGGTCGGCGACGACCAGGACATCAGCCACTTCGCCGATCGGTGCATCGCGATCAGTATTGATTGCAACGATAAACTCCGACTTTTTCATGCCGGCCATATGTTGGATCGCCCCGGAAATCCCACAGGCGACATATAACTTTGGCGACACCATCTGGCCGGTGCTGCCGACCTGACGATTATGCTCAGCCCAACCGGAATCCACGACCGGTCGGCTGGCGCCGTATTCGCCTCCCAGGGCCTTAGCCAGAGATTCAATCATTGCCAGGTTCTCCGGCTTGCCAATGCCGCGGCCGGCGCTGACAATGACTTCGGCTTTGCTCAGATCGACACCGCCTGCTTCCGGCTCTTCGTAACCGATAAATTCCATCTTCGATGCGACCTGAACAGCGAGTTTTTCTACAGTCGGCACCCCGGACGGGTCATCAGCTAGACTGAAAGCACCGGCCTGCAAGGTTATAACGGTAAGTTCCTTTTGCGTTTGAACCACACGTTGAAGCTTGGCATTACATGCAGGGACCACCATGGAGGCCCCCTGGAAGTCGACCACTTCTGAGATCTGCCCCGCCTGCAAAGCCAACGCAATGCGCGGTGCCAGGTCCCAACCATAAGAAGAATGTGACAAAATGACCAATTGTGGCTTTTCCTTGTTGATCACCTCCAGCAGTAGCCGCAAATGCTCCTCAGGATTATATTCGCCAACCTCGTTATAGTCGGCCAGGTAGAGACGACCATCGAACTTTGGCAGGTCACTTTCGCTGCCGACCAAGAACATGGTGACTTCTGCACCAACCTGCCTCGCAAAGGCCAGCGTTTCATAACTGCCCGTCAGTAGCTTGCCTTGCCGGGATTCTGCAATAAGCAGAGCTTTCATCGTCTCCTCCTATTTTAAGACCGCAGTCTTGTCTTTAAGTATGGCAACCAGCTGCTCGGTAAGTTGACTAATATCACCCTCGAGAATCAGCCCTGCTCCCCTCTTTGCCGGCAACCGGATCAGGTTGGTCGTCGTCATCGCCTCGGCTGTATGTAGGTCGGCGATTGGCAGCGAAACCAGCTCCTTCTTCTTGGCCTTCATTATGTTCGGTAGAGTCGGGTAACGTGGCGTGTTCAGTCCAAGCTGACAGGTGAACAGAGCCGGCAGAGGCAATTTGACCACTGCTTTGAGGCCGCCTTCCAGTTCACGCTTTACGGTCGCCGTCTTCCCATCGCAAACGAAATCAACAATTGTGGTCACCGCCGGAAGACCAAGCAGCCCGGCCAGCAAGACTCCAACTTGAGCCGAGCCGCGGTCTTGCGATTGCATACCGGTAAAGATCGCGTCGAAACCTTGCTCGCCGGCATAGGCAGCAATTGCCGAGGCAATCTGAAAAGAATCTTTTTCGTAGCTTGCCTCATCATGAATATGCACGCCCCTGTCAGCGCCCATGGCAAGGGCCTTTTTCATGGTTTCCTTAACCTTGTCGGGCCCAACCGAAAGCACCACAACTTCGGCCTCGCCGAGCTGCTCACGCAGTTTTACCGCCTGCTCAACGGCAAACTCGTCATATTCGTTCATTCGCCATGCCAGATCCTGATCACTGTACCAGGTCCCTGCGGCATTGATCTTGAAGCGCGATTCCATGTCGGGCACCTGCTTGATGCAGATGAGAATTTTCATGCGATCTTCCTCCTCTTAAGTGTGCATTGTTCTCAAAAAATACCGTTCGCCGGGGGTTATCCTGTCGGCAAACGTTCAACCAGGATTTCGGCAATATCCTTAGACGCCATAGTTTCCTCGAAGCCAGCGCCCTTGATACCGTCTTCGAACATGGTCAAACAAAACGGGCAACTTGAAACAAGCAGCGGCGCGCCAGTTTCGGCGGCCATCCGGACACGACTTTCACTGATGCGTGTACCAAGCTTTTCCTCAGCCAGAATCCGCCCGCCGCCTGCGCCGCAGCAGAAACTTTCTGCATGGGATTTGGTCATCTCGGCCAGAGCCCCTCCAACCATGGAAAGCAGGCGACGTGGTGCTTCGTAAATATCGTTGTAACGGCCAAGGTAACAGCTGTCGTGGTAGGAGCAGGCAAAGGACTGCGGCGTGACGAGTTTTAAAAGCCCCTTATCCAGCAGTCGGTCAAGAAAAACGGTGTAATGCTCAACCGGGACATCCAGGCCGAGGTCGGCGTAATCTTTTCCCAACGTGTTGAAGCAGTGCGGACAGGTCGTGACAATCTGTTTGACGCCATAGCCTTGAATGCGTTCGATGTTTTCACTGGCCAGGCTCTGGTAAAGATATTCGTTGCCGAGTTTCCTGACCGGCTCACCGCAGCATTTTTCCTCTTTGCCGAGGATACCGACCTTGAGTCCGGCTGCCTGACAGAGCGTGACAAAGCTTCTGGCAATCTTGATGTTGCGCTTGTCAAAAGAGGCGTAACAGCCGACAAAATATAGCAGATCGACATCCGGATCGTCGGCCAGGGCCTTGATGCCAAGGCCCTCCGTCCAGTCACCACGAGCCGCAAAAGCCAACCCGAGAGGGTTGCCGTTGACCTCGGTGTTATCCACCGCTGTCATAACTTCTTCACCGGGGAATTGACCTTCCATCAACACCAGGTTGCGCCGCATATCTACAAACTTGGGCACATGTTCAATGACCGCAGGACAGATCTCCTGGCAGGCGCGGCAGGTTGTGCAGCTCCATATCTCGTCTTGGCCAACGGTTTCCGTCAAGCTCGATGCAGGTGAATTGAATGCAATCTCCTGCAGCTGATTGATCACCTTCATTGGCGAAAGCGGTTTTTCCGTCGCATAGGCAGGGCAGCGATCCTGACAGCGCTTGCAAAGGGTACAGGCATCAGCATCAAAGATATCCTTCCAGGTTAAGTCACCAAGGTTGGCAGTTCCGAAACGTTCGACCTCCTCGTTCTCCATATCGAGCGTGACCAGACCACCCTTCGGGCCATGATCGACAAAGATATAATTGGCACTGGTCGTCAGGATATGACGTAACTTGGTAAAGGGCAGCGCCGCAACAAAAGCGAGTGCAAGCAGCAGGTGCAACCACCAGAGCCCGGCATGCAGGGCACGCTGGCCGTCCTCGCCGATACCGGCCAAGCCTTTGGCAAAGAGCAATCCAACCGGCGACCACAGAGAGAGATTGGTACCGATTTCAGTCACTGCCATGCGCGCGCCTTCGATGACAAATCCTGTCAGCAGGATAACCATGAGCAGGACGTGGATGAAAGCATCCTCACTGCGGGTTTCCAGACCGGGAGGTTTCAGGAGATAACGCCGAACAAAGAGGCCGGCAAGCATAATGATTGCTATGGCACCGGCGATATCCAGCACCAAGGAGAAAAGCAGGTAAAAAGGCCCTTTGAGAAATTTCACATCGAAGAGCGGGTCGGTCACGTCAGCCTGGAGCACGATCAGACAAGTGCCGACAAAGAGCAGGAAGAACCCCCAGAAAAATAGCCCATGTGCGGTTCCGGCACCCTTGACCCGCATCACTCGCAACTGGGCCAGGACCTGGTAGAGTGCCTCAGCGACGCGCCGCGGGAGGTCATCGATACGTTGCAATTCCCTGCCAAGACGATAGATTTTGATGCGCTGCCAGCAACCCCAGACAAGAATACAAAGC
>Ga0224504_10001122_pt1 | contig 12004 bp, 11 predicted proteins | sample SF_Oct11_sed_USG_3_FD_170160 | JGI IMG/M metagenome (GOLD analysis project Ga0224504, IMG submission 170160) | Sediment microbial communities from San Francisco Bay, California, United States - SF_Oct11_sed_USGS_24 | ecosystem: Environmental > Aquatic > Marine > Sediment | place: USA... | reverse complement strand
CTTCCGATCTCTTGAAGAGAACGCCCATTTCCTGGTCCTGGGCACCTTGATGTCTACAATTGACGAGGATGGGTTCAAGGCCTTTGCCCGTGCGGGAAGCAAACTATGGGCCCGGTTCGGTTACACCACGGCGCAGGAAGGGCGGGCAACACCAGGCCTGCTGCCAATCGCACAGGCCGTAGCGAAAGAAGGTGGCCTGCTAAATGATGTTGTTGTTTACCCTGACGTGCTGGTTGATCGTGATTTCATCAAAGCCAATGTGTCCTCAACCTATGAAAACCGGCTTCGCGTGGGCGGTGCCAAACTTACCATTGATGGGTCGCCGCAGGGTTTCACTGCGCTTCGCGACCGTCCTTACTACGATCCGGTCGGCCTTTATGATCCCGGCTATGCCGGTTATGCAGCGGCGTCAATTGAACAGGTGCTGGACTCGGTCAATTGGGCATTTGAGAACAATATTCAGCTACTGACACACTCAAATGGCGAAGGTGCTTCGGACATGCTTCTTGCGGCTTTCGATTCAGCATCGAAACAATTTGGCAAGGGCGACAGGAGGATGGTTCTGATCCATGGTCAGTTTCTGCGCGAGGACCAGGTTGATACTTTGAACCGACTTTCCATCTTTCCATCCCTTTTCCCGATGCACACCTATTATTGGGGCGACTGGCACCGTGAGCATACGGTTGGACCCGTGCGGGCGGACAACATTTCACCTACCGGCTGGGTCAGACAAAGGGGTATGAAATTTGGATCTCACCATGATGCTCCCGTAGCGTTTCCCGATTCAATGCGCGTGCTTGACGCTACCGTGACCAGGCGATCCCGCTCCGGCGATATACTCGGCCCGGATCAGCGTGTTGACGTCATGACGGCTATCAAGGCCATGACAATCTGGCCAGCCTGGCAACATCTCGAGGAAGATAAAAAGGGTTCGATCGAGGTGGGTAAACTGGCGGACTTTGTCATACTGTCAGGGGATCCGACATCCATTGATCCCGAGTTGATCGACACGCTGAAAGTCACCACAACCATTAAGGAAGACAAGCCCATATACCAACAATAGGATCATGGCTGGAATGATCCATTAGACCTGCCGCTTAGCTGGCAGATGATCTAGCGTGGCATATAAATTTTACTTACGCTTTGCGCAGTCTCATGAAGATTCGCTCATTGTGCAGGGATGAACAGGTGCCGTGTAGCACAGGGATGTGCGGGAGCGGCCCCGGCGAATCTTTCGACCCCCGCCGAGCTTTGCTCGACGGGTGTGCTCTGTGCCCTCTCCCCCAGCCATAAAAAAACCGCCCGGAGGCGGTTTATTTAGCTGAAGCCCCGGCAATGACCGCGCTTTGCGCGGTGGGGAGAGGGATTACAGGGTACATCCTGTACCCTGCCCTTCGGGCTCGCTGCACTGCGTGCAGTCTCGTGCAAAATTGTTCCAGACAATTTTGTCAAACCCCCGCCCGAGCTCTGCTCGACGGGGGTGCTCTGTGCCCTCTCCCCCAGCCATAAAAAAACCGCCCGGAGGCGGTTTATTTATGGCTGGGGGTGAGGGATTCGAACCCCCGCTGGCGGAGTCAGAGTCCGCAGTCCTACCACTAGACGAACCCCCAGGAAACCTGGGTATCGCTTAACGTTTGGAGTACTGCGTCGCCTTGCGTGCTTTGTGCAGGCCGACTTTTTTACGTTCGACTTCACGAGCATCACGGGTTACATAACCCGCTTTACGCAATGGGCCGCGTAACTCACCATCGTATTCCATCAATGCACGTGTCAGACCCAAACGGATCGCACCGGCCTGGCCGGAGATACCGCCGCCTTCAACGGTGCAGTTGACATCAAACTGATCGGTCATTTCCAGTTTTTCAAGCGGCTGGCGCACGACCATCACTGCCGTTTCCCGTCCAAAAAATTCATCGATGGGCCGGTTATTGATGACGATGTCGCCTTTACCTTTACTCAGGTAAACCCGTGCTTTAGAAGACTTGCGTCGTCCGGTGCCGTAGTACTGTTCAGTAGCCATTTTTCTCTTATCCGTATTGTCGGGAACTACAGCTCAAGCTGAGTCGGTTGCTGGGCTGTATGTGGGTGTTCCGGACCTGCATAAACATGCAGTTTACGGAACATGGCACGGCCCAATGGGTTTCTAGGCAACATGCCTTTAACTGCCTTTTGGAGTACACGTTCAGGGTGCTGCTCCAGCAATTTACCCAGGTTGATTGATTTCAGATTGCCGATGTAACCGGTATGACGGTGATACATCTTATCTTCCAGCTTGTTGCCGGTTACCTTAATTTTTTCAGCATTGATCACAACCATGTGATCTCCTGTGTCCATATTCGGAGTGAACTCAGGTTTATGCTTGCCACGCAAACGGAAAGCCAGTTCGCTGGCCAGTCTGCCAAGAGTTTTGTCAGTCGCATCGACTACACACCACTCGCGCTTAATTGTTGAAGGAGTTGCTGTAAAAGTCTTCATTGTTACCATTCTCTGTAAATTACCCGAGTCATCGGGTGAAGGGCGGGAATTTTACTGGCTTAGCCACCTAGAATCAACCGTTTGAACGCTTATTTTTCAGGTTTTCTTCGTGAACCCGTTAACTAAGCTTAAGTCGCTCCACGGGAATACCCCTAATCAGGTGACTGTCGATAATCTCGTTAACATCCTGCTCGTCAATATAGGTGTACCAGATACCCTCCGGGTACACCACGCATACAGGCCCCAACTCGCAACGATCAAGACAGCCGGAAGTGTTGACCCTGACCCTGCCCTGGCCGGACAGACCCAATTCTTTCACGCGACCCTTGGCATACTCACGTAATGCAGCGGACCCGCATTGATTGCAGGACGGACGTTCGGCGTCCGCCCCGCGCTCATTGGTGCAAAAAAACAGGTGTCTCTCGTAATACTGGGTCATCGGTGTCGCAGGGTACTTAATGTCAGTGGAACAATCAAAAATTATAGACCACGTTCACACCGGTAGTGGTATCTGTGTGTTCTGAATCGCCTGGTGGAATGCTCGAGTTGTTACGTGCTTCAAAAGTCAGCTTGATTGCTAACTTGTCGGTCATACTCACCGCCAAACCTGAATTGAACAAGGTGAAGGTGTTGCTTGCTCCATACTCAACTAAAACACGATTGGTCCATTTGGTATTTGCAAATACCTGCCACCAGTCATCCAGCAGGAACCTTCCGATTAACTCACTACTTTTATCCCCCGAAACGGTCTCTTCCAAACTGCGATAACCTGCACCGATTTCACCCCTGAGTCCATGTTTCTCGCTGAGCATCAACTGGTAACCATAACCAGCAGTAAGCGATACCGACGGGTCGTAGGTACCAAACTTGTCCGCATCCCAACGAAACGCACCGAAGAGCCAGGATTTTTCAGTCAGCGTGCGATCACTCTGTACTTCTAAGGTATATCGCTCATTGTCCTTAATACCATCCTCGGATGTGGTCAGTGCTGTACCGGTAAAACGGTGACGCCATTTTTTACCGGTTCTGATGAAATTCAATTTGGCATTCAGCGCCTCACTTTCAGTATTGCCGGTAGTTGAAACGAAACCCAACTCACCACTGCCTTCCCAGACCTTAGGGGCAACCTCTTCCTCTTCTTCATTTTCATCATGTGCATATACGCCAGTAGCGAATAAAAACAAACCGCTCAGAAACACTAGCTTAACCAAATCGCGCATTTTCCATCCTCCCGCGTTTTAAAAGTTGGCGAATTATATAGATCATGAGTGAGAATACCTAGTATTTCCGTATATAATTTACCTAAATTAACAAACGAAACAGAATGATACTCATGACACGCAACTACTCCAGACTCGACCACCTCATCATCAGCGTTGACAGTGCATTGCGTATGAGCTCAGGTGAAACAGCAGAAGCAAAACGTCCAAACCCGGCCGCTGACGTCCCCGATATTGTCATGGAGAATTCACATCGTCAGCATGCCGCCGGGTTAATGCGCATCAATCACGCAGGTGAAATTTGCGCGCAGGCGCTGTATGCGGGTCAGGCTGCAACCGCCCGTAATCCCGAAGTCCAGGCCGAAATGCAGAAGGCGGCCGATGAAGAGATTGATCATTTGAGCTGGTGTAAGGATCGCCTGGATGAGTTGGAGAGCAAACCCAGTCTACTCGCCCCATTGTGGTATGCCGGGTCATTTGCGATAGGTGCTGCAGCCGGGCTGGCGGGTGACGGCTGGAGCCTTGGCTTTCTTAAAGAGACAGAAAATCAGGTCGAAGCCCACCTCGCGAACCACATCACAAAACTACCGCCTGAAGACGCCCGCAGCCGTGCCATTTTGGATCAGATGAAAATAGATGAGGCCAAACACGCCCAGATGGCTGAAAACTCCGGCGCATTTGATTTGCCACGGCCGGTGCGCAGATTGATGAAACTGACCGCCGGTGGCATGAAGGCGATTGCCTACAAACTGTAGGGTGCGTAACAAGTTAAGCACCCTACGGCGTTTTTGCTTTAATTCTTAGTGCTTTTAAGGTCAGACCTTCTTCTGCCGGTTTGGCTTTCAGTTCATTCTTAGAAATCCACTGAACCCTCCAGCCTTCAAGATTGGTGGTCTCGGGATAGGGAAACTCCTGTTGGCGGAAATCGAACTTACCTGAAAACGTGATTGAACTGCTTTCTACCGGTTGACCGGGTGCTGAACTGGTGAAGTTGAACGACATTTCAAATCGAATATGGCCGGGTTCAGCCTCCCAGGCAGAACCTTTGACCTGCCAGGGCGCTGCAAATGCGCCGGTTGCCAGACCTGTGTCCAGGTGGAAATTATTTTTCTTTTCGATGACATCCCAATCCCGCTTCTTTTTCACTACGAAGGGTCCTTTGGGCTGGCTTCGGTTCAGCAACTCAAAAGCCAATTGCAACATCAATGAGGGAGCCTGGATCAACGGCTCGATATCTTCGCCCTGTTGCTTAAACCCCCGAGACAGCAGAACCTGACCATCGACCATTAGTAATTCACCGGTAAGAATATCATCGGGTGCAACCTGCTCGACCTTGACCTGCAAATCGCCGCAGTCACAGCGGTGAAACCACCAGCGTGCATGGAAACCAGTGCCGCCAAAGTCGGCGTCCAGTTCTGTTACCACTGCATCCCGCCAAAGCGTACTCTCTTCGATCTGGGCAAAGGCGCTTTGCATTCCAGCCAGCAGTACGATTAATCCTGTCAACCAGCATCCAAATAAAACAACTCTCTCTCTATTCATCTTCGAAAAACATCCTCTTCAATGCATAACCGGGATTTTTCTCTCGCATAAACGCTTCCCCTACCAGGAAGGTATTGATACCCGAGCCTTGCATACGTTTGACATCAGCCGTCGTCCTGATTCCACTTTCAGTCACCAGCAACTGTTCATCAGCCAACATTTTCTTCAATCTCTCACTGGTTGCAAGCGACGTTTCAAATGTATTCAGGTTTCGATTATTAACACCAATCAAATCGTGATCAAGTATTAATGCCCGTTCCATTTCAGCCTCGTCATGTACCTCTACAAGAACGTCCATACCGGTTTCTTTTGCGAGTTCAAGCAGTTCCTGCATCCTCGCCTGCTCAAGGGCAGCGGCAATCAACAGGATACAGTCAGCGCCCATTACCCGGGATTCCAGAATCTGCCACGGGTCAATCATGAAATCCTTACGCAGCACAGGCAAACTTGAATTAGCACGCGCTTCATTCAAAAACTTTGCGTCTCCCTTGAAAAAGTCCCTGTCGGTCAACACGGATAGACAGGCGGCGCCCGCTGACTGGTAGGACCGGGCGATATCACCTGGCTGAAAATCTTCACGGATCACGCCGGCACTGGGTGAGGCTCTCTTAATTTCCGCAATAATCGCCGGCCCACTTGCCAGGGCCTGTCTCAGTCCATTTTCAAATCCGCGTGTCGGCGCACAATCTTTTGCCTTCGCCGCCAATTCTGTCATCGAGGTGAGTGACTGACCGGCAGAAATCTCCTCGGATTTACGCTGAAGTATCCGTTGCAAAATCGAAGGAACCACCATCAGAAACCCTGCGTCATGTCAGCCAGTTTCTGCATTTTTTCCAAACCAGCCCCGCTGACCAGCACATCATTGGCAAGAGTCACACCCTCAGAAATCGATTCAGCGATACCGGCAACGTACAATGCGGCCCCGGCATTCAGTGCGATCATGTGTGCTGCGCGTTGTGAACGCGGGTCTTTATCGCCAGCCAGTGCAGATGTAATAAGTTGTAATGAAGCGGCCACATCATCAACCACCAGGTCCTGCATCGACTCACGTTTAAAGCCCAGCTGTTCAGGTTGCAAAGTGTATTCACTTACAACACCATCTTTGAGTTCTGCAACATGCGTATCTGCTGCCAGGCTGATTTCATCAAGACCATCATCGGAGTGGACGACCAGCACATGTTCTGAGCCTAGCCGCTGTAACACTTCTGCCACTGGACGACAAAGGACACGGTCATAAACACCAATTAGCTGGCATTTTAAACCTGCCGGGTTGGCCATTGGACCCAATACATTAAACAGGGTGCGCAAACCCAGCTCTCTGCGTGCAAGACTGACATGGCGCATGGCACTGTGGTGCATCAGTGCAAACATGAATCCGATTCCAAGTTCGTTGACACAATGTGCCACCTGCTCAGGTGTAATATCCAGACGCACACCAGCGGCTTCCAGCACATCTGCACTGCCGGAACTTGAAGATACCGAGCGGTTGCCGTGTTTCGCCACCCGTCCACCTGCCGCTGCCACAACAAAACAGGCCGCGGTGGAAACATTAAAAAGGTTGGCGCCATCCCCACCGGTGCCGACAATATCGACCAGGTGTGGCCCGCTGACTTTTACACCGCTGGCAAATTCACGCAGAACCTGCACACCACCGGTGATTTCATCAATGGTTTCGCCTTTGATCCGCATACCCAGTAAAAATGCACCAATCTGTACATCAGTCGTACCGGCTGACATGATCTGACGCATGACGTCCACCATCTCAGTATTTGAAAGATTCTGCCCATCCGCGATTCGGGCCAGTGCCATTTGTATATCCATTCCCATAAATACAGTTCCGCCTTATTCCTGCCTGGTGGAGTTAATGAAATTCTGTAACAGATCATGTCCGTAGCGTGTCAAAATTGATTCGGGATGGAACTGCACACCCTCGATAGACAGTGCATTGTGTCTAACCCCCATAATCTCTTCAATTCCACCCTCGGGCTGTTCGGTCCAGGCGGTGATCTCCAAACACTCGGGTATTGTGTCTTTCTTTAAAACGAGAGAATGATACCGGGTCGCCTCAAATGGTTGCGGCAAACCCGTAAACACACCTTCGCCTCGATGGTGCATCATCGAGGTCTTGCCATGCATGACCTTGTCTGCACGCACCACCTGACCACCAAATACCTGTCCGATACACTGGTGACCGAGACACACACCCAGGATGGGAAACAGACCGCCCAGTTCAGAGACCACGTCAAGGGATATGCCCGCATCGTCAGGTGTACACGGTCCCGGGGAAATAACGATACCCCGCGGGCCAAGCTCTCTAATTTCCGAGGTTGTAATCGCATCATTACGAACGGTTTTTACCTCCGCGCCCAACTCACCCAGATATTGCACGAGGTTGTAGGTGAAGGAATCGTAGTTATCGATCATCAGGATCATGTTCTATCTATCTCTTTGACATTAAGCACATACAGTCCTCTAAATACCTTTGCAGTACCATTCATGGCACTAAATCATGTTCCTGGTAAATCTATAACATGAGCAGGCTAGATGTCCGATGATATCTTCGGAGCACATTGAAATCGATAAATAATCTCTATGGACAGAAAATAGCAGAAAAAAGCAGACCGATAATATTCTAAAAACTCATATTAATCAGTAAAAGTTTAATGCGAAATTATCTTGGATTTGATATGTTGTATGACCAAGCCTCAACATCGTAAGGAGAGACATGTTATGAAGACCATGATTCGCGTTTTTATTATTTCACTACTGATGATTTTTGCTGCCCCGGCGCACTCAGCAGCATTACAGCTATTCAATTGTGAACTGCACGATGGAGCAACCACTGATGATGTCTTTGACATGGCCTCCAAGTGGCTTGCGGTCGCCAAGACTTTGAAGGGTGGTGAGAACCTGAAGGTCTACATTAGGCACCCAGTCGCCGCCTCTGTCGATGATATCGACTTTAAACTTGTTCTGGCTATGCCTACATTTGCTGAATGGGGTGTTTTTACGGATGCATATGAAGGATCCGATTCAATAGCAGCCCAGGACGATGAATTTGAAAAAGTTGCAGACTGTAATGACAGTGCAATGTGGGAAGGTGATGAAGTCGAGTAGCCTTTATTAGTTTCTGACTACTTTTAGCCCACTTGAAAGGCCGCCATTTTGGCGGCCTTTTTTTTGATCCAGACTTTTATAATAAACAGAATAAAATGAACGTGACCATCCTGGGATTCCATATCACTCAGAAAAAAGACTCCCCACGAACAAAAAACCACATCGAATCGAGCAGCAAAGCCAAACCAATCGCCAAAAGCAACAGCGGCATAATGATGTCACCGGCCTTTTCCATGAAACCATTAACCCTGGCAAGGATGGGTTTGCTCCTGTCTCCCATAATCGCTGTGAGTACCGGAATCAACAGAAACGGAAGCGCGTAGGCTGCGTTGTAAAACACCAGTCCAGTCAACACTCCCATGGTATCTAGGTCACTTTTTAGTAACTGGTCAATGGCTGCGAAATAAGGCAAGGCAAACGGTATGCCGATTATGTTGATCACCGCACCAAAAGCAAACGCCTTCCATACCGTAAACTCGGGTGTATTCTCATCCGGGCGCTTACCCTTGTCCTTGCGTGTACGCAGCACCAGCCAGAGCAAGGCACAGCCAATGATCAACTCAATGATAAAATCTATGGTCTGTGGGTTTGCCAGGCGGGCGGATAACTTCTCAATGCTATAGGCCAGTATGACACCACAGGTCAAATAGGCGACAGTATGGCCCAAAAGCATCGCACTGCTTACAGAAACCGGACGCTTGCTACCAGCCGCATAGACCATAAAAGTGAAGAGTACCGGGTTCAGTACATCACTTAAAAGTATTGGAAAAAGTATTCCCCAGTTATCCATTCGGCCTAAAAACCCCCCAACAAAGGTTGAATTAAACAATTGGGCATTTTATATGAAAAGAACTACAATGCCCGGCTAGTTTTTTTTAATCGCTATAATTATGGAGAATTTATATGTATAAGTCCCTGGCCTTGCTTGCAGCCCTGCTGCTATTTGCCGCCCCTTGCTGGTCAGACGAGTCTGCACCGGAAACTGACAAACCGTCCATCTACAGCAGCCAAACCGTTAAGGTCACGGCAGTGGTAGAAGCGATCAACCACGAAACCCGTGAAGTTACATTACGTGGACCGGAAGGCAACTCTACAAGTTTTGTAGCCAGCGAAGAAGCCCGTAACCTGGACCAGGTTAGCGTCGGCGATATCGTTATGGCCGAATACGAACAAAGCCTGTCAATTGAAGTATTTGCCAATGATGGTACCGCTCCTGGTGCCGGCGAAATCATGGCCGCAGGCCGTTCTGAAAAAGGCGAAATGCCAGGAATGGCAGCCATTGATGCAATGGTGGTAACGGCGACTGTTGAAGAAATCAACATCGAAGCCAATACCTTCAAGCTGAAAGGCCCGTCAGGTGAGGTTAAAGAGTACGTTGCCCGTGATCCTGAGAACCTGAAGAAAGCTGCAGTTGGTGACCTGGTTGTTATCACCTACACAGAAGCTGTCGCGATTTCAGTAGAAAAAACAACAGCGGAGTAAGTCCGCTTTTGTCGAGGAGCGGCCGGCGTTTGCCGGTCACTCCGCGACTGGCTTCTTAGCCAGCTTGCGTTGCAGCGTTCGCCTGTACATTCCAAGACTTCTGGCCGTGGCAGAAATATTGCCGTCGTTTTCTTTCAGAACTTTCTGAATATGCTCCCACTCCACCCTGAAAATCAGGGTCGCACTATACACAGCATAAGATCGTCTGAGGATGTGACCGATTGTCGCAGCCCGTAAACCTGAACGTCCTTTTCCCCCTTTCGCGTTCACCTTGTATTCAGGATCGCAGGATTATAGTGAGACTGTGGTAATTCATTGCGTCTTGTGGATTGCACTGAAAACTGGTGATGAACCGAAGAGGACATGAACATGAACAGACTGCTACTAAGTATCTTTTGGATGTTTGCGACCGTGGCCTTCACACCTACGCTGTTCGCGCTGGACAGTGACTGGCCCCGCACTGTGCCATTGAAGCAGGGAATGGTGACCATTTACTCTCCGCAAATTTACGAAATGAGTGATAACACCATTCAATATCGTGCTGCGCTTGCGTATCGTGCAACAGCCGGGGCTGAGCCGGTGTTTGGGGCTGGCTGGTTCGAATCACCCGTCAAAGTTGATTCCGAAAATCGTATCGTTCATCCCACGCAATTCATACTCACTGAAACGCGCTTCCCGGAGGGCACAGATAATATACAGCCAGAACTGGCGACAGTACTCGCACAACAATCATCCAGTTGGAATCTCGATTTTTCAGTTGATGAACTCGACTCCGCCCTCAAAACAACAGAGGCAGAAACCAGGGCGGTCAATACGGCACCCCCTGAAATCATCTATCGGGACCACCCTGCTCTGCTGATTTCCATCGATGGTGAACCCGTCCTGCGTGAAATTGAGAATAGCAAGTATGAGTCGGTCATCAATACGCCTTATCCTTTGATATTCGATGGTAAATATTATTACCTCAATGCTGCCAAGGACGTCTGGTACCGTGCCAGAAGGGTAACAGGGCCGTATCAGTTTGAACCCACACCACCCAAGGCGATCGCAAGCATGGTCAATCCGGATGATGAAGCCTTGGAACAGACGGAACCATCCGAACCGGTCACTGCGTCCAACGCCCCGGAAATCGTGGTATCTACAGAACCGGCCGAACTCATTGTCAGTGAAGGCCCGGCTGCGTTTGTACCCCTGGTCGATGACTTGCTGGTATTACAGAACTCCGATGACGATGTGTTTATGCATGTCAGCTCGCAAAAGTTTTACATCGTGCTTGCCGGCCGCTGGTATCAGTCCAGTTCACTGACAGGACCCTGGACCTACCAGGCGGCAGATGAGTTGCCAGGCGCATTCGCCAATATCCCGAGAGACTCAAACCAGGCAGACTCACGTGTATACGTTGCCGGCACGGAGGAAGCAAGGGATGCGGTGCTGGATGCCCAGGTTCCCCAGACCGCTGCTGTCAAAAGAGGCGAGGTGGACATAGAAGTCAAGTATGACGGTGAGCCTGTTTACCAGGCAGTAGACGGCACTGATCTGGTGTATATACAGAATACAGGTTCAACGGTGCTTGTTTCCGGAGGCTTATATTACCTGGTCGAGGAAGGCGTGTGGTATGTATCCTCCTCATCCACTGGTCCATGGCAAGTGTCGGATCATCGTCCGGAGCAGGTGGATACAATTCTTCCGACATCACCGGTGTACAACACGAAGTATGTTCATGTGTATGACAGTACACCGAGCGTGGTTTATGTGGGCTATACCCCCGGCTATACCGGCAGCTTTGTCTACCGCAATTCCATTTTTTACGGAACCGGTTGGTATTACCGGCCCTGGGTTTCACCCTATTATTACTATCCCCGTTTCAGCACCTGGGGCTTAAATGTCAGTTACAACCCTTGGAGTGGTTGGAACTTTGGCCTGAGTTGGGGCTGGGGTCCTTTTAGTGTGAATTATTACTCCGGCGGCTACTGGCACCACAATCACTACTGGTACCACCGCCACCATGGCCGTTGGGGACCGGGCAGATACAGGGGTCGTCCAAGCCATCATAGACGCGGGCACGATCGCTATGCACACAATGGTCATCGAGGCGGCAGACGTGGAGGCTACGACAGAGGCCACGACGGGGGAAGTTACAGTGGTGGCCGTGACGGTGGTGGCCGTGA
>Ga0224504_10001121_pt1 | contig 12007 bp, 10 predicted proteins | sample SF_Oct11_sed_USG_3_FD_170160 | JGI IMG/M metagenome (GOLD analysis project Ga0224504, IMG submission 170160) | Sediment microbial communities from San Francisco Bay, California, United States - SF_Oct11_sed_USGS_24 | ecosystem: Environmental > Aquatic > Marine > Sediment | place: USA... | reverse complement strand
CGTTCGCCAAGTTCGACCCCAGCTGTTCCCTGTGTGCGCCCTTCATTCTTGCCGGAGTTTCACAGCTCTGCCCACTCTTCCCCAACATCGACTGCAATACGGTGTTCCAGAACAATGCGGGACCAGACGTAGATCCAAGAGTGACCGACGCGATGCACGAAGCCATCGACGGCCTTTGAGATCAGTGTTCGGATGAGAGGAGCTGCGCGCCACGACCACGGTGCGGTTGCGATGGGGTTCGCGTTCGCGACCGTCCTTGCGTTTGCAGCCGGGCCGACACGGGCGCATGTCGTCTACGGCACGCCCACACTGTCCCAGCTCACGCACGAGTCCGACCTCGTCGCTCGTGTACGCATCATCGACCCCTTGAGCCGCGTCCCGCCACCAGACGCTTTGGCGCGTGAAGTCGTTGTAGTCGCCGAGGTGCTCGAGCTCCTCAAGGGCAGTTTCCCCGAGAAACGCCTGGAGTTCGTGCAGCACGGCCACGGATCCCCTGAATACGAGAAGGGCGAGGAGGTGGCGGTATTTCTCAAGCGCGTCGAGCGCAGCCGCGAGCTTGGGGGAAGCGCCGTGGCCAGTCGCATCCAATGGGTCTCGGAGCAGGAGGCCGGCAGCAAGTACGTGCTCGACGCGCGCGTGCGAGGAGACTTCGTCGCAGCGGTGCGCGCCTACGCGCAACTCGGAGTGCTCGCGCCCGAAGCCCGGCTGGAAGCTATGCATCGTATCACTCTGGAGCGTCTTTCCTCCCCCCATCTGATGCTCGCATCCTCTGCGCTACGCGATCTGGTAATGTCCGGCGACGCTTCCCTTCTCAGCGCCCGGGATCTTCCGCTCCTCGAACCCTTGCTAACGAGCTCTGCCACCGCCATCGGTGTACGCATGGGGCTGTTGGTCGAGCTTGAACGTCGGGGCCTCGTTGACGGTCCACCGCGCTGGGCCAGGCTCCTGCGCACGACCACCGGCGAAGACCGCTTCGCTGTTGTACACGCCAGCGCGGCGCACCCGAGCGCGCCGGTGGCCGCGGAGCTCCGTGCGCTGCTTGCGAACGATGACAGCCTGCTTGTTGCCGCGGCCGCCGTGTCGCTCGGAACCCGTGGCGACGATGCAGCGGTAGCCCCGCTAGCGAAGTTGTTTGCATCCGACGAGTCGCGGGTGCGCATGGCGGCGATCCGCGCCCTCGGGCGCGTGGCCACGCCCGCCGCGAAGCAGGTGCTGGTGAAGACGGCCGCAGCCCACCCAGACGCCGCAACGCGGCGACGGGCCGCCGCCGAGGTGAGAGTGCTCGAGCGGCACACGGCGACCGGTACGCCAAGTTCTCCCTGAAGAGAAACCGCCAGCGACGGTGTCAGCGACGGTGTCAGCGTCGGTGTCAGCGTCAGCGTCAGTGTCAGTGTCAGTGTCAGTGTCAGTGTCAGTGTCAGCGTCGGTGTCAGTGTCAGCGTCAGTGCCAGTGCCAGTGCCAGTGTCAGCGTCAGTGCCGGCGCCAGTGACCGTGACCGGCGGGCAAGGGCAGGGTCGGCGATGATTGTGAGAGGTCAGTCGAGCGTGTCCTTCACGAAGTCCGCGTAGCCCTGACCGGCTTCTGCGTAGAGGTTGAAAGCGGCATCGACGCCGTTCTCCTCGAGCTCCTGTACCTCGTCGTCGTGTTTCGCCGTGGCGGTGATCACGATCCCGAACTTCTTCTTTAGCGAGGATAGTTCTCGGGCGGCTAGCAGATTTGCCTGATGGTTGGGCAGGGCCAGCATCGCGCGGTTCAAGCTGCCTTCGTTGATGACGCGCTCGCAGAAGGCCAGGTCGGTCGGATCCCCGCGGACCACGTTGCGCCCGTCCTTGACGTGCTGCGCCACCGTGTCGGGGTCGAAATCCACTCCGACTAGCCGGTCCCCAAACTTGCCTACGATCGCGTCGTAGGCTCCGGTCCCGACCCGGCCCATCCCGAAAATCAGAGCCTCGGCCGTAGGCACGTACACAGGCTGCTCTTCCGGGACACGCGTGTCGGTCTGGAAACGGATGAGCCTCGATCGGAGTCGGTCGTAGATGCCGTGCGCGGCGGCGTTGACCGGGGAGGCGACGATGAAGGTCGTGGCAACCGCCACCGCGATGATCAGAAACCACTGGTCGCTGAGCCAGCCCATCGACACACCGAGCGCCCCGACGATGAGACCGAACTCGCTGTAGTCGGCGAGGCCTAGGGAGGTGAGGGCCGATGTTCTTGCTCGGAGGTTGAAGCGGGTCAGGACGCCGAAGTAGATGGCCACTTTGACGGGAACCAACGCGACCAGGAAGAGCGCGACGGCGAGGTCTGGGATCGACGGGATGCCGCTCAGACCGATGCTGAGGAAGAAGCCCACGAGGAAGAGGTCCTTGAAGCCCATGAGCGACTTGGCCATCTCCTTGGCCTTCGGGTGGTCGGCCACCAGCATTCCGAAGATCAGCGCCCCAAGGTCTCCCTTCAGCTTCACGAGCTCGAAGAGCTCGGACCCGGCAATGGTCATCATGATACCGAGCAGCAAGAGGAGCTCTCCGTGACCGGAACGCTCCATGAGCCACTTCAGCGCGTGGCGCCCTGGGATCAGCGCGAGCAGCCCGAGGGCCCAGGGTGATGGCACCTTCCCCGTGGACGCGGCAAGGAAGACCACCGCGATCACGTCCTGCATGATTAGGATGCCAATCGCGGTTCGGGCGTAGAGGGCCTCAGACTGCCCCTGCTCTTCGAAGACCTTTACGGCGAACACGGTGCTCGAGAAGCTCAGGGCGAATGCAATGAGGGCGGCGGTCCCTAGCTCGAGCCCAGCGAAGATTCCAAAAGGGAGCACGAAGAACAGGGCACCGAAGACTGTCACCGTGAGCGCCATGTGCAGCGGCGCGCCAGCCCAGATCTCGGCACGCAGCAGACTACCGACGCGCAGTTTGAGGCCGATCGTGAACAAGAGAACCGTGACGCCGACTTCGGCAACACGCTCGAGTGCGGGTGTCGAGCTGAACCCGGCGGCGTTCAGGCCAAAACCGGCAAGCAGAAATCCGACCAGCGGCGGCAACCCCAGGAAGCGAACGCCGAGCCCGAGAACGAAGGCGGCGGTAATTAGAATGGGGAACTGATCCAAAGGGGGTCTCTCGTGCTGCGAGTCACCTTATACCGCGCCGGTCGAGCAGCGTCAGCGTCCCTGCCTCTGCCGCTGTCCCCGACCGCTTCCCCGTCCTACACTAACCCGTGCTCTATTTCGCTTACGGCTCCAATCTCGACGAGGAGAACTGGGTGCTCTGGTGCGAGAAGAAGGGCTATGACCCCGCGTCGATCGAAGCCCTCGGCCCAGCGTGGCTCCCGGACCACGAGCTCGTCTTTCACTATCAGTCCCGTCTTCGGAGTGGAGGCGCGCTCGATGTCCGTCGCCGTCATGGCGCCGCGATCCCCGGGGCCCTTTTCCGCGTGCATGACTGGGAAGGCCTCGACGCGAAAGAGGGCGTCTCGGGCGGCTACTATCGACGCCTCGCCGTCACGGCGTTGACCGACGACGGGCGAGCCCATGCCGCCACGACCTATTGCGTTTGCGACGAGCGGGTTGGTGACTTCGTCGCGCCTGGACCGGAGTATCGGCAGATGGTGACTCGTGGGCTTTCGCGCTTTGGGCACAGCCACGATGGTTTTCTCGCTGTAGCGCAGGGAACCCCTGCTTCGCCGAGCCCGACGACGCTCTTTGCCTACGGCACTTTGATGAGTGGCATGCGCAGCCACGATCTACTCGCACCCAGGGTGCGGCGTACGCACGGCTCAGCTCATGTCCGTGGTGCTTCGCTGATCCACATCGATTGGTATCCCGGTCTGATCCTCAGTGATGGTGGCTCGGTGCATGGCGAGCTCTACGAGCTCGATGACGTTGCCGCGACCTTGCAAGAGTTCGACTCTTACGAAGACTTCTCGGGCTACGAGAACGAGGGCTCCCTCTATCGCCGTTCCCTGGTGAGCGCGGTCACTGGCGGCGGGCCCGTGCTTGCCTGGACATACATCTATTTGGGTGATGCCGATGCGTTTCCCTTGATTCCATCGGGACGCTGGTCGGGTCCTTGACGCGCACGCTCCGGGTCGTAAAATAAGAGTCGACATGAAGATTCATAGCGACACGCTGCGTAACTACTTTTTTTGGTACACCGACTGAGGTGGCCTGCGCGTTTTGTCGCTCAAAGGCCGCCTCTCAGGGCGGCCTTCTTGGTTTAAGGATCTGAGGTCGTCGTGGGAGGGGCTGGGAGCCTCGACGATGGCACGGACCGAAAGAAACCAAGCTCGAAACAAACACTCCCGGGTCCAGGCCAGGCCCCGGAAGGCCACCGTCGTGCATGACGGCTCGGCGTTCCAGCTCGCCGCCGATCTGCGATCGTATGGTTTCGAGGTGGCCGAAGGGCCGCTGCTCTCGTCTTCGGTTGCGCACGACGATCCGGGAAACCTCGCAGTGATCGCGACACGGCCCGGTGCGACTCGTGACCAGCGGCTGCGCGAGTGGACGCACCAGCTGTGTTGGAAAGGCGCGACGCTACTCGCGGTCGGCGCCGCCGTCGGTCCGGTGGCCGAGTTCTTTGGAGCCCCCCGCACCGCCCCGTCGGACCAACGCGTCAGCGGCCGCTTGGCCAGCGTCGGTTCCGTGAGCCAGGGCCTGTTCTCCGGCTTGCCTGCAGAGTTCCGCCTCGCGCTCCCTGCTGGAGATCCTTTCCCGACTTCCGAGCTGAGCACCGAGTTCGGCGCCACGGCATGGAGCCACGACGGCGAGCTCATTGGCGCGTCCCACGTTTTCAGACCGGTGCACCTGCTGCACGCGGGAGTGATGGAGAGCGGGGAGGTGCGTCCGACGGTGCTAAAGAACTTGTTGCGGTTGATTCGGGATACGGGGGGGAGAGCGTTTTAGCCGCGGCTGCGACAGCGACAGTGTCCCGGTGGAATGTGCTAGGTGGTTTTCATGTCCGATCCACTCGTGCTCACCGATCTCGATGAAGACGGCGTTCTGACCGTTACGATGAATCGTCCAACGCGTCGCAATGCCTTTAACTCGGAGGCGTTCTTGGCGCTTCGGGATGCGTTTGTGGCGGCCGACGAGGACCCGAGGGTGGCTGTGGTTTTGCTCACCGGCGCCGGGGACGATTTCAGCTCCGGGCTCGACCTTTCCGCGATCGACATGAATCCGGAGGGGCCGCCGCCTTTCGACCTGATGATGGATGCGATTTGCGCGTTCGATAAGCCGCTCGTCTGCGCCGCCAAGGGATGCGCGATTGGGTTCGGGGCCACCGCCCTGTTTCACGCGGACGTCGTCTACCTTGGGCAGAGCGCGAAGATGCGTTTTCCGTTCGCCAGTCTGGGCCTCGTGACCGAAGCGGGAGCAGCCTACCTGGGGCCCGCGACCATTGGCTACAAGCAAGCGGCCGAGCTGCTGTTCACCGCCGAGTTCTTCGGCGCGGAGAAGGCGCTCGAGTACGGTATCGCAACCCGCGTGTACCCGGACGACGAGCTCCTCCCCAAGGCTCTCGAAAAGTCGCGCGAGATGGCTCAGTGGCCGATTGATTCGCTGGTCGAGATCAAGCGCATCATGAAGGCGATGCACGGTGACAAGGTCGCGCTTGCCCGCAAGCTCGAGACAGAAGGCTTTGGCAAGTTGATGGGATCCGACGCCAACATGGAGGCGTTCTCCGCGTTCATGGAGAGGCGCTCCCCCGACTTCAAGCAGTTTCGGAAGTAGCCCGTTCGCCGATCGAGCCCAGACGGCGGCGCGCCCTCCGTGGCTCGAACAGGGCTCCGGTACCTGGGTGACACAAAAAGACAATTGGAACGGACACAACACCAAGACTACATCAATCTCCTCTTATTGGAAGAAGGGCAGCTGCTCATTGACACACCTTCCTCTATGCTTGCGAGACCTTAGGCGCCTGTCGCTGTCGTCGGGGACGCCCATGGCGATAGAGCACGGTTCGAACACGAGGTGGGCGGGTGTACGCGCCGTGTTTGACGCGATCGCACCAACCCGCTACTTCGGACGCTTGAAGCGGGGAGTGCGGGTCTAGTGGTGTACCCCGCGTTATCAACGGAGAGGTATCACTATGACGAAACACATTTTTCGATTGGGTCTCGTGCTCGCGATCTGCGGGGCGATGATGGGCTGCAAGAAGGCGGACGATGCGGCCAGCGAGGCGGCGGAAGCTGCCGATCATGCGGCGCATCAGGCAGAAGCAGCGGCCGAGAAGGCCGGCGAAGCGGCTGAAGAGGCCGCCGCGAACGCCGAAGCGGCCGTCGAAGACACTAAGGAAGCTGCGGACGAGGCCGTCGATAAGGCGAAGGAAGCTGCGGACGAGGCTGTCGAGAAGGTCGAAGACGCTGCGGAAGCTGGCAAGGAAGCGGCTGAGAAGGCTGCCGCCGATGCCGAGGCAAAGGCCAAGGAAGCCGCGGCCAAAGCCAAGGAAGCTGGCAAGGCCGCTGAAGCAGACGCCAAGAAGAAGCTGGACCACTAACGCATTGCGTTTCAGTCCTTTCATGGGGGAAGCCGGCTCTTTGAGGCCGGCTTTTTTCGTACAGGGGCTAGGTGTTTTGCTTGCGATCGAGGCGATGGCTAACTAGAACACGTTTCACTCCGGCTTCGCGCCGGGAAGCGTGAGGCCATGTATTTCGACTACACCCCCGAGCAAAAAGCGCTGCGCGACGAGCTCCGCGCGTACTTCGACCATCTGATCACGGACGAGCTCCTCAGCGAGCTCGATGCAGTCGAAGGTGGGGGCCCGCTCTACCAAGGGGCCATGCAGCAGCTAGGCGCCGACGGCTGGCTCGGCATCGGCTGGCCGAAGGAACACGGCGGCCAGGGCCGCGGTCCGATCGAACAGTTCATCTTTTTCGACGAGGTGCAGCGAGCGGGCTTCCCGGTTCCCATTCTGACGCTCAACACAGTGGGGCCGACGCTGCTCAAGTTTGGCACCGCCGAGCAGAAGGCGACATACCCGCCTAGGATCCTCGAGGGCAAGTGCCACTTCTCGATCGGGTACACGGAGCCCGCTTCAGGGACCGACCTCGCGTCGCTGACGACGAGCGCCGTCCGGGATGGCGACGATTACGTGATCAACGGTCAGAAGATCTGGACCAGCCTGGCGGATCATGCCGACTACATGTGGCTGGCTTGCCGGACCGACCCCGACGCTCCTGCGCACAAGGGCATCTCGATCATCATCGTGCCCGCGGATGCGGAAGGTGTTCAGATCACCCCGATGCACGCGCTCGGCGAGAACAATGTGCACGCCGTCTATTATGACAACGTGCGGGTTCCGGTCGGGAATGTCGTCGGTGGCGAGAACCGGGGCTGGCACCTGATCACGACCCAGCTCAACCACGAACGTGTGGCGCTCTGCTCCGTTGGGCCGCTCGAGAGGATCTGCACCGAGACCATCGAATGGGCCAAGAAGACGCCCAATGGCGACGGCGGCATGATCATCGACCTGCCCTGGGTGAAGACGAACCTTGCGCGCGTCTACGCCAAGCTAGAAGTGCTCAAGCTGCTCAACTGGCAGCAGGCCTGGGGGATCGCCGGGGACACTCTTTCACCTGCGGATGCCTCCGCGATCAAGGTGTTTGGCGCCGAGTTCTACGTCGAGGGTTCGCGCCTGCTCATGGAGGTTCATGGTGCGGCGGGGGTGCTTCACCATAGCTCCGAGGGCGCGCTCCTTCGCGGGCGGCTCGAGAAGTACTACCGCATGTCCTTGGTTCTGACGTTCGGCGGCGGCACCAACGAGATTCAACGAGACATCATTTGCCAGGCGGGGCTTCGCATGCCTCGGCTCGGACGACGCTGACGAGGGACGACATGGATTTCTCATTTGCCGAAGATCAGAACAGCATCCGCGACCTCGTCAGGCAGGTGCTCGCCGACATCGTAACTCACGACTCGCTCAAGGCGCTCGATAAAGAGGGCACCTGGTTTCACGAGCGTGCGTGGCGGCAGCTGGCCGAATCGGAGATGCTCGGCCTGGCGATTCCCGAGGAGTATGGCGGCGCCGGAATGGGGCTGACCGAGCTTTGCATTTTGCTGCAGCAGGTGGGGCGAACGGTCGCGCCGATTCCCGCAATCGAGACCCTCGTGTCGGCTGCTCTGCCCCTGGCGGAGTTCGGGACCGCCCAGCAAAGAGACCGGTTTCTCGCGAACATCGCGCAGGGCCGCACGATCCTGACGCCCGCCTTGGTGGATTCCGGAAGCCGCAATCCGCTCAACCCGTCAGCGGTGGCGAAGGCGGAGGGTGACGACTGGCGTGTTTCGGGGCGTTTCAGCAATGTGGCGTATGCCGACCTCGCCGAACGCATCCTGGTTCCCGCTCGCACCGAAAGTGGCTCGGCGGTGGTGTTACTGGTCGATCCCAAGGCCGAAGGCGTGTCCCTCCGTGAGCAGCGTGGCACCAACGGCCAGCCGCTTTCGCAACTCGAGCTCGTCGATGCGCCCGTGGCTGCCGGCGATGTGCTCGGTGGTGTGGACAATGGCGAGCAGGTGCTCCGCTACCTGGTCGATCGCACGATCCTGGGCATCTGCGCTGTCGAGTACGGCATCGCAGAGCAGGCGCTCTTCATGACCGCCAGCTATTCAGGTGAGCGCAAGCAGTTTGGGGTGCCGATCGCCACCTTCCAGGGCGTGACTCAGCGGGTTGGAGATGCGTACATCGACGTGCAGGTCATGCGCTCCTCGATGTGGCAAGCCTGCTGGCGCCTCGATCAGGGGCTCGACGCCGACAAGGAGCTCGCGGTCGCCAAGTTCTTTGCCTCCGAAGCCGGCGCCCGCGTCGTGGCCGCCGCCCAGCACATTCACGGCGGCATGGGCTTCGACCGGGACTATCCGCTCTACCGTTATTTCATGACCTCGAAGCACCTCGAGTTCACCCTGGGTGGCACCCATGAGAGCCTGGCCCGGCTTGGCGACCTCATTAGTGAGTGAGCTGGCGCCCTCTCAAAAAAAGTCCCTGCCTGGTAGCCGCCAGTTGGTGAGACCGTTGGTACCAGGCAGGGGGATGAAATGAAGGAGAGGTTGTAGCTGTCCTATGCCCTATCCCGGAGTGTGTTACGGTTTCGGGGATGGCCGTCACGAGTTTTTTTAGAGCTGAAGCGCTAACCACCGAATCGAAGACCAATTTCATCCGGGAAGCGTGGAGTCGGTTGGAACGCGTTCCAGGTGGGAAGCTGTTGTACAGCCGGATGGTAGGGCGGCTCGCACCTTACACCGGGTCGATGGGTGCGGTGGTCCAGGAGCTCAGCGACGGTTACTCCCGAATCACGCTGGCGGACCGCAGGGCGGTACGGAACCACCTGTCCTGCATCCACGCGGTGGCGCTGGCGAACCTGGTCGAGATGACGGGCAACCTTGCACTCGGCTACTCACTCCCCGACGACGCCCGCTTCATCGTTGCTGGCATGGGCCTCGACTACATCAAGAAGGCCCGAGGAACCATCACAGGCGAATGCCGCACCCCGCCGATCGAGTCCAGCGCAAAGCAGGAGTATCAGATCAAGGTCACGCTCCGGGATGAGAGCGGGGACGTAGTGGTGGAGGGGACGCTGCGGACCCTGGTCGGGCCGAAGCAGCGACAGTAGCAGCGGCCGTGTCAGCGCCAGTGTCAGCAACAGTGTCGGCGACGGGATCAGCGACCGACTTGACCCTTTGAAAAAGGGGTTTGACCCCGTTTTAGGTGGTGGCGCTTTGGAGGAGGGCCTGGGCCGCCGCTCTGGCCTGGTCGGTGACGGTGACGCCGCCAAGCATGCGGGCGATTTCTTCCAGGCGTTCATTGTCGGAGAGCAAGCGGATGTCGCTCTTCGTGCGCTTGCCGACGACCTCCTTGTGCACTCGGTAGTGGGCATCCGCGTAGGCGGAGATCTGGGGCAAGTGGGTGATGCACAGGACCTGGCTGTGCTGGGCGACCTCGTGGATCTTGCGGCCGATGACCTCGGCTACGGCGCCGCCGACTCCGGCGTCGACTTCGTCGAACACGTAAAGACTTGCAGGGCCCAGGCCTGCGAGCACGCGCTTGATGGCGAGCATTGCGCGGGAGAGCTCACCGCCGCTGGCGATTTTGCGGAGCGGTTTGGCTTCTTCGCCGCGGTTGGGGGCGATCAGGAGCTCGGCGTGATCGATTCCGGTCGGCGACAGACGTGCGCCCTCGACTTGAAGCTCGCGTGGGCCGCCTTCGAGGGCGGCCAGCTCCACCGTGACCCTAGCCTCGCCCATGCCCAGCGAAGACAGCTCCTTGCTGATCGCCTTACTGAGCTTGGTCGCAGCAGTTTGCCGTTTGCCGCGGAGGGCGAGGGCTGCGCGTGACGCCTCTTCGAGCGCTTCATCGAACTCGCGTTGGTAGCGGTCGAGGCGCTCCTCGTACCGTTCGAGTGAGTCGAGCTCTGCGGCGGCCTGGTCGCGGTAGGCGAGGATCTCCGCGCCGGTGTCTCCGTACTTCCTCTTCACTCGCGACACGCGATCGATCTGATCTTCGAGTGCTCCCAATCGGTTCGGATCAAATGAGAGCTCTCGCGCGTAGCTTCCGAGCTCCGATGCCGCGTCTTCGAGCTGAACCAGGGCGTCGCGGACCTGCGCAGCCATCGGCTCGATGCTCGGATCGAAATTGGATGCCTGCTCCACCGACGAAGCGATTCGCGAGATCGCGCCGCAGATCGACTCATCGTTCGAGTAGAGCTGCGCCTCCGCTTCGCCTGCCGCGGTGCCGAGCTTCTCCGCGTGCCGAAGCCGCTCACGCTCCACGACGAGGGTCTCCTCGTTCTCCAGCGCTTCCCGTAGCGTTTCGATTTCGTTGACCTGGTAGCGAAGCAAGTCCTCGCGGTCGGCCTTGCCGCGCTCTTCCGTCACCACTTCCTCGAGCCGCGCTGTCGCCTCGACGAGCGCCGCATGAGCCTGACCCACCTCCTCGACCAGCGGCGCGTGGCTCGCGAACGCATCGAGATAAGTCAGATGGTGCCGTGAGTCGGCTAGCGAGTGGTACTCGTGCTGGGACGAGATGTCAGCGAGGCCCTTGGTCACTTCCTTCAACTGGGCCAGAGTGGCGAGCCGCCCGTTGATGTAGGCCCGGGTTCGGCCGCTCGCACTGACGACTCGGCGGATCAAGAGCTCCCCATCGGTCTCGATGCCCAGGTCGCGCAATGCGGCCAGCGCTTCGGCTTGGCCGTTCAGATCGAAAAGCGCCTCCACCTCGGCGGCCTCGGCGTCGGTGCGCACCACTTCGGGCCGCCCCCGGGCGCCGAGCACGAGTTGGAGCGCATCGACCAGGATTGACTTTCCGGCGCCCGTTTCACCGGTGACGATGTTGAGCCCGGCGTCGAGCTCGACTTCGAGCGCTTCGATGATAGCGAAGCTCCGGACGCGGAGGCACGTCAGCACGGCGAAGCCTCTAGCACAGGCGTTGCGTGGGCGCTGCACAAGCGCTAGCAATCGTCGGGAATGGCCTCTTCATCCGAAATTCGGGAATCGTTCCTTCGATTCTTCGCGGAGCGCGAGCACGAGCGGGTCGCTTCGGGTCCGCTCGTCCCGTCGAATGATCCGACGCTCATGTTCGCGAACGCAGGCATGGTGCAGTTCAAGGACGTCTTCACCGGTAAGGAAGAGCGGCCGTATTCGCGCGCTACGTCGTCGCAGAAGTGCATCCGTATCAGCGGCAAGCACAACGATCTCGAGAACGTCGGGGTCACCGCGCGGCACCACACTTTTTTCGAGATGCTCGGGAATTTCTCGTTTGGGAACTACTTCAAGCGCGACGCGATCAAGTTTGCCTGGGACTACTTCATCGACACGCTCGAGCTCGACCCCGAGCGCCTGGTCGTCACGGTCTTCGGAGGCGAGGAGGGGCTCGCGCCGGCCGACGACGAAGCCGCTGCAATTTGGAAGGACGTCACGGACTTTCCCAACGAGCGCATCATCCGATGCGGCGCCAAGGACAATTTCTGGCAGATGGGCGACACCGGCCCCTGTGGACCATGCTCCGAGATTCACTACTGCCTTGGCCTGGA
>Ga0224504_10001120_pt1 | contig 12021 bp, 10 predicted proteins | sample SF_Oct11_sed_USG_3_FD_170160 | JGI IMG/M metagenome (GOLD analysis project Ga0224504, IMG submission 170160) | Sediment microbial communities from San Francisco Bay, California, United States - SF_Oct11_sed_USGS_24 | ecosystem: Environmental > Aquatic > Marine > Sediment | place: USA... | reverse complement strand
CACAGACCGCTCTTTTCTCCGTCGTTTTGTCTCCGTTGGATTTCACGGTGGGAAATAATGCCTGTCAGTTCACCGTCTTCCGTGACCGGCAAATGATGAATGCTGTGACTTTGCATGGATGCAATAGCGGCATTCACGGTTTGATCGGCCTCTATTGAATAGGGAAAAGGCGTCATTACTGTTTTGATCGCGGGTATTTTCTTCATGACCTGATGCTTCCTGTCCGGGGTCAATGCTTTATGAACACAGGCCGTCTGACTGTATTCAATACGAAGATTTTATCCTGACAAAGACTACCACCTGAACAGGGGTAGAGGTTCATCTGCAGGGAAATGCGTTTGGCCGCGCTGCAATTCGACGAAGCCATCAGTGCCGGCCAGCGAAACAAAATCGCCGGACGTATTGGTGGGTTTAGGTATGGCTTGCTGTTCACCCCCGGGGCCCTGCCTGAGTTTTACCGGGAAGAAGCAGGTGAGATCGGGCTTGAATTCGACGGCTTCAGTCAGACGCGCGGTTTCAAGATCTTGAGCCGGGCCCATCGTTGCCTGTATTGCCGGCAGCACATAGCGGACCAGACAGACAAGACTTGAAACAGGGTTGCCGGGCAGGGCGAATATAGGCTTGCCTTTTTTGCTGACGCCAAACCACATCGGTAATCCCGGTCGCTGCAAGATTTTATGGAAGACGAGCGACATGCCAAGTTCTTCCATAATTTGCGGCACGTAATCATATTTACCCATCGATACGCCACCACTGAGAATCAAGATGTCATCTTGTGCGTGCAGCGTGGTGATGGATTCGCGCAGTGCGTCGGGGTCATCGGGCAGGCGGCTTCGATGTGCGGTCTGACAGCCGCGCTGTTCCAGCGCGGTCAGGATGGCACGGTCGTTTGATGAACGAATCTGAAATAGTTCAACCGGTTCGCCGACATCGACGAGTTCATCGCCCGTCGACACCACAGCAATCCGCGGCCATCTCGCAATGCGCACATTGGCTGAACCGGTAATCGTTAATACCGCCATTTGCGTCGGGCCAATGCGTGTGCCAGGTTCAAGTAATGACTGCCCGGCAACATGGTCGCTGCCCTGAAGATGAACAAATTGCCCTGCGTTCGGCTGATAGCCTGCTTCGAGTGAAACCTGATCATCACTGATGGTCAGTCTTTCAATCGGAATCACGGTATCGGCATCTGCCGGCAGCATGGCACCCGTCATGATTTCAATGCAATGATCATCAGCGCCAAGCTTCAGCGGTTCAGCGCCAGCGCCCTGTGTACCAATGCGGGTAAACCGGCGCGTGCCGGCTGCGAGTGCGCTGGCACGCACTGCGATGCCGTCCATCGTGACTCGATTAAAAGGGGGTTGGTCGCGTTCGGCGAAAACCGGTTGCTGCAAGATGGCTCCTGCGGCTTGTTCCAGTGGCACATCTGCTGGCTCATATGAAGGCATATGTTCAGCGATCAACTTCGCAGCCTGGTCGACATCAATACGAAAATTATCAGGCGTTCGTGTCATCTTGTTCTTCGCTGTTTTGGTAATACGCCTGCTGAATTTCGGCCATGATCGAGAGCGCAATTGTTTCAGGTGAATCTGCCCCGATATTAAGGCCGGCAGGGCCGTAGAGCCGTGCGCTGAAATTTGTTTTTTGCAGTTCATGCTCTTTGAGTAAAAGCTGCCGCCGTGCGCTGGGCCCAAGCAGTCCGACATAAGGAATGTCAGTTTGTTGTGAAAGGGTTTTTAAATAAGCGCCATCCGCTTCAAGATTGTGGCTCATGATGACTGCGGCATCAAAAGTATGCAGATCCAGTTCGCCTGGAAATGACTCGTGGGGCAGGCAAAGCGTCTGCTCCGCAACACTCAATTCAGGATTATTCATGTTTGCCTGGCGATGATCGACGATCGTGACGAGCCAGCCTGTTTCATTGGCTATATTGACGAGCGGTGTCGCATCCGGGCCGGCTCCGAGTATCAGCAGACGGGGTATCGGTCGGATCGGCGTGTGCAGGGCGACAAAAGCGCCACCGCGGGAAGGTTGGCGCAGAAGTTTTGGTCGATCCAATTCCCCTAGCGTATCAGTCTGGTTGCTGATGGCATCACGGCGATCATCAGGCATTTGCCAGCAGAAGGCGTCATTACCCCAGTCAATCAGCGTGGCGCCGGGGCGCAGGTCGCGGTCTTCGCTTTCAATCACCGTCACGCAGGAGCCATTATCTTTATGTGCCCGATGCCTTGCAGCCAGTGTGCGGAAGGGTTCGTAATCATGTTCGGCATCGAGGCGCTGTAACAGGATTTTCATGACGCCGTCGCAGCCAACACCAAGGCCCCATGAAAGTCCTGCTTCTTCGCTGAGATCATAAGTAACAGTTCGGGCATCTCCGGAAACAAAAACCGTATGGGCATGCCCGGCCAGATCGCCTTCCAGGCAGCCACCGCTGATCAGGCCAAATGATTCACCGTCATTATTAATAAGAATGCGTTGACCGGCCTTGCTGTATGTTGAGCCTTCTGTGGCATAGACAGTTGCCAGTACGAGCGGTTCCCTGCCGGGTGTCCAGCGATCGAATTCTTCAATGATGCGTTTGATGCTCAAGCGTTTTCAGTATTAATCAGAACAATTTTACCCATGGCTTCATTGGCATCGAGAATTTGCTGGGCCTTTAAAGCTTCCTCTAAAGGAAACGTCGCCTGAATGACGGGCTTAATATCGCCAGATTCAATTTTTGGCCAGACCTGGGTGCGCAGCGAGTCCGCAATGTCGCCCTTAAATGAGATGTTACGTGCGCGCAGCGTTGAGCCGGTCACGGTGAGTCTTTTGGTTAGTACGCGACCCAGATTGAGTTCGCTTTTTGCGCCACCGAGCAATCCGATAATGACGAGTCGTCCGCCGGTATTAAGTAGCTTCGTATTTGCATCAAGATACTTGGCACCAACGATATCGAGTATGACATCGACACCCCCGGCGGCATCTTTGATGGTTTCCAGAAAATTTTCCTTGCGGTAGTTGATCGCTTCAGCGCCGATGTCTTCGCAGAGTCTGCGTTTTTCATCGCTGCCGACGGTAGCGAAGACCCGTATGCCAAATGCATGTGCCATCTGAATGGCGGTCGTGCCAATGCCGCTGGCACCGCCATGTACGAGCAAAGTTTCGCCGCTGGTCAGCCGGCCTCGGTCAAACACATTACTCCACACCGTGAAACATGTTTCCGGTAATGCAGCGGCCTCCGTCATGCTGAGCCCTTCGGGAACGGGCAAACACTGGACTGCTGGCGCAACACAGTATTCTGCATAACCGCCGCCGGTTAGTAAGGCGCATACCCGGTCGCCTGTTTTGATTCGCGTAACGTCCTCAGCGGTATCTGCGACGATGCCGGCAACTTCCAGGCCGGGAAGGTCCGATGCGCCGGGAGGGGCAGGGTAAAGTCCGCGCCGTTGCAAACAGTCCGGACGGTTAACCCCGGCTGCAGCTATTTTAATTAACACTTCGCCGGGACCCGGCACAGGAACCGGCCGGGTTACGGCGCGGAGCGAATCCGGTTCATTAATTTCGATCGCAGTCATCACCGCGGGTAATTGCTCGGTCTTCATGATTTTTGTTCGCGTGTCAGTGTAGCCGACAAGTATAACGGCTTAACTAATATCAATTTGACTCCTTCGGCGGTATGTTAGCGTATTGATACTAATAACAAGTCCTGACGGGCGGATGCCTGCTGTATGTCTGAGAATCTTGTCAATTTGCCGAGCACCATACCCCGACGAAATGAGTTGGTTGATTCACTGTCGCGTCCACTGCGTGATTTGCGCATTTCGGTTATGGATCGCTGTAATTTTCGCTGTCCGTATTGCATGCCGCAAGACAAATATCACGAACACTTTAAGTTTCTTGATAGTGCAGAGCGTTTGTCATTCGATGAGATTCTTCGTATCACCAGGCTCTTTGCTGGCATGGGCGTACAGAAGATCAGGATTACGGGTGGTGAACCTTTGCTCAGACCCGGGCTGACCGACCTGATCGGTGATTTGAGCCGTATCGATGGTATTGATGATATTGCGCTAACGACCAACGGTATTTTGCTGGGTCAGCATGCGGCAGCTTTAAGGGCGGCCGGGCTTAATCGCGTTACGGTGAGTCTCGACTCACTTGATGATGATGTGTTTCATCAAATGAGCGGCGGGCGCGGCAGCAAGGATCGGGTGCTTGAAGGTATTGCTGAAGCGGCGCAGGCAGGATTGGAGCCGATTAAGGTCAATACAGTTGTTAAGCGCGGGATGAATGATGACTGTGCGCTTGATCTGGTTGATTACTTTCGCGGTTCAGGTGTCATTGTCCGGTTTATTGAATACATGGATGTCGGCACGATTAATCATTGGCAGGCGACGGACACAGTGCCTTCCTCGGAGTTGCTGGCGCGCATCACGCAGCGTTGGCCGGTTGAGCCGGTAGAGCGCAATTATCATGGTGAAGTGGCGAGCCGTTATCGTTTTTCTGATGGTCAGGGCGAGGTTGGTTTTATTTCTTCCGTTAGCGAGCCTTTCTGCGGATCCTGTACCCGGGTGAGACTGTCTTCTGATGGTCGTCTGTTTACCTGCCTGTTTGCTGCGGAAGGGAAGGACTTGAAAGGGCCATTGCGCAGTGGCGCAGAAGATCAGGCATTGCTTGAAACCATTGGTGGGGTCTGGGCGCATCGAGCAGACCGTTATAGCGAAAGCCGGGCCGAGCAAGGCGGCTCGGAGAAAAAAGTTGAGATGTATTACATCGGCGGCTAGCCGATCCGGTTATGACTTCGAGAGCCAACGGGATTGCTGAAAACCTGGCCAGAGTGCCGGTGCGTCGCATGGGCGCTGCACAAGACGATGCCGAGGGCCGTGATCAGGTGGCTGTTGAAGAGCCGCTGGAAATCCGTTTGACCTTTTCACGTGATGGCGAGTCACACACGCAAAGTCTTTCTATTACCATGCGCACCCCGGGTGATGATGTTGAGTTGGCCACCGGTTTTCTTTTAACCGAAGGCATTATCAGCAGCGCAGAGCAAATCATTCAGGTTGATGCGCTGGAGCAAAACATCATCACTCTGACTTTGCGTGATGATGTGATTGTTGATATCGCGAGTGCGCAACGTAATTTTTATATGACGTCATCATGCGGAGTCTGCGGTAAGGCTTCGCTTGAGTCGCTTAAGCTGAATTCTGCTTTTGATCTTTCGACTTCCGGGTTTCGTATTGGCGGTGATCATTTGCTCGGGTTGCCGGCTGCGATGACCGCGCGCCAAGTTGCCTATGGCGCGACTGGTGGTGTGCATGCCGCTGCTACATTTGATGCCGGGGGCGTACTTTTTGATTTGCATGAAGACATAGGCCGTCATAACGCGGTGGACAAGCTGGTCGGTGCAGCGCTTAAGGCCGGGTACGTGCCCTTGCTCGATAAGGGGTTGCTCGTTAGCGGGCGAGCCAGTTTTGAGATCATGCAAAAAGCGATGATGGCAGGCCTGCCGCTGGTTGTTGCGGTCGGGGCGCCTTCCAGTCTTGCGATTGATGTGGCCTGGGAGTTTGGCATGACCCTTGCGGGCTTTGCCCGGGACGGACGCTTTAATATCTATGCCGGACCAAAACGTATCATCTGAAAAGGCGCCGGTCTGGACGCCGTCTGTGCAGCAAGTCGAAGCGTCGCGTATGCGTCAGTTTCAGGTTTACATCGAACAGCGTTTCAACCAGTCATTTTCTGATTATGCATCCTTGCATCGTTGGTCTGTTGAATGCCCTGATTTATTTTGGCAAGCAGTCGCTGACTTTTGCGGTATGCATTTTGATACCGAATCTACGGAGGTGCTGGTCCATAAGGATCAGATGCCGGGTGCGAAGTGGTTTCCCGGGGCCACGCTTAATTTCGCAGCCAATCTTTTGCGGTATGGGGATGATCAGCCTGCGATCGTGTTTCGTGATGAGCGGGGCCGCCGTCATGAGCTTACCTATAAAGCGTTAAACGAACAGGTGGCTCAGGTTGCAGCTGGGTTGCGTCAGGCGGGCGTCGCAGCTGGAGACCGTGTTGCCGGGTTGGTGCCGAATTGTCCGGAAACGGTGATTGCAATGCTGGCGGCTACCAGTCTGGGGGCGATCTGGTCCTCCTGTTCGCCGGATTTTGGCACAACAGCCGTGCTGGACAGGTTTGAGCAGATTCAGCCGAAAATCATGTTTGCCGCTGATGGTTATTATTATGGTGGTCAGTTTATTGATGTGATGCCTGTTATCAAGGCGTTGTCTGAATCACTGGACGGACTGAAGCAGGTTGTCGTCTTTCCATTCGCAGCATCAGAAGTTTCAGAAATCTCTGGTATCAGTAAAGCAACAAGTTGGCATGAATTTCTCATTCCGTCTGATGTCATCACTTATGAGGCGAGGGCTTTCGATGACCCGGTGTACATCATGTATTCATCAGGCACGACCGGTGTTCCCAAGTGCATCGTGCATGGCAGTGGCGTTTTATTGCAGCATCTTAAAGAGCATCAGTTGCATGCCAATCTGGGTCGCGAAGACCGGCTATTTTTCTTTACGACCTGTGGCTGGATGATGTGGAACTGGTTGGTCAGCGGCCTGGCTAGCGGCGCAACGATTGTTTTATATGACGGATCTCCGTTTGAACCAGGTCCTGATGCCCTGTGGCGAGTGGCTGAAGAAGAGCGGGTGACGATATTTGGAGCCGGCGCGAAATATTACGCCGCGCTGGAGCAGTCGACCTTTATTCCTCGAGACCATTGCGATCTGTCAGCGCTTCATACCATCCAGTCAACGGGTTCACCATTAGCGCCCGCCACCTTCGATTTCATTTATGAATCCGTTAAGCCGGAGGTCGCGCTCCAATCCATATCCGGGGGTACAGACTTGCTGGGTTGTTTTGCATTGGGTAACCCAACGGCAGCGGTTTATCGTGGTGAGTTGCAATGTATTGGGCTTGGCATGGATGTGGCGATTTATTCTGATGCGGGTGTTCCACTGGCAGCGGAGCATAAGGGTGAGTTGGTGTGTCGGCAGCCCTTTCCTTCGATGCCGGTAGGTTTCTGGAATGATCCGGATGGCGTGCGCTATCACAAAGCTTATTTTGAGCGTTTTGAGTGCGTGTGGACGCATGGGGACTTCGCCGAACTCACTTCGCATGGTGGGCTTATTATCCATGGCCGCTCAGATGCCACGCTCAATCCCGGTGGTGTTCGTATCGGCACAGCAGAAATTTATCGCCCGGTAGAGCAGGTGGCAGCGGTCGTCGATTGTGTGGCGTGTGCCCAGAAATGGCAGGGTGATACGCGAGTTATTTTATTTGTCGTGTTGAAGGGTGGAGCTGCACTCGATGCTGCTCTTGAGTCTCGCATCTGTAGTTTGATTCGTGAGCAGGCGAGTCCCCGTCATGTGCCGGCCATGATAGTCCAGGTTAAGGATATTCCGCGCACCCGCAATGGCAAGATTGCCGAGCTGGCGGTGACGGCGGCAATCAACGGGGAACCCGTGGATAATCAAGTGGCTTTCAATAACCCGGAATCGCTGGTCGAGTTTTCGACCTTTTTTGCACGAATGGCTAACAGCCGGTCTACGGACGATTTGTAGCGAGATGATTTGCCTTCAGGCTGGCTAGCTTATATTGATTGCAGCAGCTTTTGTGCTGCCTTATTAGAGGATCTTGGCAACTAAAGGGTGGGGGATATGCGCTCAGAAATAGCAGAATCAAACGCACAGAAATCGAATGAAGAAAAAATCGGGGTCAGTCGCCGGCAGCTTGTTATGGCAGCAGCCGCGGCCGGTGGGCTGGCCGCTTGTGGAGAGAGTCAAATGACGTCATCAGAATCGACAGCAACCAATGAACTTGAAGTAGCTAACGAAACGTTGGTCAATAATTTTTGCCGGGATTGGTCTTTACAGGATGTTGAGCTTTTGCGGCCTTACCTCGCAGAAGATTTGTTGTATCAGATCACGCCGGGCCAGCCGTTGCTTAAATCACGCGACCAGTTTGAAAAAATGATGGGGGCCTGGATGAAAGGGCTTGAGTCTGTTCGCTGGGAGGTCTTGCGCTCCTATGTCATTGGTCCATTGGTGATGAATGAGCGTATTGATTATTTTAATGCTCCAAAAGATAGCAAAGGCAGAAGCATGCGCTTTCATGTGGTGGGCCATTTTCTGGTCGAAGATGGTGTAATCAAGGTCTGGAAAGACTGGCCCATTCCCGGTGCTGAACAAATTGTCGGTTGATATCTGAATGTTCTGACGCTGCGGTCAGCGTTGTCCGCTTGTTCGGCGCAGTAGGTGTTCAGATATGGCTGAAAGTTGGTGGCTTATTCGGGCACAATAGCGCTTTAGCTCCGCCGGCCGGCTCCGGATTAAATAGAAAAAGGCTTTATAAATGTCCGCTAACCTTCAGGAATATAAAGATATTACTGGCCAGCTTGCCAGTGTGTGTGGCGCTGATCATGTGTTGACTGATGATGCTGATCGCGAGTTTTATGCGATGGATGTCTACAGTCAACGGGAATTGCCGATCGCGGTGGTGCAGCCCGGCAGCGTTGATGAGTTGCAGGCGGTTGTTCGAATTGCATCCGGCGCAGGCGCTGCGTTGGTGGCCCGTGGCGGCGGTGCTTCTTATACCGATGGTTATTTGCCATCAACCGCGAACTCATTATTAATTGATACAGCGCGCATGGATCGCATTATCGAGATCAATGCTGAAGACATGTATGTGACCGTTGAGCCGGGTATTACCTGGGCAGATCTTACAGCGGCGCTGGCCGAGAGAGGCGTTCGCACTGCTTTTTGGGGGCCGTTTTCCGGTCTCAAGGCGACGGTGGGCGGAACGATGTCTCAGAATGCCGTGAGCCTCGGGTCAGGTAATTATGGTTGTTCCGCCGATACCGCGGTGTCATTTGATGTGGTGCTCGCGAGTGGCGATATTTTGAGCACCGGTTCCAAGGCAATGTCTGAAGCGTCTCCATTTTTCCGTCATTACGGGCCTGATCTGACCGGTATCTTTACCGGTGATGCGGGTGCTTTTGGTATCAAGGCCAGAATTACCTTGCGACTGGTAACCTTACCGGCGCATTCCGGTACAGCATCTTTCGGTTTTAACACGTTTGACGACATGTCTGGTGGAATGGCCAATGCGGCCCGCACGGGTGTGGTCGCAGACACCTTTGGTTTGGATCCCAAGTTGCAGCAGGGGCAGCTGGGTAGTACTAGCGCGAAGGATGCCATTGAAGCCGTGTTTGCCGTGCTCAAAACTTCAACGAACCCGATTGATGGTTTGGTCAGAGTCTTCAAGATGGCGATCGCCGGTAAACGCTTCCTCAGCGGTTTTGATTATTCCGCGCACTATGTTGTCGAAGGAGGTAGCCGTGCAGAGATTCGAGCCAAGCTGGCCGCGCTGCGTAAAGCTATGGCCGAGCATGGCACTGAGATAGCCAACACGATTCCGACGGTGTTGCGCGCCATGCCTTTTATTCCGCTGTACCCGATTCTGGGGCCGCGTGGTCAGCGCTGGGTGCCCATGCATGGCATTTTGCCTTTTTCGCGTATTGGGGAATTCAATCGTCGTTTGCAGGAGTTTTATGCCCGGCATCAGGCGAAGATGGATGAGCACAAAGTTGAATACGCAGCGATGTTCACGACCATCAGTACCAACGGCTTTTTATATGAGCCGGTGTTCTATTGGGAAGATGATCGCACGCCTTATCACAGTCGTTATTTGCCTCAGGAGTATCTCGACATGCTGCCTGAGTATCCGGCTAACCCTGAGGGCAGAGCCTATGTTGAAGAATTGCGACGCGAGATAAAAACGATCTTTAAGGATATGGGCGCCGTGCATATGCAGGTCGGTAAGAGCTACCCGTATCTGGATGGTCGTCAGGATCATGCGATTCATATTCTTAAGGATATTAAAAAGAGTCTGGATCCTGAGGGTCTGATGAACCCGGGTGCCCTCGGCGGGCTTCAGGGATAAGCCTTAAGGGATAAACTTGCAGAGCATCGTAAATGATTGCACTTGAATTAAATGGCGAATGGCTTGAGCTGGATGTACCGGGCGATATGCCTGTGCTCTGGGTACTGCGTGACCACCTGCATCTGACAGGCACGAAATATGGTTGCGGTATAGCCCAGTGCGGTGCCTGTACGATTCATGTCGATGGCAAGGCAGTGAGGTCTTGTGTGGTTCCGGTAGCAACCGTCGCGGGCAAGAAGTTGACGACTATTGAGGGGCTGACTGGAGATGACGAAATGCATCCGGTGCAGAAAGCCTGGGTAGAAGAGCAGGTTCCCCAGTGTGGTTATTGTCAGCCGGGTATGATCATGAGCGTCGCCGCATTGTTGAATGGCAATCCCAATCCGGATGACGCCGAGATTGATCGATCGATCACCAATATCTGTCGGTGCGGTACTTATCCGAGGGTCCGCAAAGCAATTCATCGTTTGTCGCGTTGAACTTGTTACAAAATTTATTTGAGAAGTCAGAGGTTAGTTGAATGAGGTTTCCGATAATTGTTGCGTGTCTGATGTTTGTGTCTTCACTGGTTCTGACAGGTTGTGGGTCCGAGCAGTCAGCAGAGACGGCCCAGGTTGTTGAAACGGCACCGGAAAACGATGTGTCTGCGCTTGATGATGGGTCTGAGTTTGGTGATGCGCCTGCGCTTGATGAGTTATTAGCGAATGCAGATATAAAGCGTGGCGAAACCATGTGGTACCAATGTCGTGCCTGTCATAGCCTTGAGGAAGGCGGGCCAAACAAGGTAGGGCCGAATCTTTATGGCATGTTTGGTCGCAAGGCCGGGCTGGCTGCAGGGTTCGCCTATTCAGATGCGCTCGCTGACAGTGAGATAGTCTGGACGCCTGAAACCATGAGTGACTGGCTGGAGCAGCCGAGCGAATTAATTCCCGGTAACCGGATGGTGTTTGTCGGTGTCAAGGATGCGACCGATCGGGCAAATCTGATTGCATTCCTGCAACAAAAAACCGGTGCTGAATAATTTGAAAGGCATCAGCCGGGGCGGTCATGGATTGCTTGCCCCGGGTTTTTGTTGCACCACCGCATCTGTGATTTGACATATTCTTAAGGTGTCTGCTGCAATCTGCTCATTGCGGCCTTTATTTTGTTTGCAGTTGTGACGCGATCGTTATAAATCAGCCTGTCTGAGCCTTGTGTACATAATAGTCTGCTATCGGCTTAAGTCTGCTGCTAAACTGGGATTGACCGCTTGACCGCTCGTCGGGCGTGAAATCGAAATAACCTTAAGAACTGGTGGCATTGGGTCCCCGGCACGGGGTAGATTATTTTAACGATATCACCTGTCGTAAATACCGGTGATTTCTGGTCATAGTGTTCAATTATCAGGGTGTCCAATTAGGTTCGGCATGAGTTATAAAGCATTTATAGGTTCCAGGCGTATATCGGCGATTCTGATCTTCTTTACGCTTGCGTTTAATGCTGCTGCCGCCGCGCCATCCGACCGCGCACAGATTGCACCCGGTTATCAGAAGCTTCAATCAATCGCCGCGCAGCAGGGTGAGGTGCGTGTCATTGTTCAAGTGAGTGATTCGGGCTCACCGGGTGGTAACCGACAGCAAAGCATTAATAATGCCCTTGGCAAGCTGAAATCAGGCCTCGCTAAATCAGGTATCCGTCCGGTTAAAGAATACCGAAAACTGCCCTTGATGGTTTTTTCTGTGACTTCCGCACAACTTGATTTACTGGTAGATAGCGGCTTGGTCGCCTTCGTATATGAGGACGGCATCAGGCGCCCGACTTTATTCCAATCAATACCTTTCATTGGCGGAGATGTTGCGCATGGTGCCGGGTTGAATGGAAATGGAGTTGCGGTTGCTATTCTGGATACAGGAGTTGATGCTGGTCATACGGCATTTGGTGGGCGAGTTGTTGAAGAGGCTTGTTTCTCAACACGGTCGGGGCCTAGTGGTTCGTATAGTGTCTGCCCGAATGGTAGTTCGAATGGTCAATACGGTACAGGCAGCGCCGCACCCTGCAATGTAGACTTTTGTG
>Ga0224504_10001119_pt1 | contig 12035 bp, 10 predicted proteins | sample SF_Oct11_sed_USG_3_FD_170160 | JGI IMG/M metagenome (GOLD analysis project Ga0224504, IMG submission 170160) | Sediment microbial communities from San Francisco Bay, California, United States - SF_Oct11_sed_USGS_24 | ecosystem: Environmental > Aquatic > Marine > Sediment | place: USA... | reverse complement strand
TGGCACCCGCAAGGTGCAGTTGACCGTTATCTACCCGTGGGCTGGAGAATCGGTCTACAGTGACATCGTAGCGATGGTCGACCAGGTCGCCATCCGGCAGCACCGCCAGATCCAGATCAACCCCCTCCGCAAGGAAGGAAGCGCCGTCGGTACCGGTCATGGAGAAAGCGGCCACGTTCAGGCGGCTCTCACCGCTCCAGAATCCATGCGTTGTGTACGTGGACCGGCCGTCGACCCGGACGGGTCCGAACCTGATCTCGCCATTGGATCCCAGGAATTCCAGCTCGCCGATCGTTCCAAGCGAGTCGAGATTCCGCACCTGCCGGTCGAAGGAAATCCTCAGTTCGGTTGGGTGCCAGCGGATGAAGGCGCTACCCGACTCAACCGTCGTCTCCACCCCCGACGACTGAAAGACCGTGACGCCCGAAGCGTCAAGCCCGATATCCGTGATCGCCACACCCGGTATCGCGATCTCGTCCTGACCCACGAGGAAAGCGACCTCGGAGTGCACCCGCGCAAGACCCGGCCGGCCCTCCAATAGAGGCCATGGTCCGTGAGCTATCCGGCTGCGAATGACAAGCTCCGGACTCTCCTCCAGATTCGGTATGCCGGTCAGCTCGCGAGCCGCGTTGACGTATGCCGGGTCATCCAGCCTAAGCCGATGAATCGAGCGGGAGGTAATCCAGCCGGTCTCGTACTGGTCTGTGATCAGATCCGCGCCAGCGATATTGTCCGCCAGTGAGTCGATCAGGAACTGCTGCCGGGATTCGGCCAGCCGGCCGATGGCTGCCGGCGCGAGACATACGAGCGCCAGAGAGAGCAACATGAGCTGGATGATTCTGCGCAATTCGGACGCCTCCCGGAGCGTTACGGCCGCGATCGTAAAAATAGTGAAACTGGCCCTGCTGATAAGCCAAGGCGGTGGTCCTCGCCATGCTACGATCGCATGAGTGCAGGAGGAATCTCAATGGCTGTAGTCACCGACATACCTATCGCCAGCCTGGAAGGGGAGAGCGATCTGCTGGCCTCACTGACCGGCAATGTCTTGCTGGTGGTCAATGTGGCGAGCGAGTGTGGGTTGACGCCACAATATGAGGGCCTGCAGAAGCTGCACGACGAACTCGCGGGACATGGATTCAGCGTTGTAGGATTTCCCTGCAATCAGTTCGGCAGTCAGGAGCCGGGCGATGCCGGACAGATCCGCAGCTTCTGCACCAGCCGATACGAAGTGACGTTTCCCTTAAGCGAAAAGATCGAAGTCAACGGTGGCGGGCGGCATCCTCTTTACGACTGGTTGACCGACACGAGGCATGGTTTCGGCGGAGACATCACGTGGAACTTCGAGAAATTCCTCCTCGGTCGTGACGGCAGGATCCGCGGCCGTTACCCGCCCGAAACGCGTCCCGAGGACGGCGGCCTGCTCCAGGACATTTCCGATGCCCTGGAGGCAGGCGAAGAGCCTGTCTAGGGCTGGTCGAGATCGAACGCGGCCGTCACCGAGGCAGAGACTACGATTTCACCAGGCTGATAGCTTTGTGCTCCCGCGTCAGCGGCCGCGACTTCCATCCTGGCTGCGCCGCGGAATACGGGTTGTGGCCTTCCGTGTGACTGAATGTCCCGCACCGGCCCCAGGGCCATGCCCAGGGCGTCCGCCAGGACAGCTGCCCGTCCCCGGGCATCCAGTGCCGCCTCGGCCAGGGCCTGCTTCTCGATCTCGTTCCGGCGGGAGGTAGAGAATTCCGGAGGATTGACCTGATTGACGCCGACCTCGAGCGCGGCCTCGATGAGCGGTCCTAGCTTGTCCAGATCGCGCAGGTCGACGACAAGCTGCCGCGAAACGACATAACCCAGGAGTTTCCGCTCACGTGTCTGGGGGTGCCACTCGTAGTCCGGATTGATGAAGGCGGCGGCGGTTGACACCCGCTCATCCGGGATGCCCATGTCTCCGGTCAGCTTCAGGAACCTGGTCACGACGCCATTCACGGCGGAACGTGCGTCGTCGAGGTCAGGACGGCGTTCCTCGACACCCAGCCTGACGGTCGCCATGTCCGGCTCGGCATTGATCCGGGCATTTCCCGAGACGGTCACCGTCCGGATGTCAGGGCCGCTATCGGCACCCAGAGCAACGGTCGGTAATATGGCGAGCAGCAACAGCAGTCTCTTGCGTAACATTTGAACTCTCCTGGCAGACGGCACGCAGGCCGATCCCGATTTCCGTATAGCATTATCCACAAGCTGTGATTACCATAACCCGCCTTATTTGACACGCCGCCGGTCGCGGCGGACTGCGGGAGGACTCATGAGGTTGATGCGCATAGCCATCGTTGGCACGCTGATGGCGCTGGCCATACCCCTTGGCGCCCAGGCGGACGGCGATCCCGCCGCCGGCCGAAAAGCCGCCGAAACCTGTCTCGGCTGCCATGGCATCAAGAACCACAAGAACATCTACCCGACCTACCATGTGCCCAAGGTCTGTGGCCAGAACAGTCAGTATCTTCTTGACGCTCTGAACGGATATGCCAGCGGTGACCGGCCACACGAGACGATGCATGCCCAGGCCGCAACTTTGAGCGAGCAGGCTCGCCAGGACATCGCCGCCTACTTCGCCGACAAGGCCGCCTGCGGAAAGGGGGACTGAGATGAGATTTGCCACTATCGCCTCGACCGCCCTCCTGGCGCTCGCCGGAAGTTCCGTTGCGCTCGCCGATGGAGATCCGGCCATCGGCAAGACCAAGGCTGCCCCATGTGTCGCCTGTCACGGTGAAGACGGCATGGGCATTGCTCCTAATTATCCGGTGCTGGCGGGTCAGCATGCGGACTACATGGCCCACGCGCTTCGCCAGTATCGCAGTGGCGATCGCAAGAACGCGATCATGGCAGGATTCGCCACCAGCCTCAGCGACGCCGATATCGAGGACCTGGCCGCCTGGTTCGCCAGTCTCGACGGACTGGATACGGCCGTCCGGACGAAATAACCTCGGTTTCAGCTCGCGCCGTCCAGTTGGTCCAGGAAGCCATCTGCGGCGGTCCTGATTGCCTCCAACTCGGCGTCGTCCAGCCGGTCCAGGTTACGAATGGAGAGGCTCATCCTCGGGTTGGCGGCGAACCTTTCCCGGTGCCTGGCGAGGAAGTCCCAGTAGAGCGTGTTGAACGGACAGGCGTCGCTACCGACGCGCCGGTCCGGTCGGTAACGACAGTCTTGGCAATAGTTGCTCATCTTGCGGATGTAGTTCGCACTGGCGGCATAGGGTTTCGTGCCCACGAGGGCGTGGTCCCCATGCAGTGCCATGCCGAGCGTGTTGGGTAGCTCGACCCATTCCACCGCGTCTACGTACACCGCCAGGAACCAGTCACAGACCTGTCGTGGCGACAGACCGGCGATCAGCGCGAAGTTGCCGATGATCATCAGCCGCTGAATATGGTGGGCGTAGCCCAGCCTGAGTGTCTGTCCGATAGACTGTGACAGGCAACGCATGTCTGTATCGCCATCCCAGAAGAACCCTGGCAAGGGCCGATCCGCGCCGAGACCATTGCGCTGGCCGTAGGAGGGCATCTTCAGCCAGTAGACACCACGGATGAATTCACGCCATCCGATCAACTGCCGCACCAGACCCTCGACGGCCGCCAGTGGCGCCTCCCCTGAACGCCAAGCCTCAACGGCTCGCTCAACCACTTCCCTAGGATTTAGCAACCTTAGATTCAGGACCGACGACAACAGCGAGTGGTATAGCCAGGGTTGGTCCACCCACATGGCATCCTGGAAACGCCCGTACCAGGGCAGCCTGGTCGTGATGAAGTCATCCAGCGCTCGCCGTGCTTCATCTTCCGTGACGGGCCACCCGAACTCGTCGATGTCGCCAGGATGTCCCTTAAAGCGCTGCTCGACGGACCGGATCACATCGCGGGTTATCTCGTCGGGCTCGAATCTCAGTGGAGGCGGTACTTCGTCCGGCCCGTGCCTGCCAAAGTTGCTCCGGTTGTCTCTGTCGAAATTCCATTTGCCACCTGTCGGCTGGCCATTCTCAAGCAGGACGTCGAGTCGCTTGCGCATGTGACGGTAGAAGAATTCCATGACGAGCGATTTGCGTGACTGCGCATATTCCGCGAACTCGCTCCGCGACAGGAAAAAGTGGCGATCGTCCAAAATCTGCACCGGGATTCCCGAGCGTTCACATGCATTGCGTACGTCCCTCTCGACCCTCCATTCACCAGGCTCTGAAAGCAAGACCTCTTCGGGCTGCAGCCGTGCTATCGCCGCCATCAATCCCGCAGTGAGTGAGGCACAGTGCTGCTCTAGGGGCGTGTAGCGCACTCGCCATCCGAGCTCTTTCAGGCGGTGCGCGTGGTGCCGCATCGCGGCCAGGAAAACGACGATTCGCTGCTTGTGACTCGGGACGAACGCGGCCTCTCCGGGCGTCTCGATCATGACAACATGGTCAAGATCAGGATCAGAGGCATCCAGCGCGGGATTGTCCGGGTTGAGCTGATCCCCGAGTATGAGGATCAGGCGCCTGGCCCGGCTAGGGCCGGTCAAGCAAATCCTCCAGGAAGGTGACGACGACCTCGTAGTAGGCCTGGCGGTTACGTTTCTTGCGGAAACCGTGGCCCTCGTTCTTGCCCAGCAGGTACCAGACCTCGCCCCCGTTTGACCTGATTGTCGCGACCATCTGCTCGGATTCGGAAGCCGGCACTCGCGGGTCATTGAGCCCCTGCACGATCAGCAGGGGTTTGCGGATCCTTTCTGCGTTGTTAGTCGGAGAAATCTTCTCCAGGAATTCGCGCATGGCCGGATCACGTTCATCACCGTATTCCCGGCGTCGCTGATCACGCCGGTAATCCCGGGTGTTCTCCAGGAACGTGACGAAGTTGCTGATGCCGACGGATTCCATCCCTCCCAGCACGCGGTCGCCGTAATAGACCATTGATGCCAGCACCATGTAGCCGCCATAAGAGCCACCGTAGAGGACGATCCGCTCCTCATCCAGATCGGCCCGGGACGGGATCCAGTCGAGCAGGGCGCCGATATCGCTGACCGAATCCTCGCGGCGGTAGCCATCGTCCATCATGACGTACTCCCGGCCGTACCCTGAAGAGCCCCGCACATTCGGTGCCAGCACGGCGAAGCCCATTTCCGTGACGAGATACTGGAATATCGAGCTGAACCCCGGACGATACTGGCTCTCGGGTCCGCCGTGGATATATACGATGACCGGAAACGGGCCGTCCCCCGGCGGCAGATAGAGAAATGCGGGGATGCGGTCGGGCCCCCCCGAGCCGCTGTCGGCAGCCGGGAACGTGACCAGAGACGGCGCCACGAATCGATCCGGATCGAGTCCGCCGACTTCGCTGATGACCCATGGCGTCGGCGCCCCTCCCGCGGGATCGAGCACATAGACATTGCCAGGCGCGCTGGCTGCGTTGAAGCTCACGGCCAGGCGGTGGGAGCCAGGCTCGAATTTGAGCCCGGTCAACCGACCGACCGGCAAGCCATCCAGAGGGCGGATCGGACCGTCGGGCAGTTCCCTGAAGAACAACGCGGAGACACCGCCCTCGTTGACCGACCAGGCGATCCGACTGGTGTCATGAGAGATTTCGATGGCCTCGACATCCCAGGCCACGGGATCCGAAATACGCTCGGATTCATCGTCAACCATGTCGTATCGCCGCAGCTCCCGGTAGTTGGCCGCGCGCTCGGAGACATAGAACACTTGTCTGCCGCCCATGCCGAAAACGGCCGAGAACATGCCGCCTGCGGGTAGCGCCGCCTCGATCTCCACGGATCCGCCTGTATCCAGATCGACGACGTAGATCCGGCCATCGTTGATCGAGCGGTAATCCCGCACAAGCAGGGAAGATCCATCGGCGGACCAGTCCATCGGGCCCAGGTAGCCCGCCTCCGGCGCCGCTTCCATGATCCGGCGTGAAGCTCCGGAGGCTACATCCAGCACATAGACATCCCACGACCTGCCGTCGCGGGAATTGTTGGCATAAGCCAGGTATCTGCCGTCGCGCGACCAGACCGGGTTCGTATGACGCGACTCGCCGTCGGTGACCATCCGATGTCGACCCGTCGCGGGATCCAGAAGGAAGATCTGATAGTCCTCGTTGCCGACGTCGTCACGCAGGAAGGCGATCGGGCCTGCCGGGACCGGCGCCGCCACAGCGGCGTTTACCGGCTCCTCGAAGAAGGTCAGCTGGCGGCGTACGCCCATGGGCTGTTCGATCACGTGGAGTTGGTCGGTGTTGCCGAAGCGGGTCGAGATGAGCAGGCGGCCATCAGCCAGCCAGTCCGCCACGCGGGCCTGCCTGATATTGAGATACTGGCCAAGGCTTTCATGGACCGCCCGCGACGCGGGCGGTATGCCGTCGAAGACGAGCTGACCCTGCTCGCGGCGTTCCGCGGTATCCGCTGCTCCGAGCGGCGTCGACAGTGCTACCAGGGCCAGCAGGGAGGCGGGGAAAATCTTTCTCATTCTTGCTGCACTTCTTCTTTCATCGGTTCACTTCGCGCGGCAGACGCTGCACAATCGGCCTCCTCGAGGAGGTCGCTGATGACTATTTCTCCAAGGATCACGGACTTTGCCGACGGAATATCGGCAATAGACACCGAATACGTGCGGCCCATGATGGATGCCAGCCACCTTATCGTAAATGGTGGCCGCGCTGCATTCGTGGACACCGGCACCAGTCACTCGGTTCCGCTCCTGATGGCGGCCCTGGAGGCGAAAGGGTTGCAGCCGGATGACGTCGACTATGTTCTGGTGACACACGTCCATCTCGATCATGCTGGCGGCGCCGGCCAGCTGATGGCCGCTCTGCCAAAGGCGGCAGCCGTACTGCATCCACGCGGGGCCCCGCACATGGCGGATCCCTCGCGGCTCGTCAAAGGTTCCGTCGCGGTCTACGGGCAGGACCTCTTCGCGTCCTTGTACGGGGAGATTCGACCCATACCGGAGGATCGGATCCGGATCGTCGAGGATGGAGATCGCCTGTGGCTCGGCGGTCGCACACTGGAATTTCTCCACACCGAGGGCCATGCCCGGCATCATTACTGCATATCGGATGTCGATTCCGGCGTGATTTTCTCCGGCGACACCTTCGGGCTGTCGTATCGCGACCTCGATACGGACAAGGGGGAGTTTATTTTCCCCAGCACGACACCGGTGGACTTTGATCCCGAAGCGGCGGTGTCCTCAGTTGACAGGCTCATGGGACGATCTCCCGAAGCGATCTATCTGACCCATTACAGTCGCGTCACGGATGTGCGCCGACTTGCAGACGACCTCAAGCAAGACATAAATGCCTATGCCGACCTGGCCTGCGGCGTGTCCGGCCGCGAGGACCCTGGCCCTGCTCTGGAGGACGGGCTGCGCGAATACATGTACCTGAGGATGGATCGCCACGGCTGTAACCCGGATCCCGGCTGGCGCGAAAGTATCATCGGTGACGACATCCGCCTTAACGCCCAGGGCCTCAAGGTCTGGCTGGCCCGCCGGTCACGCGGCTGAACCGGACCCGACACCACAAGCGATCATCGAAGGAATGCCAATGTCACAGCCAAATACCGAACACTTCAAGGGCTACAGGATCCACCAGGAAGACGGCCAGATCGTGGGCCGCTTCGATGACCTGGGCCTGGACGATCTGACCGAAGGCGAGGTGGTCATCCGGGCACGTTACAGCAGCATCAACTACAAGGATGCCCTGGCCGCAACCGGCGCCGGAAAAATCATGCGGCGCTTCCCTCTGGTCGGCGGCATTGACGTAGCCGGCCATGTCGAGAGTTCTGCAGATGACCGTTATGCGCCGGGAGATCCTGTGCTGGTGACCGGTTGCGGCCTCGGAGAGGACTTCGACGGGGGCTACTCCGAGTTTGTACGTGCCCGGGGAGATTGGGTGATCCCCATCCCGACCGGGATGGACGCTCACCAGGCGATGTGCCTCGGGACCGCCGGATTCACCGCAGCGCTGGCCATCACCAGACTGGAGCACAATGGCCTGCAACCCGGCGGTGGTTCGGTCGCGGTGACCGGTGCCTCCGGAGGTGTCGGAAGCCTGGCGGTGAACATGCTTGCCGGGCGCGGTTACTCGACGACCGCGGTGACCGGCAAGGACACGGCGGCTGACTTCCTGAAGAGTCTGGGTGCTGAGGAGGTGTTGGTCCGATCGGAGATCGACATGGGTTCCCGGCCGCTGGAGAGGGCGCTGTGGTCAGGCGCCGTCGACAATCTCGGCGGTGACACACTTGCGTGGCTGATCCGGACGACGGACTGGTGGGGCAGCGTCGCCAGCATCGGCCTGGCGCAGAGCTTCAAGCTCAACACCACCGTGATGCCCTTTATCCTGAGGGGCGTCAATCTCCTGGGCATCAACTCGGTAGCTACGCCCCGCGACATACGCCTGAAAGTCTGGGAGAGGCTCGCAGGGGATCTCAGGCCGGACAAGCTGGATGTCATCGGTACCCGGGTCGTGCCGTTTGCCGATCTGCCGTCAGCATTCGACGACTACCTCAAGGGAGCGGTCACGGGCCGGACGGTTGTCGATCTGGGGGGTTGACCCACACCTGACGTGCCGATCGCGTCTGGGCTAAAATGGAGGGCCCCCTTGGCCGGGCGGAACCCTGGCCCTGACATCGGGAGTCCATCCATGTCTTTACCGACATCCGCGGGAGAGCGCCTCTGGCAAGCCCTCGAGCTGGAGCGGCCGCTGCAGGTCGTCGGCACGATCAATGCCTACTCTGCGCTGTTGGCGGAGCGGGCCGGTTTCCGCGCGATCTACCTGTCGGGCGCCGGCGTCGCTAATGCCTCCTTCGGTTTCCCGGATCTGGGGCTGACCAGCCTGAACGACGTCTGCGAGGATGTCCGCCGCATTGCAGGCATCACTGACCTGCCGTTGCTGGTCGACGCCGATACGGGCTGGGGACAGGCCTTCATGATCGCGCGGACCGTTCGCGATCTGACTGCTGCCGGTGCAGCCGGCATCCATATCGAGGACCAGGTTCAGTCGAAACGTTGCGGGCACCGCCCTGGCAAAGCCCTGGTGAGTTGCGCCGAAATGTGCGATCGAATCAGGGCCGCTGCCGACGCCAGAACCGACGCCAGGTTCGTGGTGATGGCGCGCACCGATGCGCATGCGGTCGAGGGTCAGCAAGCTGCTCTGGATCGGGCCGGCGCCTATGTGGAGGCGGGCGCCGATATGATTTTTGCGGAGGCGCTCAATACGCTCGGCGAGTATCGTGATTTCACGGCATCAGTCGGTATTCCAGTACTCGCGAACATCACGGAGTTTGGCCAGACACCCCTCTTTACGACGACGGAACTTGCCGAGGCCGGTGTCCGCCTTGCCTTGTACCCCCTGTCGGCCTTTCGCGCCATGAGCCGGGCCGCGATCGCCGTCTACGAGTCGCTGAGAACGGATGGCACTCAGAAGAGCGTTATCGACAGCATGCAGACCCGGGCCGAGCTCTACGAAGTCCTCGGTTATCACGAATATGAAGAAAAGCTGGACGATCTGTTCAGTCGCGACGACAGCGACTAAGACCGACCTGCCGAACTCTGGAGAACGCAGATGATCGACAAGAAGAAAGCGGGTGGACTGGCCGGCGTGACCGCCGGAGAGACGGCGATAGCAACGGTAGGCAAAGAGGGCGCGGGACTCACATATCGCGGCTATGACATCTACGATCTGGCGGAAAATGCCAGTTTCGAGGAGGTGGGCTACCTCCTGCATTACGGCACTTTGCCGGATCGGCAAGGACTGGCTGCATATATCGAGCGCCTGAAAGGGTTCCGTGGATTGCCCGACGCGTTGAAGGACACGTTGGAGAAGATACCGGCCGACGCTCATCCCATGGACGTGCTCCGCACCGGCTGCTCTATGCTCGGCAATGTCGAGCCGGAGGGTGACTTCTCAAACCAGAGGCAAGTCGCCGACCGCTTGCTGGCCTGCTTGCCCTCCATCCTGATGTACTGGCACCGATTCCATGTCGATGGTGTTCGCATCGAGACCGAGACGGACGACGACAGCGTTGCCGGTCACTTCTTGCACCTGTTGCACGATCAGCCGCCCAGCGAGTTCCATCGGCGAGTGCTTGACGTATCCCTGATCCTCTACGCGGAACACGAATTCAACGCCTCGACATTCACCGCCAGGGTGATAGCGGCGACATTGTCTGACTTTCATTCGGCCGTCACCGGCGCGATCGGCGCCCTGCGGGGGCCGTTGCATGGCGGCGCTAACGAGGCAGCCATGGAGCTGGTGGAGAGGTTCCGCACTGTCGCCGAGGCGGAGACCGGAATCCGCGATGCACTGGCCCGCAAGGACAAGATCATGGGTTTTGGACATCGCGTCTACACGACCTCGGATCCGCGCAACAAGGTCATCAAGGAGTTCTCCCGGCGGCTGGCCGAGGAGGTCGGAGACAGCCGGCTATACCCTGTTTCAGAGGTCGTCGAGAAGGTGATGTGGGAGGAGAAGAAACTGTTTCCGAATGCCGACTTCTACTCGGCCACGGCGTACCATTTCATGGGCATCCCGACACCACTGTTTACCCCGATTTTCGTCTGTTCGCGCATCACCGGGTGGTCCGCCCACATCATGGAGCAGCGCGCCAACAATCGCCTGATCCGTCCGGGCGCCGAATACATCGGGCCTGAATTGCAGAACTGGATCCCCATCGACGAACGATCCTGAGTCTTCCATCGCGGCCGGCGCCCGTCAGGGCGCCCGCCAGAAACCTTCATTACAGGAGGCCATATGTCTTCCGTTGATATCCGTTCGGCCAAGCGCCCGCCACCCGATGCGGTGCTCGCCAGCATCGCCGACTACGTCATCGGCTGTGAGATCACCAGTGAGGTTGCCTACGAGACCGCCCGGTATTGCCTCATGGACACACTGGCCTGCGGATTCCAGGCTCTCGACTACGCCGCCTGCACGAAGCTGATGGGCCCGGTTGTGCCTGGTGCGACCATGCCCGGGGGCAGCCGGGTACCCGGCACCAGCTGGGAGCTGGATCCTGTTCAGGGCGCGTTCAACATTGGCGCCATGATCCGCTGGCTCGACTTCAACGACACCTGGCTGGCCGCGGAGTGGGGTCATCCGTCCGACAATCTCGGCGGTATCCTGGCCGTCGCCGATTACCTTAGCCGCAAGGCTGCGGCGGAAGGCAGAGACCCGTTGTCCGTCCGGGACGTGCTGACCGCCATGATCAAGGCTCACGAGATCCAGGGCGTGATCGCGCTGGAGAACAGCTTCAATCGGGTCGGGCTGGATCACGTGTTGCTGGTCAGGATCGCGACGACGGCAGTCGTCACCGGGATGCTGGGAGGGAACCGTGAACAGATCATCAATGCGGTCTCGAACGCATGGATCGATGGCGGTGCTCTGCGGACGTACCGACATGCACCGAACACAGGCTCCCGGAAGAGCTGGGCGGCCGGTGACGCGACCAGCCGCGGCGTTCGTCATGCGCTGATCGCAATGACCGGCGAGATGGGCTATCCGTCGGCCCTGTCAGCTGCGGGATGGGGTTTCTGCGACGTGCTCTTCGACGGCAAGCCGCTGAGCTTCCCGCAGGAGTACGGCAGCTATGTGATGGAGAATGTTCTCTTCAAGATCTCCTTTCCAGCCGAATTCCATGCCCAGACTGCCGTAGAGGCCGCCATGGAGTTGCATGCGGAAGTCGCGGACCGGGTGGACGAAGTGAAGGAAGTCCTCATCGAGACGCAGGAACCCGGTGTCCGCATCATCGACAAGACCGGCCCCCTGGACAACCCGGCAGACCGCGATCACTGCATCCAGTACATGGTTGCGGTGCCGCTCGTATTCGGGCGACTGACGGCCGCAGACTATGAGGATGACGTCGCGTCGGATTCGCGCGTCGACGCCTTGCGGGACAAGATGAGAGTCAAGGAGAACGGGCGTTTCACGCGTGACTATTACGATGCCGAGAAACGTTATATCGGCAATGCTGTGCAGGTCTTCTTCAAGGATGGCACAGCGACCGCCCGGGTCGAGGTCGAATTCCCGATCGGGCA
>Ga0224504_10001116_pt1 | contig 12053 bp, 8 predicted proteins | sample SF_Oct11_sed_USG_3_FD_170160 | JGI IMG/M metagenome (GOLD analysis project Ga0224504, IMG submission 170160) | Sediment microbial communities from San Francisco Bay, California, United States - SF_Oct11_sed_USGS_24 | ecosystem: Environmental > Aquatic > Marine > Sediment | place: USA: California... | reverse complement strand
GCGGAATACCGCTTGTATTACTATCCGACTCCGGAAGAGGGCAAGCCGGCCGTCGTCATGACTTACCCGATCAGCATCGGCCGTATGGACTGGGAAACGCCACTTGGTCGCACGACGATTATTTCCAAGGTGAAAAACCCCAGCTGGTACCCGCCGGAATCAATTCGTGCGGAACATGCGGCAGATGGTGACCCGCTGCCGCGTATTGTGCCGGCAGGCCCGGAAAATCCGCTGGGCGATTACGCAATGCGGTTGGGACTTCCAGGCTATCTCATTCATGGAACCAACCGTCCCGATGGTGTGGGTATGCGCGTGACGCACGGCTGCATTCGAATGTTCCCTGAGGATATCGACTACCTGTTTGGGCGTGTCAATGTGAGTACCGCGGTAAGAATTATCAACGAGCCGGTGAAGATCGGCTGGAACGGTGATGAGCTGGTCATCGAAGTACATGAGACGCTTGAGGTCACGTTGCCCGAAACGGTGGTTTCGGAAGATGTCTCCGGGGAAGAGCAGCCGGCGGTAGTAGAGCCGCCGATCGTCCGTGACGCTATGACCGCGTTAACCGAACAGTTCGTCGCTGCGACCAATGAACGGTCCGGTCAGCTGGACTGGGATACTGCAGAAGAACTGCTTGCGCGCGCGGACGGCATTCCTGCTGTTGCGGGGCGCAGAATAAAAGACGCCGCGACAAGCGCGGCGTCTGAATAAGCCTTTAGTAGTTTTTTCCTACTTGGCCTGTGACCTCTGGAACATACGTTCCAGGCGATCGCGGTTTGCATCGCAGCAAGCCTGTGCTTCGGTTGCCGCCGACAATGCACGATCCGCAGTGCTTTGAGCGCTGGCAGCTGCCTGTGTGGCGCTGTCAGATGCTGCACGTGCAGCTTCAGCCGCTGATTTGGCCATTGCTGCGTCACGTGCTGCTGCATCAGCAGTCGCTTGTGCGGCATCAACTGAAGCCTGGCTGGCGCAACCAGAGGCCATGCCCAGGACGAGCACGATCGCGCCCACTTTCAATACTTTCTTAATCATTGTCCAAAATTCCTCTGTTGGGATAAAACTGCCCGCGCATTATTTCGTAAAGTTCCCCTGTCCGCAACGAAATTCATTGTTTTTCTTAGTGTTTGTCGTCTTACGGCGACATGAATCGTGTTTTTTTGATATTACCCGGCCGAAACTTCGCTTGGCTGATGTGGACTTCGAATGTTTCGGCTTTGTGTGACGATGATTAGGACATCGATATTTTTCCTGAAGGGTTTATCGGTGGCCACACATCCTGATTTTAGTTTTGCATTTCGCGTTAAAAATTAATCGGTACCGCACGACAACGGGCAGGAGACTTTTCAGAAGGGGTGGAGCATTGACGAGCAGGGATAACTGTATATAATGCCACTACTGTTCATTTATACAGGTATGCTCAAATGCGCCAACTGACACCCAGGCAGAAACAGATTCTTGAACTAATTCAAGACTTTATAGCCGAATTCGGCATGCCCCCTACACGTGCCGAGATCGCCAAGGAGCTTGGTTTCAAGTCTGCAAACGCAGCTGAAGAGCACCTCCGTGCCCTGCAAAAAAAAGGAGTCCTGGACCTGATGCCGGGTGCTTCAAGAGGCATCCAGCTCAAGGATTCCCTGCGCGATCAACTGGGCCTGCCCCTGGTTGGCAGGGTTGCGGCAGGCAGCCCGATTCTTGCTGAAGAACATATTGAGACACATTACAGGGTCGATCCGGCATTTTTTAATCCCAAGCCACACTATCTCCTGCGGGTTCAGGGTATGAGCATGAGAAACGCAGGCATTCTCGATGGAGATCTTGTGGCTGTGCACCGGACCCCCGAAGTGCGCAGTCGGCAAATTGTTGTCGCCAGGGTTGAAGATGAGGTCACCGTCAAACGCTATCGTCAGGATGGGTCTGTGGTTTGGTTGCTGCCTGAGAACGATGACTTCGAGCCGATTCAGGTCGACCTGAATCATCAGGCGATGGTTATCGAGGGCGTTGTCGTTGGCGTCATTCGCGACGGCATACCACTTCACTGATGTCCGAAATACTCGAGAACCTGTTGAAAAACCCGCGTATCTGGCGGGGACAGGCTCGGGCAGGCAGCTCAGGCTGGCAGGGTCTTGCCAGCGGCTATCCGAAACTTGATCAGCATCTTCCCGGTGGCGGCTGGCCACAGCATGCGCTGACTGAAATTTTACTGGATCACTATGGCACCGGTGAGTTACAGCTACTGATGCCGGCCCTGGCGAGACTGAGCCAACCACAAGTTGACAGGGAAGATGGTAAGGAGGCCGGCTGGATCGCCTGGATAGCACCACCTTTCGAACCTTACCCGCCCGCGCTGAAACAATGGGGCGTTAATCTTTCCCGTGTACTGATCGTACGGCCAAGAGGTGGCAAAGAGGCGTTGTGGGCAGCTGAGCAAGCCCTGATCTCTGGAAATTGTGCAGCTGTTTTACTGTGGTCCAATGAACTTGATGATTCAGCGAGTCGTCGTTTGCAGCTTGCCGCAGAGGCAGGGCAATGCTGGGCGATCGCTTTTCGATCATTGAAAGCACTGTCGCAGTCTTCGGCTGCTGCGCTACGTGTCCGACTTGATACGGGTGAGCAGGGCGGTACGGACCTTGGGATACTGAAGAGTCGCGGCGGCAGGCCGGCCGTGGTCCGGGACTATGCAGGTTAAGCAGTGGGCACTTCACGAAAACCCCCCGCCCGTTCACGGGAAGCGGCCCCGACTCCCTCTGTAAAAAGCAGGCAGCGCGAACGGCACCCGACATCTTTACAGCTTGCGCTGACAGAGGTTCCCCCGGCAGCACCATCACTGCAATCTGTTATTCCACTGCGGCAATTGTGGCTTTGCGTTTATTTGCCGGCGTTACCATTAGAGGCGTTGATTGATGCGCCTGAGCCCGCTGCGGTTTTCGAGGAGCAGCAGGGAGTAAGAAAGATACTTCTTGCAAACGCGCAGGCACGTGCGGCAGGCGTCGGCCCTGGCCTGGCAGTGAATGCAGCGCTGGCTTTGTTGCCAGCATTACACCTTGCTGAACGAAATCCGGTTCGGGAAGCGCAGGTTCTCCGCAGCCTCGCAGCTTGGGCCAATAAATTCACTTCTTTTGTTTGCATAGAAGCCCCTTCGTTATTGCTTCTGGAAATTGCCGGCAGTCTGACGCTGTTCGGTGGTATCAAGGCATTGCGGCGGCGCATAGTCAGGGGGCTGGACAGCCAGGGATTTGATGCAGGTGTTGCGATTGCGCCAACCCCGCTTGCAGCAACCTGGCTGGCGCGGGCCGGGCGACGGGTTTGTATCCGGGATCCGCGGAACCTGGTTGGCAGGCTGGGACCTCTGCCAATTATCTGCCTGGGTTGGCCGGTTTCTGTGTATACATCCTTAAAGGGTATGGGCGTGACTTCGGTTGGTGAGGCCCTGCGTTTACCCAGGCAGGGCTTCGCCAAACGATTTGGCGCAAATCGGTTGCTGGATCTCGATCGCGCCCTCGGTCGCCTCCCGGATCCGCGGGTGAGTTACAGGGCACCTGAGCGTTTTACCGCTGACTATGAACTCAATGAAGAGGAAAGCGACGCCAAGTTGCTCCTGAACGCCTGCCGGGAGTTACTGGTGCAACTTGAGTGTTTTCTTTTGAGTCGCCAAATGGCGGTACAGCATATCGAGTTCAGTTTTTTTCACCTGCAAATTCCTGCAAGCAGCTTGAGTCTTGGTTGTGTAAAGCCAGGCAGAGCGGTGCAGCACTGGTTGGATTTGCTTGATATAAAGTTTGATCGTCTGGAGCTGCCGGCACCGGTGATTGCCATTCAGTTATGTGCAGGACAGGGGCAGCAATTTTCAGCAGAGACCGATGTTCTAAGGTTTAACCGGGAGGATGGGAGACGACAAAGCACATCGATTGCACAACTGGCCGAGCGGCTTAGTGCCCGTATTGGCGATGAATTGGTTCATGGTGTCACGGTCGTTGCCGATCATCGCCCGCAATATGCCTGGCAGCCCCGGAGCAACTTCGAAGATATACCGCATTGCGCAAATGTGCCGTCCTGCCAGGTGGATTCACATGCACCTGAGTTGCTGGCTGAAATTCATCGGACTAACGGCCTGGTATTGCAAAGGCCTTTGTGGGTTCTGCCGGAACCGGAACCACTACTGGCAGATAGCGGAGTGCCTTATTTCCAGGGACCTTTGAAATTGCTTGAAGGACCCGAACGTCTCGAGACGGGGTGGTGGGATGACGATGGCATTGCCAGGGATTATTTCGTCGCCGTGAACCCGGTGGGTGTGCACCTCTGGATTTACCGGAACCGCAACCAGGATAGAGGTGGTTGGTATGTACACGGAAAGTTTGGGTGACTGCTTATGCAGAGCTACATGCTCTTAGTAATTTCACTTTCCTGAGAGGCGCATCACACCCGGAAGAGCTCGTCAAGGCAGCAGTAAAGCTCGGTTACGACGCACTGGCGATAACGGATGAGTGCACCGTTTCGGGCGTAGTACGCGCCCACGTTGCCGCTAAAGAAAGTGGCCTGAAGAAGTTGATCATAGGCTCGGAGTTTCGGTTTGATACCGGACTCAAGCTTGTTCTGCTGGCAAGAAACCGTGCAGGCTACGGAGAGTTGTGTCAGCTCATTACCAATGGCAGACGTGCGGCAGAGAAGGGTCACTATAAAGTTACCGCGGATGACTTTGCCGATGGTCTGCAGAATTGCGTTGCACTGTGGGTACCTGACAACCAGTTATTGTTAGGTGGTGAGGATGCATGGATCACCGATGCGTTTCACGGCCGTTTGTGGATTGCAGTTGAGTTGCTTGCAGATGGTCTCGAACACCTGCGGCTTGAGCGCCTTCATCGCTTGAGCGAAACACTTGAACTTCCATTGGTTGCGAGTGGCGATGTGCATATGCATTGTCGCGAACGCCGTGCTTTGCAGGACACAGTGACCGCCATTCGTGAATGCGTGACGCTCGATCGAGCTGGTTTTGCCCTGTACCCGAATGGTGAGCGATACCTTCGGTCGCGTGATGTACTGAGTAAGATTTATCCCCGCAAGCTGTTACACGAGTCTCGCGTTATTGCGGAAAGTATTCAATTCTCTCTTGATGAAATACGTTATGAATACCCGGATGAAGTTGTGCCCAAAAATGAGACGCCCGGCAGTTATTTGCGGCGACTCACAGAAGAAGGAATGCGGAAGCGTTGGCCACGTGGCGTGCCGGAAAAAGTTAAAAATCTCGTTGAACATGAACTTGAGCTGATTCGCGAGCTTCAGTATGAGTCTTATTTTCTGACGGTCTATGACATCGTGGCTTTTGCAAGAAGCCAGGAGATTCTATGCCAGGGCCGTGGCTCGGCGGCCAATTCAGCAGTCTGTTTTTGCTTAGGGATTACCGAGGTCGATCCGGACCGAATGGCCACACTGGTTGAGCGCTTTATTTCAAAAGAGCGCAACGAACCGCCGGACATCGATGTTGATTTCGAGCATGAGCGCCGCGAAGAGGTCATACAGTATATCTACAGGAAGTACGGCAGGGAGCGAGCCGCACTTGCCGCGACCGTCATTACATACCGACCACGAAGTGCGCTACGCGACGTAGGTAAGGTACTGGGTCTTAGCGGCTTGCAGGTCGACCGATTGGCAAAGTCGATGCAATGGTGGGATGGCAAGGAGGTCGATGAAAGCCGGGTGCTGGAAGCCGGGCTTGATCCAGGAAGCCCTGTAATCCGGCGCCTTTTGTACCTTGTTCGTCACCTGCTGGGGTTTCCTCGGCACCTGTCACAGCACGTCGGCGGTTTCGTGATTTCAAACGGGCTGCTTTCCGAACTGGTTCCTGTCGAGAATGCTGCCATGGATGAGCGCACCGTGATTCAGTGGGAGAAAAACGACCTTGAGGATCTTGGCTTACTCAAGGTAGATGTGTTGGGGCTCGGTATGCTGACGGCGATACGCAGAAGTTTCGACCTGATTCGAAAATTCGATGGGCGTAGCTACACGCTCGCTACAGTGCCAGCCGAGGACCCGACCGTTTACGACATGATTTGCGACGGTGACACGATGGGTGTATTCCAGATTGAGTCGCGCGCACAGATGGCGATGTTGCCGAGACTCAAGCCACGTTGTTACTACGACCTGGTGATTGAAGTCGCCATCATTCGTCCCGGTCCAATCCAGGGAGACATGGTGCATCCGTACTTGCGGAGGCGAAATGGTGAAGAGGCCGTGGAGTATCCGAGTGAAGAGGTCAGGGAGGTTTTGCAGCGGACCCTGGGTGTGCCGATTTTTCAGGAGCAGGTGATGCAACTGGCTGTTGTCGCCGCCGGTTTTACACCTGGCGAGGCGGATCAGTTGCGGCGAGCGATGGCGGCGTGGAAACGCCGTGGTGGACTTGGTCCTTTTGAAGAGAAGCTTATTCAGGGAATGAAGGAACGGGGATATCCGGAAGGCTTCGCCCGGCAAATCTTTCAGCAGATCCTGGGCTTCGGTGAATATGGTTTCCCCGAGTCACACTCCGCCAGCTTTGCGTTGCTGGTGTATGTGTCCTGCTGGCTCAAATGCCATACACCAGCAGCGTTTACCTGCGCGCTGTTGAACAGCCAGCCGATGGGTTTCTATTCTGCTTCGCAGTTGACGCAGGATGCGCGCCGGCATGGAGTTGAGGTACGTCCTGTGGACATCAATGAGAGCAACTGGGATTCCAGTCTCGAACGCGCCCGGAATGATAAGCCTGTATTAAGGCTTGGGTTACGGCAGGTGAAAGGTCTGTCGGAAGTCGCGGGACAAAGGATTGTCGGGCAGAGGCTGCGCCCGTATCAAAGTATCCAGGACTTGCTTGAAAAAGTCGGGTTAAACAGGCACGAGATGAGCGCATTGGCGGCAGCTGGCGCATTGAAGTCGCTGGCGGGTCACCGGCACAAGGTTCGCTGGACTGTAGCAGGCGTGGAAGAACCTACACCGTTATTCTCATCGTTTGACCGCTACGAGGCTTCACCAATGCTTCGGAAACCAACTGAAGGACAGGATGTCGTCGCGGACTATCAAAGCCTGGGGTTGACGCTTGGGCGTCATCCCATGTCATTGATACGGCATCACCTCGACAGGTTGCACTACGTTTCGGCTAGTTGCCTTAAAGGGCTCACTACCGGGAAACGAATCAGCATTGCCGGACTGGTTATCACTAAACAGCGCCCGGGAACGGCAAGTGGTGTGACCTTCATAACGCTGGAGGATGAGACAGGATGTAGCAACCTGATTGTATGGAAGAAGGTTGCTGACGAGCAGAGGGACGTGCTGTTGAACGCACGGTTAATGGGTGTGCAGGGAGAATTACAGAAAGAAGGAAAGGTGATTCACGTAATCGCAAACAGGCTCATCGATCACAGCGAGTTCCTGGGAGAACTTGCAGTCAAATCCAGAAATTTTCGCTAACGGCTTAGGACGAATGCTATTCGTCGAACTCGATAGCGTAGGTGTCTTCGAAAGACTTGTTTTCAGCAAGCTCTTCCAGACGTCGACGAACTTCTTTCTTTCTCGCCGAGACTTCATCGTCGGATTGCTCAATATCAGCAATCAGCTGTTCAACATTAATTTCGACGGATGCATCGCCGACATTGTCCGTCGACGAATCTTCGGGAAGCACGACAGTTTCAGCAAGCTCATCGTCTTCGGCCAGATCGAATTCTTCGGCCTCGATATCAGGTTCTGTTTCGCTACTCATAAGTCACATACCCCAGAAAATGACTACACAAATCCTTAAGTAATTCCGGCTTATCACCGGCAGTTTTGTTTGTATACCGCGAAAGTTTTTCTCGTGCAAGCGTCTGATTGGCACATTTATAGATGCACCAAAAAAGTAAGTAAAATAATGAGATACAGCTGCTGGAATCAGCGAATCAGGTTGTTGATTTCAAATATCGGCAGAAGAATGGCGAGCACAATGAGCAGGACGACAAAGGCCATCACAATAACAAGCAGCGGTTGCATGATGCCAAGCAGTGTCGAGATAAGGCCGTCAACCTCACGTTCCTGGTTGGTCGCAGCCCGCGAAAGCATTTCCTCCAGCTTGCCGCTGGTTTCACCGCTGGAAATGAGGTGAGTGGTCATAGGTGGGAATAATTTGCTTGCGGCCAGCGACCGGCTGATCATCCCGCCTTCGCGAATTCTGAGTGCGGCTTCTTCTACGGCTTCGCGCATCGGAATGTTTACGACAACCTTTGCCGCAATTCTTAAGGACTCAAGAATCGGAACACCGCTTCCGGCCAGAATGCTGAGCGTCTGGGTAAATCGTGCTGTGTTAATTCCGCGAGTAAGTTTTGCGACGATCGGGGTGTGCAGCAACATGTGGTGATACTGCCGTCTCGGGCCTTCCTTCTGCAGCAATTTTCGGATGCCGAAAATCAATGCGACTATAACCCCAATAATTACGAACCAGTAATCGCGAATCAGATCGCTTGCCGCAATCATGATGCGGGTAAGAAGCGGCAATTCCTGGTCATAATTTTCGAAAATATAAACAACCTTTGGAACCACGTAGGCAAGCATGAAACTGATGATGGAAATTGCGGTAACGACAAGCGCGATCGGATAGATTAATGCGTTGCGAACCTGCTGTTGCAGAATCTGCCTGGACTCAGTGAAATCAGCCAGTCTGTCCAGGACGGCATCCAGATGACCAGATTGTTCTCCTGCGGCGACGGTCGCCCGGTATAGCTCCGGAAATGCCTGAGGAAAATCGGCCAGGCCATCGGCGAGAGCATGGCCTTCCATGACTTTGGATCGTACTCCCAACAGTATGCTTTGTGCCCGCGGGTTTTCATTCTGCTGGCCAACGGCCAACAATGCTTCTTCGAGTGGTAAGCCCGCCTGGGCGAGTGTCGCAAGCTGACGGGTCAATAACGCGAGCTCGGTCGCTGACAGGCCGCGGCGCAGTGAGAAGCTGGATTGGCGGCGGGACTCCTTCTTCGCAATTTCGGTGACCTTGACGGGAAGGAGATGACGCTCCCTCAGAAGCTGCCTGACGTGTTTCGGCGTGTCTCCCTCAAGAAGGCCTTTCGATTCCTTGCCGGCCTTGTCGAGTGCCACATACTCAAATGCGCCCATAAGTCAGTATCCCGATTCCAACAACCTAGTCGGACCTGGTAACGCGCAGGACTTCTTCGAGTGTCGTATCACCTTTGAGGACCCGTCGGTTGCCGTCATCGCGAATGCTTGGCGTCATCGTACGGGCATACTTTTCGAGATTCTGTTCGCTGGCGCCGTCGTGGATCATTGTGCGCATGGTATCGTCGACAGTAATTAGTTCATAAATGCCGGTTCTGCCACGGAAACCATTTGAGTCGCTCTCGCCCGCCCGATAAAGGGTCGGCGGGTTTTCACTATCAATTTTTAACGTACGACATTCATATTCACGCGCGACATAAGGCACTTTGTTGTCATCGTCCAGTACACGCACCAGTCGCTGTGCAAGCACGCCAATCAGGCTCGATGACAAGAGAAAGGGTTCGACGCCCATATCACGAAGTCGCATTACGGCACCGGCTGCGGTGTTGGTATGCAAAGTTGATAATACGAGGTGCCCGGTCAAACTGGCCTGAACGGCAATCTCCGCGGTTTCGAGGTCGCGGATCTCACCGACCATGACCACATCAGGGTCCTGACGCAAGATTGCGCGGAGTCCTCGGGCAAAAGTCATCTCAACTTTGGTGTTGACCTGGGTCTGACCGATGCCGTCGATGAAATACTCGATAGGGTCTTCGACAGTCATGATGTTGCGACTGTTGTCGTTAATCCGTTCCAGCGCAGCATATAGAGTAGTTGTCTTACCCGAACCGGTCGGGCCGGTTACCAGGATTATCCCGTGCGGCTTGTGAATCAGTTCATCCATCAGCGCCTGAGAATCGTCATCCATGCCGAGTGATGCCAGGTCGAGGCGGCCAGCCTGCTTGTCGAGGAGACGCAACACGACGCGTTCGCCGTGCCCCGATGGCATTGTTGATACACGCACGTCAACGGCCCGACCAGCAATCTTCAGTGAAATGCGGCCATCCTGAGGAAGGCGCTTCTCTGCTATGTCGAGCTTTGACATTACTTTGATGCGGGATACGACCAGCGGCGCCAGGGCTCGCCGGGTTTGGAGTACTTCCTGGAGTACGCCGTCAACGCGGAAACGAACGCCAAGACGGTTCTCGTACGGCTCGATATGTACGTCCGACGCATTTTCCTTGACCGCTTCGGTTAGAACGGCATTGATAAATCGAATGATCGGGGCGTCGTCGTCGCTTTCCATGAGATCAGACGGTTCGGGCAGTTCCTGAGCTACCTGCAGCAAATCTGTCTGCTCGTCGAGGTCTCCGGCCATCTGCATGGCCATATGACTACCTTGTTCGTAGGTCTGCTGTAGCAGCCCGTCGAAGGCTCCACCTGTGACCCGCGTGAACTTTAAGGGTATGCCGGCAAACCGCCGCGCTTCAGCCAGGCTTAGTGGCGAGGCGCCGGTTCTATAGACCGCATGGGCGAGGCCGTCTTCAAACTCACGAATAAGGACGCCATGTCGTTTCGCAAAAGAGAAAGGCAGGACCCGGCCTGGAACCGGATCTGCGGCCAGCGTGATTTCTTCGGCAGATTCCGGCACAAGTTCCAAAGCAATTTCAGAGGTGTTTTCCATCGGGTATGTCCGGAGTGCAGACTACTCGCTGCCTTCGTCTCGCGGCGGCAGACTTTCCTTTTGATAGGTCTCGATCGGCGGCAACGAGGGACGTGTGGCTCCCGGCATCAACTGGATTCGATCACCCTGCAGTGATTCAGTGATTGAGTCGTATTTTGAATTGGTTTCAAAGCGTGCCTGAGATGAGTCGTGAAGAATTTTCGGGCGAATGAAAACCATGAGATTCGTTTTTACGAGGTCTGACTTTTGGGTGCGAAACAATGCACCAAGGATGGGAATGCTCCCCAGAATCGGTACCTTTTGCTCAGACTCCCGCAGCACATCTTCCATTAATCCGCCCAAAACCAGGATTTCGCCATCTTCAACGATTACCGTAGTTTCAATGATTCGCTCGTTAGTAATAAGATCCACCGCGTTGGCTGCAGAGGATGCAATATTCGATATCTCCTGGGATATCTTGAGCATCAGTGAATCACCACCTTCATTGATTTGCGGTGTGATCGTTAATTTGACGCCGACCTGTTCGCGCTGGATCGTCTGGAATGGGTTTACGGCTCCGCCGACACTCCCGGTGTTCGAGAACGAGCCGGTAACGAACGGTACTTCCTGACCGACGTTAAGACTTGCCTCTTCATTGTCCGTCGTAACGATAGACGGCGTCGAAATGATGTTGGTATCGGCGTCGCCCTGCAATGCATTTAAAACTGCGGCAAAACTAACGCCGTTGTCGGAGAGGCGGCCAACTCCAACGGTAATGCCGTCTCCGATCAAGCCACTTGGATCGGTAGTTCCGCCGTCGCCGCCGAGGGCAGCGCCAAGCTGCACAACGCCGGCACCTGAGGATGGGAAATTGGTAACGGCGATTGGATTGTTACTCGAACCGTCGTCAACTGCCCAGGTGACCCCAAGCTCCGAAGTTCTGTCAGCAATCACTTCGACAATAATGGCTTCAACCAGGACCTGGGCACGCCGAATATCCAGCTTATCCACAATGCTCATCAATGAACGCATCATTTTAGGCGGTGCGTTGACGATGATAGCGTTTGTCTGGACGTCGGCCCAGACGCTGACATCAGCATTGGAAACCGGGCCTGCGGTCGCGGCATCGCCTGCGGCCTGCTGTGAAAAATGTTGTTGTAGCTTGGTCGATAATTCTTCTGCGTCGGCAAACTGAAGATATCTGACCTGGGTGTCACCACCGTCTTCCAGCGGCGTGTCAAGGTGTGCGATCAATGCCCGCAGGCGCAGCCTTTCACTTCGGTCGCCGCCAATGAGGACGCTGTTTGTGCGTGCGTCCGAGATAAGCGATGTCGTGACCGGTACGCCATCAGCTCGCGGTGTCTGTGTCAACGCCGTTAGCACTCTGACGATCTCTGCAGCCGACGCA
>Ga0224504_10001114_pt1 | contig 12058 bp, 14 predicted proteins | sample SF_Oct11_sed_USG_3_FD_170160 | JGI IMG/M metagenome (GOLD analysis project Ga0224504, IMG submission 170160) | Sediment microbial communities from San Francisco Bay, California, United States - SF_Oct11_sed_USGS_24 | ecosystem: Environmental > Aquatic > Marine > Sediment | place: USA... | reverse complement strand
GTGATGTGGTCGCGCCTCGGCAGCCGCCAACAGATCGCCTTGGCTGATGTCGATTTCGTCCTTCAGGGTCAGGGTCACGGCCTGACCGGCCACCGCTTGCAGCAGATCACCATCGAAGGTGACGATACGCTCGACCCGGCTGGTGATACCGGAAGCGGTAACGACGATTTCATCGCCGGGGCGGATACGACCAGATGCGACAGTGCCGCAGAAGCCGCGAAAATTGTGACTGGGGCGGTTAACCCACTGTACGCGCATGCGAAACGGCTTGGCGGCGGCGTTGTCCTCAACCTCCACCGTCTCCAGATGTTGCAACAACGAAGGGCCATCGTACCAGGGGGTGTTCAGACTCGGTTCAATCACGTTGTCGCCATTCAAAGCCGAGATCGGTATGGCGGTAATCTGCTCAAAGCCGAGGCGGGCGGCGAACAGCTCGTATTCCTTACGGATGGTCTCAAAGCGCGAGGCGCTGTAATCGACCAGGTCCATCTTATTGATCGCCAACACCACTTGACGAATCCCCACCAAGGAGGCTAAGTAGCTGTGGCGGCGGCTCTGAGTCAGAATGCCTTTACGCGCATCAATTAAGATTACCGCCACTTGGGCCGTTGAGGCGCCGGTGACCATGTTGCGCGTGTACTGCTCGTGACCGGGAGTATCGGCGACGATGAACTTGCGCTTGTCGGTGGAGAAGAAGCGGTAGGCGACATCGATGGTGATGCCCTGCTCGCGCTCGGCCTGCAGGCCATCGAGCAGTAGCGCGTAGTCGATATCGCCCTGCTGGGCGCCAACTTTTTTGCTGTCGGCCTCTAGCGCCGCCAACTGGTCTTCGAACACAAGCTTGGAATCCCACAGCAAGCGACCAATCAGGGTGCTTTTGCCGTCATCAACGCTGCCGCAGGTAATAAAGCGCAGCATCGATTTATGCTCCTGCTGTTTCAGGTAAGCATGGATATCCTGATTGATCAGTTCGGTTTGCTGTATCATGTTAAATCTCCCATTTATTCTGCTGAGTCGCACTGCGCCTTAACCTGACTTATTGGATTCAGATTAAAAGTAACCTTCTTGCTTCTTCTTCTCCATGCTCCCGGCCTGGTCGTGGTCGATGGCGCGGCCCTGACGCTCCGAGGTTTTGGTCAAGAGCATTTCCTGAATCACTTGCGGCAGTGTTGCTGCTTCGGACTCCACTGCGCCGGTGAGCGGATAGCAACCGAGGGTGCGAAAGCGCACCGACTTATGCTGCACTTGTTCATTCGGCTTAAGCTCTAAACGCTCGTCATCGACCAGAATCAGCATGCCGTCGCGCTCCACTACAGGGCGCTCTTTGGCCAGGTAGAGCGGCACAATCGGGATCTCTTCTAAATGGATGTATTGCCAAACGTCGAGTTCGGTCCAGTTTGAAAGGGGGAAGGTGCGAATGCTTTCCCCAGGTCGAACGCGGGTGTTGTAGATGTTCCACAGCTCCGGGCGTTGGCTTTTCGGGTCCCAGCGATGGTTACTGGTGCGAAAGGAGAAGATACGCTCCTTGGCGCGTGATTTCTCCTCGTCGCGCCGCGCTCCGCCAAAGGCGGCATCAAAACCGTACTTGTCGAGCGCCTGCTTCAAGCCTTCGGTTTTCATGATATCGGTATAGAGCGCCGAACCATGAGTGAAGGGACTGACACCCTGCTCAACCCCTTCCTGATTGGTGTGAATCAGCAACTCGAAACCGTATTCCTCGGCGATTTGGTCGCGAAAGGCGATCATCTCCTTAAACTTCCAGGTGGTATCGACATGCAGCAGGGGAAATGGCGGCTTGGCCGGGTAAAAGGCTTTGCGGGCCAGATGCAGCATCACCGCCGAATCTTTACCGATCGAATAGAGCATCACCGGATTTTCAAATTCGGCGGCGACTTCGCGGATAATGTGAATACTTTCCGCTTCTAGCTGGCGCAGATGCGTTAATTTGTCGTTCATGCTTTGCCTCATATTTTAAGGTATTGGTTCAGTTGCTTGACTTAACGACGATGCAGTCCGCATTCGCGGTGTTCGGCATTTTCCCACCACCAGCGCCCGTCGCGCGATGACTCGCCTGCGCCGACGGCGCGGGTGCAGGGCGCGCAGCCGATTGAGGCGTAGCCTTGCTGATAGAGAGCGTTAAGCGGCAACCTCTTCTCTTTGGCGTAAGTCCAAAGCAGGTCATCGCTCCAGAAGGTTAGCGGATTAACTTTAAGGATGCCGCCGTTGACATGGTCGATCTCTAGCGCTTGCTGCTCGTTGCGGGTCACGCCTTGGGCGCGGCGCATGCCGGTCATCCAGGCGCTGGCGCCCAAAAGAGCGCGTTGCAACGGTTCGACCTTGCGGATATGGCAGCACTGCTTGCGGTTATCGAGGCTGTCGCGAAAAGAGAACAGCCCCTTTTCTCTGCTGAGCTGCTCCACTGCGGATTGCTGGGGGAAATACCAATCGATTTTGACGCCGTAACGCTGGGAGACATCTTCGGCGATGGCGTAAGTTTCTTCGTTCAGGCGCCCGGTGTCGATAGCGAACACGCTCACATCTTCGAGACTGTCGCGCAGCAGATCGATAATGACCACATCCTCAACGCTGAAGGAGCAGGCCAGCTTGACCTTCGCGCCAGCGATTTCATGGCCGCTGCGAAAGATCTCTTGCGGGCTGCTGGTCGCATCCAGCAACGGTAATTCAGGCAACTTCTCGGCTACGTTCATGACCAATCCTTAGATGAAGTACTCAGGCTGTTTCTTGTCGCGCCCAAAATTGATGCGGTTCCAGAGACGCTCATGGGCGAAGTAAACGAAAAACTTGAGGCTGGTGTCCGCTAACCCTATGGCTGCGGCAAACTCCCAACGCCCGGTAAGCGCTAAGGCCAGCGACGTAGTGATAATGGTGGCGATGACACGCCACGATAAGGCTTTTACGACGCTACGTTTTTTTGTTTCCATGCTAACCCCGGAAGTCTTGTGTGTTTTTGTTTCGACAAACCCTACTAAACAAAACAATGCCAGTCAAGAATAATTTTCCGATATTGTACAGTAGTGCGTGTGGCAATGAGGCGGAACGGGCTGTTACTTATGGCTTTTAGCTGACGAAAAAAAGATCAGTCAGGGTTGCCGTTAAGGAGGGTTGTCGCGTAGCTCGTGCGGGAATAAACAGGGAGACTAAGAGGATATCGCCTACAAAGGAGGCCTTTTGCTGTCGGTATAGGCGGAAGGTTGGCCGAAACGCTGGCGCAAGGTATCGACAAAGACGTCGTTAGCGCGGGCGGAAACCATCTCCAGCGGCGATAGGCCGCGCTTCCACGCCAGGTAAAACATGAGATAGCCTGCAATCAGGGTTACGGCCAGATTGGGCCAGGCGTTGAGTTGCCACTGCCCCGACCACAGCCATTGCCATGAATCAGAAAAGGGCAGCAGGTACGGAATCGGCCACTGGAAGCCATCGGGACCTTTCGATCCGACAAGGTCGCCGAGCAGATGCAGGTGAAAACTGATAAAAACGAGCAGACTGGTCAGCCAGCGCCGCGTCGCCAGACTCCATGAAAGTAGGCACAACAGCAGCCCAAAGCCGATGTTGTGGCCGAGCACATGGTGGTATTTATCCCACAGCGAAGAAGCCTGCCCAGGGCCACCGGTGAAAAGGTCAAGCGCCAGACCCGCGCCATCGAAATCGGGGACAACGCCAGCAAGGGTCACCATAGCACGCTCGCGGCGGTTAATCTGACAACTGTTGGCCAGCGACCAACTTAAGAGCAGGTGTGTTGCCGGGTTCATGGCGTATCCGGGTTCGCTGAGAGGTGAATGACCGCGCTGAGTACGCCATCCACCACATCGGCCATGCGTGCGTAATCGAGGGTGTCCGGGGTGTCGTTGGGCGTATGGTAGTTGTGGTTGCGCAGATGCGCCGTATCGGTCACCATTACTGCCGGGATGTCATAAGGCCAGTAGCTGCGGTGATCGGAAAGGTCGGCGCCCAGCATTGTTGGCCCGGAATAGCTGAAACAGGGCAGGTCATTGGCGCCGCGAAACAGTTTCTTGATCTCTTTGGCCAGTTTGCGGTCTTGCCAGCGCCCGGCGGCAACCACAAAGTTTCCGCTCTCTGGATAGATAAAGTTAAGTGGCGGGTCGAGGTGCACGGGGCCGTCGGTAAAGTAGCCGATCATCTCCAGCGAAATCATCGCTGACACAGCTATCTTCCGTTCCGCCAGTGATTGCGCATGCACCGCGCTGCCCATCTGTGCGCCGCCGAAGAATGGCGGTTCCTCGGTGGAAAAAGCCACCAGCTCCACCGGCGCTGTCAGCTTGCGTGTTTGCAGCAGCCGCGCCAGCTCCAGCACGCCAGCGACGCCGCTGGCGTTATCATCAGCGCCGGGCAAGTCGCCATAGACATCGTAGTGTGCGCCGACAACGAGTAGCGGCCCTGTGTCAGGGCCAAAACGGGCGATGATATTGCGGCAGGTTACGCCGCCAGCCAGATACGCTTGCTCCGATACTTTTGCATTTGTCAGGGAAAGTTGGCGTTTAATGTAATCGGCAGCGGCGTTGAGCTGTTGCAGGTGTCTGGGGTTGCGCGGCGAATACTCGTTGCACAGCACCTTGACATGCTGACGCAAAGCCGCACGGTCAGCGCGTGCGCCATTTGCGAAAGGGTGCTCGCCCCAGTTCGGTTGACGCAACGCCAGCCACAGACAAGCCACTAACGCCACAAGCGCTAGCACCAAGGTGATGGCGATACGGGCAAGACTGGTGAGTATGGTCGTAGTTTTTGACATAACAGCTTAAATATACAGAGACTTTGCGAACGCGTCAAAAGGATTGGCGAGTGCATCGCAGACACCAGCGCGTTAGCGCTTCAATGATTGTTCTCGCTTCCCCTAGAGTAGAGGTTGGTGGATGCGCTACACCTTCTTGACCTACTGGTACCATAATGGTACCATGTCCATATGCCGCCAAAGATTCGCCAACTTATCAGCCGGCTTGAATGCGCCGGGTTTATCAACCGAGGCGGCAAGGGCAGCCATCGTAATTTTTTGCACGCCAGAGGCGTAGCGCTTACCCTTTCTGGCAAGCTTGGCGACGATGCCAAACCGTACCAGGAGAAGCTGGTTAAGCAGAAGGTCGAAGAGGTAAAGTAATGAAAGAACGCGACCGTTATCTGAAAATTGTCGAATGGTCAGAAGAAGATGGGTGCTATGTCGGTTCTGTGCCCGGCTGGCTCGGCCCTTGCTGCCACGGCGATAACGAAGAAGAGGTGTACCATCAGCTCTGTGGCATCGTTGATGAGTGGCTTGAAATCTACCGGAAAGAAGGCAAGCCGCTGCCTGCCGCCACAGTAGGCAAAAGCTACTCCGGCAAGTTTCAGCTCCGCCCCGGTAGCGAACTACACCAGACGCTGGCGATTCGCGCCTTGCAGGCAGGGGAGAGTTTGAACAGCTTTTGCGTCAAGGTTTTGCGTGGGGCGGTGAGTGGGTGAGAGGGTTGTTTGACATGTTTCGGCAACTCACTACTGTGATATCGTAATATCACTAAGGAGAGTAACCTTGATGACGCATGCTGCTCTAGAACAATACATACAAAACTTCAACTCCGGTGAATGGGACACTCCTTGTCATCAATTCAGCATCGGTGAGAATGTTAATGTTGCATTAATCTGGTATCAAGTTACACCAGAGAACGTTACTTGCGACAAGAGCAACCGATTCTACTTTGTTACGGATGAGGGGTTATGTGTTGCCGTTGTTTTTGAAATGAGCGATCTTGATATTCATTGGTTTGTTCTCGAAGAGCATAGGGAAAAAGGGCTATTACACAAAGCTTTACACGAAACAATACTACCCTATATTTTCTCAGACAATCGGAGAGAGCAAAGAGCAACAGCAGATTCTACAGAAAACGAAAGATACCTTTTACGTCAAGGCTTTGAGAAACGGGAGGATAATGGTAGCTCAGCTTTCTACCTAACAAAAGATAAGATACGAGAATTCGACGACTCCGCAATTTGTCGCGAGCCATTAAGCGATGCGGACTGTGTCGAAATCAAAAACAAGTTACGTTTGATAGTGCGCGAGGTTCGTATAATCAAAGACCGTCTGGAATGCTCACATGGTAAATCCGGGCCGTTAGAAGATATCGCAAAAGAATTGGGCAGCTTTGCTTTCGACGTTAAGGATCTAGGCACATAATAAGACTGTCTCCCCTTAAAACTCTTACACCTCATACCCCCCCTCTAATGTTCGTGATCATGCCCATGACTACCATGCACCGGCACCAGCGGTTTCTGCGCTGGCACGATCTTCACCTCTGGTGAACAGACTGGGCAGCCTTGCAGCGCCAGCGGTTTTTCGAGACGGCAGGTATCGAGTAGCTGCTGGTCCTGGAAAATCTCCATGGTTGGGCCATCGGCCATCACCTTGCCTTGGTGCAGTACGATGGTGCGCTCGCACAGCTCCATCACCATATCCAGATCGTGGCTGGTGACGATGCGGGTGTGGTTGAAGGCTTTCAGCAGGGCGATTAGTTGGCGCCGCGCGTAGGGGTCGAGACCGTTGGTCGGTTCATCCAGCACCAGAATCTCTGGCAGCATCGAGAGTACGGTGGCGATGGCCACCCGCTTCTTTTCGCCGCCGGAAAGGTGATAGGGCGGCTTATCGCGCAGCTCGCTGGCTTCAACCCGCTGTAGGGCGTCGCTAACTCTGGCTTCAACCTCCTGTGACGACAGGCCCAGGTTCATCGGCCCGAAGGCGACGTCATCGAACACCGTGGGCATAAAGAGTTGGTCGTCGGGGTCTTGAAACACCATACCCACCGTGCGTCGGATCACCGCCAGATTCTCTTTGCACACCGCATCGTCGCCCACAATCACCTCACCGGAGGTGGCGTTGAGGTAGCCATTCAGGTGCAGCAGCAGCGTCGATTTACCAGCGCCGTTAGCGCCGATAATGGCCACCGATTCGCCATGGCCGATATGAAAGCTGATATCCTCCAGCGCTACCGTGCCGTCGGGGTAAACGTGGCGCAAGTTTTGCGCCTCAACTTTATGGTGACTCATGACAGAACTCCGGTAATCAGTGCGCCGAACTGTTGCGGCAGGTTGTAGCAGCGAAACAAGAGGAACAGTGCGCCCCAGCCGAGTACGAAAGCCAACTCGTTAAGGCCGAAACGACCCTGTTGGCGGGTTTGTACTTTGCCGTCGAAGCCACGCGCCAGCATCGCCATATAGACGCGGTCGGCCCTCTCCCAGGTGCGCAGCAGCAAGTTGCCGGCCAAAGAGCCGAACTGGCGCATGCCCATGCCGCGCTTGCCGAAGCTGCGCAGTTGACGCGCCCGCGCGGTGCGCACCGCCTCGTCGGTGAGTACGAAGATATAGCGATAGAGAAAGAGCAGTTGCACCGCGAAAATTTGCGGCATGCCGAGCTTTTCCAGCGCCGCGCAAATGTTGGGGAAACCGGTGATGGCGACCAAAATAATCGCCGCGCTGGCGGTGAGTAAAGCCCGCAGCAGGATTGAAAAACAGGATATCCAGCCGCCCCAAACATCAATCGGCCCTAGCTGCATTAGCACCTGGCGGTCAAAGAGCGGATTAAAAATGCCGATTACCAGCGCAAAGGGGATGACGATCATGATCTTGCGCAGGATGTAGCCGAGCGGCAGCTCGCCCACCCCCAGCAGCACCGCCGGAAAGAGCAAAAAAGGCAGCATCGCCGAGATTTCATAGCGGTTAAACGACACCACACAGACGATAAAGAGCAGCGTCGTTATCAGCTTGGCGCGGGGGTCTAAACGATGGATCGCCGTCTGCCGCATCGCCAGCAGATCGAGCTGCTTAAAATCGAGCAGCGAGCCATCGATGCCGATCATGCCTGTTCCCTTTTGCCGCCGCGTTTTTTTAAGACCAGCCCGATCACAAGGCAAAAAGCCAGCGTCACCAGCCCGCCGACGATGCCGGACAAGCTCGTACCCACGCGCTGGCGTTGCGCATCATCCGCTACGCCTTCAGTTGCAGGCAACGCGTAATCGGGCAGCAGCGCCGTCTTCTCTTGCACCGCCGCAGCCGTAGCATGCTCTTGGGCCTCTGGGTTTTCTAGCTCCTCGTGGCCGGAAACGTGCGCCACCGCCCATTCCAGGCCATCAGGGTTCTCCGCAGCGAACCAGGAGAGCAGCCCGCCAAGCATCAAGCTGGCAACAAGGAAGATCGCCAGCAGCGTTCGCTTCGGCATAGGGGCCGTCGCCTGCGGCGCAGATGACGCGGTCAACAGCTCAGGCCGCGCCTTGTAAACAAAGGAGAGCACCAGTGCGGTGACGATGCCCTCAATTACGCCGATAGCCAAGTGGATCGGCTGCATCATCAGCAAAAAAGTGCTAAAGGGCAGCTCCGCCACCCCGGAGAGCGTGGTTTGAGTCACAACAAAGAAAGAGCCGATTTGCAGACCCACCACCGCCGCCGCAATCGAAGCGAAAATCAGCCGCGCCTGGCCCGGCTGTTTACTGGCAAGCGGTTTGTAGATTAAGGGATAAGCGATAAAGGCCGGGAAGAAACCAAGGTTGAAGATGTTGCACCCCAGCGCCAGCAGGCCGCCATCGGCAAAGAAGAGCGCCTGCACCATCAGCACCGAGGCTAAGGTGAGAAAAGCCGCCCAAGGGCCAAGCAGCACCGCCAACAGCAGGCCACCACCGATATGACCACTAGAGCCGGTGGCCGGAATAGCGAAGTTAATCATCTGCGCCGCAAAGATGAACGCCCCCATCACCCCCATCAGCGGAATCTTGTGGTCGTCCAACTCCCGGCGCAGCTTGGCCGAACAAGCGGCAATGCCAGCCGCGCTGGCGGCCCAAAAAGCAGCGCCCACAGCGGGGGATATTAAGGCGTCAGCCATATGCATGGTGGGTGTGTTCTTCCTTTTATATGTCCGGGGATAGAATTTAATTCTGTCCCCAAGCGCTCTGCATGGGTGTAAAAACGCTCGTAGCACGGATTTGTATTTCGTCACACTCTAGCAGCATGAGGGGGGCGAGGCAAGGGTAATTTTACGAATTTGGGGATCGTGCTACGGGCGTGGCGTTGACAGAATCAGAGTTAATCACTATGATTAATATTCAATCACTCGAAAGTTGTTACTTGCCTCACAGGAGAGCGTCATGCCTCAAGCTAAGACCAAAGTGTTAACCGCGCACGTCCCGCTGCAACTGGCGGAAAAAGTAGACCAACTAGCAGCGCAGCTCGAACGCTCGCGCGGCTGGGTGGTCAAACAAGCGCTGGCGGCATGGATCGATCAGGAAGAAGAGCGCAGCCGTTTAACCCGCGAGGCGCTGGCCGATGTGGACGCCGGTCGCGTTATCGAGCATCAGGCGATGCAGGCCTGGGCCGATAGTTTGGGCGCCGATGGCCCTGAAGACGGTTCGCGTTGATGGAACTCAAATGGACCAGCAAAGCCGAATCCGATCTGGCGCGGCTTTATGGATTTCTGGCGTTGGCGGATAAAGCCGCCGCACACACGGTGCAAAAGCTCGTCGCCGCGCCAACCCGCCTGCTGAATAACCCGCGCCTGGGTGAACGCATAGAAGAATTTGACCCGCGCGAAGTGCGGCGGATTCTGGTTGGGCGCTATGAGATGCGTTATGAAATCCAGCAATCTGCCATCTACCTGCTGCGGATTTGGCATACGCGTGAGGGGCGGTGAGGGTTCATGGCGCACTATTTTTCTCTAGCAACTCTTCCAGGTTGGCTTTGTAAAGAGGCTCGTCAGGGTTAAGCGTAATCGCTTGACGGAAGGCGGTTTCAGCTTCGTCGTAACGCTTTAGAACTTTGAGAAGAATCCCCAGATTGTTATGGGCGTTAGCATAATCAGGGTCAAGCGCAATGGCTTTGCGGTAGGCTGCTTCAGCTTCGTCGTAACGCTTTAACTCTGAGAGATGATTCCCCAAACCGTTATGGGGAAAAGTATTATCAGGGTCAAGCGCAATCGCTTGGCGGTAGGAGACTTCGGCTTCGTCGTAACGCTTTAAATCAGAGAGAACACTTCCCAAACCGCCATGAGCATTAGCATATTCAGGGTTAAGTGCAATCGCCTTGCGGAAAGCGGCTTCGGCTTCGTCGTAACGCTTTAACTCAGAGAGAAGCCCCCCTAGATTGCTATGAGTTATATAGTTATCAGGGCCAAGAGCAATCGCTCGGCGATAGGCGGTCTCAGCTTTATCGTAACGCTTCAAAGCTAAAAGAAGGCTCCCTTGGTTACCATGGGGCCAACCAAAAGTAGGATCGGTCTCCATTGACTTACGGTAGTATTCCTCAGCCCTAGCATTATCGCCAATCTTCGCAAATATGACCCCTACCAGATTTAGCAATGGCGCCTTTAAACGCTTGTCTTCCGGTTGCAAGCGCAAGCCCTGCTGTGCGTAGGTAAGGCCTTCGATGTAATCGCCCTGCTTCGTATTATCGGTCGCAAGCACCAGGTAATCAGCAGCAGAGCGTTTTACTTCGGGGGTTTCTTTTGTTGCCTGCACCAACTTTTCGGTCGCAGTGCTTTTGGTTCCCTTATCGATTTCGGCTGCGGCTTGTATGCTGGCATCTATCTTCTCCGGGGTATCAGTATTTCGTTCCACATCAATTTTAATGCCGTTCGTGGTTTGTTCTAACTTGAGATTGTTTATCGTGGAGGGGCCAAAAGCGGAGACCAGAACCATAACTAGGGCTACGAAAATGACGATTGCGCCCCCCCTATTATTGCCACGGTGGAAGAAAAAGACGGCGGCGGCAAACAACGGCAGGCAAAAAACAAAAAGGATGATTTGGGGCGTACTCATTATAACTCCTGACGTAACAGCAAATTAACCACCGGATCACCAACTAGCGCCTGAAAAAAATCGCCTATTACCTGCCCTCCAACACCCGCCGCAACTTCGTCTGGTACAACGGCTCGTCAGGGTCAAGTTCTATGGCTTTGCGGTAGGCGGCTTCGGCTTCGTCGTAACGTTTTAAGCTGCGGAACAGGTCTCCCTGGCTGTCGTGAATTTCGGGGTCATCGGGGTCTAGCTCCAGGGCTTTTTGTAGAGCGGCGCTTGCTTCGTCGTAGCGCTTTAAATCGATGAGGAGCAGCCCCAGGTTGTTGTAAGGCCAACTAAATGTGGGATCGGCCGCTATCGCTTTGTGGAAGTACTCTTCAGCTTTGGCGTTATCGCCCATTTCCACTAATAACGCGCCCATGCGGTGCAGTAATGTTGCGTGTAGCCGTTCATCTTCTGGTTGCAGGCGCAATCCTTGTTGCGCGTAGGCGAGGCCATCGATGTAATGGGCTTGTTTCCAGCTGGTTGTCGCCAGCACCAGGTAATCGGCGGCGGAGCGCTTTGCATCGGGTGTTTCTGCGATCTCTTGCACGATTTCGTGGGTGGCGGCGCTTTTGTCGCCTTTATTGATTTCGGCGGCGGCTTGTAGATGGGCTTCTATCTTTTCTGGGGTATCGACGTTGCGGCAGAGGTCGAGTTTAAAGCCGTCTGCGGTTTGCTCCAGCACCAGGTTACTGATGGTGGTCGGCCCAACGGCAGAGACCAGGCAGAGGGTCAATGCAGCGATGATGACGACTGTGCCGCCGCCATTGTTGCCCCGGTAGAAGAAAAAGATGGCGGCAAGGAACAGCAGCAGGCAAAAAGCAAAAAGGATGATTTGAGGCGCGCTCATAATTACTCCTGATATATCGTCAAATACACATGCGCAACGCGTTAATGCTGCTGCGCGGTAAAACGCAAAAAGCCACCCGTTTGGCTACGGATGGCTTGTCATCTTTGCGTCCATATATTCCCCTCTCCTACATAGAGTCAACGTATATAAGCTTGGGCCAATCTATATCAATTGCCGTAAAAGGTAAAGTGGATGGTAGTTTGCGCAGCGCTGGTTTTGAGTCTAGCTCCACGCAAAGCCAAGTGCCCTCTCACTCTGGCTCTCTCTCCCTTACTTAATCATTCAAAACAATGTAGTGGTTCAATAAAACCGGACACCAACTAAGGTGGTATATTGTGCCATCCAACGAGAGGTGTTCAATGAGCAATAGACGGTCATTCACAAGAGAGTT
>Ga0224504_10001113_pt1 | contig 12063 bp, 5 predicted proteins | sample SF_Oct11_sed_USG_3_FD_170160 | JGI IMG/M metagenome (GOLD analysis project Ga0224504, IMG submission 170160) | Sediment microbial communities from San Francisco Bay, California, United States - SF_Oct11_sed_USGS_24 | ecosystem: Environmental > Aquatic > Marine > Sediment | place: USA: California... | reverse complement strand
TCGCCGATTTCCTGTAGCGCCGAATTGCTCTTCGCCTTCCACTTGCCAAACGCCTTGCTGGCCGCCTTCTCGGCGGTGGCCATATCGATGTTGCCGATCATGTAGATGGTGATGTTGTCCGGCGTGACCTCGGCGGCATGAAACGCCTCAAGTTTGGAGCGATCGACTTGCGCCAACAGCCCAGGCGTCCAGACAGCACCCATCGGCGTATCAGCACCATAGATAGCACGATCGAACAGGCTGCTTGCTGCTCGTCCGGGCGACTGCTCGAGATTCGCGAGCCAGGCACCAACCTGGGCCTTCATTTTCTCGAGCTCCTCATCCGGGAAGGTAGGCTTCTGCAACATCTCAGCAGCCAGGTCCAGCGAAGCCGCCAGGTTGCTTTCGAGAATGCGGTAGCTGTAGGTACTACGCTCCGCGCCGGCACGGAATCCGCTGCCCATGCCGATCTTGTCTTTAGCGGCCGCCAGCGCGCTCGCATCAAGCCGCTCCGTGCCCTTGTCGAGTAATCCGATGACGAACGTAGCCAGCCCCGGCGCGTCGGCCGGCGCTGCCAGCGACCCGGTTTCAACGGCGATTGACACGTTGACCAGGGGAATACTGCCGCGCTTGGCGACGACCAGTTTTAGACCATTTCCCAGCGAGGCTGTCTCAATGTCCGGAAAGTTGATGGTTGAGTTTGCCGTGACTTCCGGTATCGAAGAACGGTCTGCAACCTGCTCGCCTTCAACGTACTCGGGAAACGGAAATACCGTGAGCTGGTAGTAGCCGCGCGTCAGCCAGCGATTAGCGATGTCGCGCAGCTCATCGGCCGTTGCGGCGTTCAACCATTCCAGCTCCGAGTTCACAAAGAGCGGATCGTCTGAATACAGAAAACCCTCGGCCAACATGCGGCCGATTGCGGCAGTGCTCTCCAGCGAACCCAGCATGTACATATTTACGCCAAGCTTGGCATTCTCCAGAAGCTGCTGGTCGGGACCGTCGGCAAGATACTCAGCGAGCGTTGCATCGACAATCGACAATACCTGTTCAGGCGTGACATTCGGTCGCAAATCAATCTGCAACGTGAATTCACCGCTCATTACCCGGCCATATGCCCGTGCCGACACGCTCGTCGCAAGCTGCAGTTCGTCGACCAGCTTTTTGCGTAGCGGTGAGTTCTTGTTGACGGCCAACGAGTCGGCAAGCAGATAGCCGAGAGACGAGTCCTTGTTATTCAGACCCGGCATGGCCCAGGTGCGAACGATGCGCGTCTGGCCAACCCGGTCGTACATTGCCTCGATACGATTTTCAGGCAGGTAGGGAATCCACTCTTTGGGATAAGACAGTGGCTCGCCAGCGGGCGCTTCGCCGAAGTAATGTTCCACCTTGGCCCTGGCATCTTCGACCGTAACATCACCCGCAAGAATCAGAACGACATTCGAGCCGCCATAATAGGTCTCAAACCACTCATACACATCCTCGAGCGAGGCGGCGTCCAGGTCTTCCATCGAGCCGATGACCGAATGGCGATACGGATGATCAACTGGATAGATCCCCGCACGGATCTTGTCGTAGACCTGCGCATACGGCCGGGTTTCACCCTGGCGTTTCTCGTTCTTAACGACGCCGCGCTGCTCATCCAGCGCTTCCTGCGTAACGGCGCCAAGCAGGTTTGCCATGCGATCGCTTTCCATCCACAGCGCCATGTCGAGCGCGCCTGACGGGACGGTCGCGTAGTAGTTGGTCCGGTCCTCATTCGTCGTGCCATTCATCCCGGTCGCGCCGGCATCAGTGAACGGGGAGAAGTACTCACCTTCACGATTTTCCGAGCCCTGGAACATCAGGTGTTCAAACAGGTGCGCGAACCCGGTCTTGCCTTCCGGCTCATCCTTGGATCCAACGCCGTACCACATGCCGACAAAAACGGTCGGCGTCGAGTGATCGGAGTGCACGATAACCGTCAGACCGTTGTCGATCTGAAACATCTCGTAAGGGATATCTACCTGAGTGGCAATGTCCTCACGAGCGTGGGTTGTGACCGTCAGAAATGAAAGAAATATCAGCGTCAGCAGGTAACGCGTCAAACGAATGGCATTGATCACTAGCAGCTTTCTCCACCTGTCGGTCCGCAAGCGGTGTCTTTGATAAGCGCCATGAAATCCTTATTCAGATCATGCTGGCGCGCAACGATTGTTCCCGCGTGGTCCACGAGAATATAGGTCGGGTACCCGCGGACTGCCCAGGTCTGCAAGAGCTCACCCTGCGGCCCGACATGCCAGTTGGCCCAGTCCATCGGCGTGTTCTCCTGGAACCCGGTGACTGTTTCGATCTCTTCGTCGACACTGATCGACAGGATCTCAAACTCGGCATCAGGCAGGCTCTCGTCGAGCTCGACCATTTTGGGAATCGATCTGATGCAGGGACCACACCATGTCGCCCAGAAGTCGAGCAGCACTGCTTCGCCTTCAAAGGCCTCAATAGTCTCCTCGAAGCCGTCCAGGCGCAGACCCGTGACATTCGGAATCTTATTGCCGACGGTCAGGAAATTGAGGTTATAGAGCAAGTCCTCCTCGGCCTCAGCCAGCGTCGGAAAAGGAATGGGCTCGCCGTCGTCAGTGTAGCGGCGGCGTTTGATCAACTCCTCATTTGCAACGCCCCTGCTAAGGCCCGTAGCAAAATCAATGCCACGCAGGCGATGTCCCGGGCGATCCTCGGCAGGCGTATCGACAGCGTTAGCGAACTGCAGCTGCCGCGATGCTGCGTAGTACTTTGCTGTCGCGCGGGTTAACGGATCGTCGGGCGTGTTATCAGCGTAGTTTTCAAAGAAATCGTCGACCTCGGGGAACCAGCCAACGGGTGCCCCGAAGTCGAGATTGAACAGTGCGCTGGGCCAGCCATCGAAGCTACCCTCCTGCGCGGCCAGCGTCCGGAGACCCAGCAGCATCGACGACACGCCCCCGGGAGCTCCGCGCGTCTGTTCAAGGAGGAACATAGCCGCATCGCGCGTTTTCTCATGGCCTGCCGCCTTGACGATTGCGGTTGCGGCCGCCTGTGCATCGAGGATCTCAGGATGCGGTCCACGCTCTTCTTCTTTACGGCGGTCCTTCTCTTCCTGCGACGCGTCCGAAGCCCGGATCTCATCGTCGACCTCATGCCAGATGGTGTCCAGATCGATGTACTCCTGTACAGGCACCCAGTCAGGTTCGGCGTCGGGGACCTCGAAGTTGATGTACGCATCAAGTTCATCTTCCTCAGACTGAGCTTCTGACGCGGACTCCGCTGTATCGGTTTGGGCAATACCTGTCACACTGGCCGCCTCATCGGCTGCAACAATCGCATCGACCACAATGCCTGGCGTCAGGATCTGCGGCAGGATCGTTACCGTCTTGAGCGACGAGCCCTTCGGGAAATAGAGGTACAGCGGCACGCCCGCCCGGTCGTACATCTCCAGCCACTCGGTAATTGTCGGGTCTTCCAGCGTCCAGTCACCTTCAACAACCTTGATACCGCGTGAATTAAACGCCTCAGCAACCGTGTCCGTCGACAGGGCGACACGCTCGTTCGCTTTGCAGCTGATGCACCAGTCCGCAGTGAAATAGACGAATACAGGCTGGCCATCGACGACGTACTGTTTCACCTGGTCGGGATCGAAGTGCTCGAGCTCAAGACCGCCCATCGTGCCAGCGGCGACCTGGCCATCTTCATCCAGCACCACCTTGCTCGCATCGATTTTCGTGAACATATAGCCCGTCGCCAGCAAGCCGATCAGCATCGCTACGTACCAGGTACCCTTGGCCTTCGACACAGAGCTCCTGCCATAGGCCCACAGCGTGAACGCAAGCGCCAGCGCAGTAACCATGCCCGCAAACATCGAGGACACGCCCAGGACGCGGCCGCCCACCCAGAAGAAGTACAGCGCCGCCAGGAACATCGGGAACGCGAGGAAGTGTTTGAACGTTTCCATCCACTGGCCCGGCTTCGGCAGTTTCTTGCCGATGTCCGGCACAAAACTCAGCAGCAGGTACGGGAATGCCAGACCAAAGCCTAATGCCAGGAAGATCGTCACCAGGATCGCCGAGCTCTGCTGGAACGCAAAACCGATGGCGGTCGCCATGAACGGCGCTCCGCAGGGCGTTGCTACAACCACCGCGAGTACACCGGTGAAGAAGGCGGCCTTGCGTTCGCCTCCCTGCGTGAGTTCCTGCCCGACGCCCATGATGCGGGTGCCAACCTCGAAAACGCCCAGCAGATTCAGGCCGATAACGACCATGAGCATGGCAACCAGCATATTCACGGGGCCGTTCTGGAACTGGAAGCCCCAATAGACGGCGTTGCCCGCCGCACGGAAACCCAGAATCGCGAAGCCGATTACAGCGAAGGCGGCCAGTACCCCGAGCGTGTAGATCAGGCCACTCTCGCGCGCCGCTCGCTGGCTCTGCTTCGCCATATTCACCAGGCTCAGGGCCTTCATGCTCAGAATCGGGAAAACGCACGGCATCAGGTTCAGGATCATGCCGCCGAGGAAGGCATAGAAAGCCGCCTCCCAGAATCCCAGGGCGCCACCGGAGGCCATCGCCGGGCCACTCGCGGCAGCGGCTAGCGGGCCGTCAGCCTTGCTGGCATTCAGCGCGACGGCCTGGTGGACGCCGTCGCTATCCGTATAGGTAAAAATGGCACGCGTTGCTTCTTCGTCAGCAGCGCGCCGCCCGGCTTCCATGACGAAGGTGATGCCGGCACGCGTAAAACCCGCCGATTGGGTGCTGTATCTGACGAGCTTCCGGGACTCTATGTACAGGTAAGCATCTTCGAGATCCATCGGACCGTTTTCCGCGGCGATTTCGATCGTTACCTTGTCGTCCGTGATTGCGAACCGCGCCGGCCAGCCAACGTCGACGGGGAGCTTGCCACGCGCCTCGGCGAACATTCCGGCGACATCTGCGTTATCACTGCCGTCACCCACCGCCAGCGTAAGCGAGACATCCGCGCGCTCGGGCACGCAAATCTGGTCGTCGCAAACCACCCAGCGAGCCTTGCCCGCCAATTCGACGCTGTCCCCTGCTGCCAGGCCGCCAGGCACCGTGACGGTCGACATCAGCAGGATCGGCTCTTCGTAGCCGTAAGTATTCAGCTCACCGAATGGCAGGAGGTGCGGGGTTGGGAAGACGAATGCGCCGGCTTCAAACCCGTCCGGCAGATCCCAGTCAACCGACGGCTCCATGCCGGCATCCCCTGGGTTCGCCCAGTAGGCGTGCCAGGTCTGGTCGGGCTCGATATAGAAACCGACCGTGATCGAACCGCCAGCGGCTGGCAGAGTGGTTTGCTCGGCGACGAGATCGATCGTCGAGTACTTGGTCTTGACCGGCACAGCCAGCGCCGGCGCCGACAGTCCCAGCGCTACCAGCGCCAATAATAGAATGCGTGCTATGCGTGTCATTTTGCGGTTCCCGGTTTCAGGTGGCCGATTCTCTTATGTATTAGACGTTGGAACCAGTGCATATCCAGCATAAACGATGGATTTGCAGATATGCTGGAGTCTTGTGAGACCACGAGCAAGCGAGAAGTTCCGGCTCAGTGCGACCCGTAGACCACGCTCGAGCCAAGATATTGATCGCCTACAAGCCGCACCATACGGTCGCTGGCGAGGTCGTAGATCCAGATCGCATAACGCTCGCTGCCGCTCACAACCGTGTTCCAGGCCTCCGTGAGCACCAGCGCGTCCTGATCGGCCAGATAGGCCACGGCCCGATATGAGCTGGCATCGAGGATTGCCAGCACCCCGCGCGCCGATCCGTCCAGGCCCACGAGGCTATAGGACTGCGGCGCGTCCTCGTGCTTGCACAAGAGCGCCTCACGCGCATCTACCCAGAGCGCGCCGTCCAGCTGACATTTCTCGGACAACTCGGGCAACGCGCGTAATGCCCGGCTAACCACATCGAATGAGTAAATCGCGTTAGCCGGGTCCACGCTGTAGAGAATGCTCGCGGCGGACACCTGCAGTACGCGTACCCGGGAGCCAAAACGATGCCGGATGATCGTTAGCTCCTCCATTGGGCCATCGCCATAAACTCGGGCTCTGAGGTGCGCCCCATCGTCGAAGATGAGTGCTTCGGGCGCTGGCAGGTAACGGCCGTGGCGGCCATTGATCAGCGTGACCAGGCCGAAGGTATCGAGGTTGAACTGCATCAGGCGGAACGTATCCTTGCGGTTGACCGGACCGAATATGGTCAACAGCAACTGGTCGTCGCCAAACGCATCAATCTCCCGAATATCGGCATCACCCACGTTGGCAAGCACCGACACGCTGCCATCTCGCAGGTCGAGCTGACCCAGGTAGCTACCTGCAGCAAAATAGAGGTTTCCCCAGTACTCGCGCGTCTCGTCAGGCTCACACCCCGAGAACAGCAGCAGGCCAAAGACCAAAGACATTAGCCTGAAATTGACGGAGAATAGTCGCACACGTACCTCGAGACCTGACAAGAAGATGAAAACTACCGCAGCCGCACTGGTGCGTCACGCACTGGAACAGATTGGAGTACGCTATACGTTCGGCATTCCTGGTGTGCACAACATCGAACTCTACGACGAGCTCGTAGGCTCCGACAGCATCCAGCCCTTGCTGGTGACCCACGAGGGAGGTGGCGCCTTCATGGCTGACGCGATCAGCCGAGCCACTGATTCAATTGGCACCCTGGTGATCGTGCCGGCGGCCGGCATTACGCACGCGATGAGCGGCATTGGTGAAGCGTTTCTGGATGGCGTACCGATGCTCATCATCTCGGGCGGGATTCGTACCGACATGGACAAATCGTTCCAGCTGCATGATGTCGACCAGCAGGCACTGCTGAAGACGCTAACCAAAGCCCAGTACAAGATCGAACGTCACGAAGATGCAATTCCTACAGTTTACGAGGCCTACACGACGGCCGTCTCGGGTGAGCCGGGTCCGGTTTTTATCGAAATACCCGCCAACCTGCAGCTTCTGACCGGCGAAGTCGATGGTATGCCCGATGCGAATATCTCGCTGGATCGTCCGACGTTCGATTCCGGCCTGATCGACGCTGCAGTTGCGCTGCTGGCGGATGCTGAGAAACCCGGGCTGTTTGTCGGCTGGGGCGCCAAAGATGTCACTGACGACCTGATCCGTATTGCTGAACACCTGGGTGCACCGGTGGCGACCACGTTACAGGGCCTCGGCGTATTTCCCGGCAACCACCCGCTGCATGCAGGCATGAGCTTCGGTCCATCGGCGGTGCCCGCTTCAGCTAATGCATTCAAGGACTGCGACGTGATGCTCGCGGTCGGCACACGCTTCGCGGAGATCTGCACGGGAAGCTATGGTGCAGTACCGCCTGAGAAACTGATCCACATTGATATCAATAGCGAGGCCATCGGTGCCAATTACAAGGCCGCGGTCGGTATCTGTGCCGATTCGCGCGATGCCGTACCCGCGCTGGCAGACGCGTTGCTCGCCAAACTGCCTGCGCGCGACGGCTCCGCTATCGGGCAGGCCCTCGCGCAAGACAAAGCAGCGTATCGGGACGAATGGCTCGCACATGATTCCAAGGGTCGAGTGAACCCGTGCCGTTTCTTTGAAGAACTGCGGTCACAGCTTGACGACGATGCGATCGTTGTTACCGATGACGGCAATCACACCTTTCTTACCGCAGAGCTGATGCGTATCCACAAGGGCGGCGCTTACCTGTCACCCACTGACTTCAACTGCATGGGTTATTGCGTTCCCGCAACCATCGCCGCGAAGCTGGCGTTACCGGATCAGCAGGTGGTTGGCATCGTCGGCGATGGCGCATTCCTGATGACGGGCCTGGAATCAGTGACCGCCGTCTCCAACAGCATCGGTGCAATCTGGTTCGTCTTCAATGATGGCGAACTGGCTCAGATCGCGCAGGCCCAGGCCATGCCCTACCAGCGCACGGCCTGCACAGACGTGGGCAAACTGAACTACGAGGCTTTCGCGGCGGCGACCGGTGTCGAATACGTTGCGATACAGAATGACGACGATCTGCAGGACGGTATCGCCAGCACGCTTGCGGCAGCGGCTGCTAACAAGCCGGTGCTCGTCAACGTGCATATCGACTACAGCAAGAAAACGCAGTTCACTGTTGGCACTATGCAGACGAACCTGAAGCGCTTCGACACGAAGAACAAGCTACGCATCGTCGGCCGTGCCATCAAGCGCAAGATCTTTGGAAATTAGTTCTAGCGCAGCTTGCGCAGCAACTTGAATTTCTTGTCGGTGAAGGGCGCGTAGCGCACAGCGAGGTCTGGCCACCAACCACGCCTCATGACCGCTTTCATGTGACTGAACGTCCGGAACCCGTATTCGCCGGAGTAGCTACCCATGCCGCTGGGACCAACGCCGCCGAACGGTAGTTCCTCGACCGTCATGAACATCATCGTGTCATTCACGCAGGCATTGCCGCTACTGACCACCTCAAGGAAGCGCGCTTCGGCCGCAGAGTCCTTCGTAAAAATGTAGGCGGCGAGCGGTTTGTCGCCGGCACGTATGTGGCGAATCGCGGCCTCGAGGTCATCGACCTGCACGAAGGGCAGGATCGGGCCGAATATTTCTTCCTGCATGACGTCACTATCGGGCGCAACGCCGGTCAGAACAGTCGGTGCAATGTATTTCGACGCAGCATCGGTCTTGCCGCCGATGACGACGTCGCCGGAGCCAATATAAGCGGCCAGTCGCTCGAAGTGCCTGTCGTTGACGATCCGACCATAAGACTCGGACGCTGCCGGATCCTCCCCGAACATCTCGGTAACCGCCTGCTGGATAAGTGGCACCAGCTTCTCTTCGGTGTTTGCGTCCGTTAGTACGTAATCCGGCGCGATGCAGGTCTGGCCCGCGTTCGTGAACTTACCCCAGGCAATGCGACGCGCCGTCGTCAGGAGGTCAGCGTCGGGCATCACGACGCAGGGACTCTTGCCGCCCAGTTCGAGTGTTACCGGCGTCAGGTGTTTCGCCGCCGCCGCCATCACAATACGGCCAACATTACCGCCGCCCGTATACAGGATGTGGTCCCAGGGCAATTCGAGCAACGCACTCGTCTCGGGTACCGCACCTTCAATAACCTTCACGCAGTCGTTATCGAGATACTCGGGAATACGTCTCGCAATAACGTCCGACGTTGCCGGTGATAGTTCCGGCGGCTTAATAACGGCACAGTTGCCAGCGGCAAGCGCCGCAGTCAGACCGGCCAGCGTTAGCTGCAGGGGGTAATTCCATGCGCCAATAATTAAAACGACGCCAAGCGGCTCCGGCTGCAACCAACTTTTTCCCGGCTGGCCCAGCATGGGCGTATGCACTCTGCGGGTCTTCGACCAGCGCTTGAGGTTTTTCCGGCAATACGCGGCACTACCGGTCACGTAGGAAATCTCGGTTGTCCAGGCTTCCTGGGGTGCCTTGCCCAGATCCGACCTGAGGGCATCCATCAGTTCCTGCTCGCACTCGGTCATCATGCGCTCAAGTGCGGTCAACTGCTCGGCTCGCCATTGCAGGCTGCGCGTGCGCTCGGTCTCGAAGGTCGCTCGCAGCTCTCCAAACAGTGACGAATAATCAATGGGCGTGGTCATAGGTGTGGCAGCTTCAGTCATGGCAGTTTCTCAATGGGCTTTGACACTGTTGTCAGCCATCACCCTCGATTCTCGCAGAATTCCGGACCCGTTTCATGGGACGAGCGTCCAACCAGGAGGCGGACTACCAGAAGCCACCCATCCGGCAATCCAGGTAGTCCGTGCACAGGTGCCACAGGCATCCGGTGGCTATGGCACGCCACTTCCAGGAGGGAACGGCCAGCAGACCGCCGTAAATCATTGCGGCCCACTTGGTGTGCAGCGGGTGAAATCCGACGCTGCATCGACTCGGATCGAAAATGGGATCGGCCAGGAAATGATCGAGATCGATCAGCATGGTGCCCACCATGATGAGCCCCGCGGTCCGCCAGTGCTCTTTCCAGAACAACCGCGCAAATACGAAGGGCACTGCGAAGTGACACGAGTAATGAACTATGTGCCGGACCAGATCCGTAGTTCCTTCCATGCTATGTCAGGACCATCCGTTCACTCATAACCGCATTCAGTGTAACGAATCGAAGCATCAACCACAGAATGGCGCTACGCAATAGCGGAACGGAATCCCGCTCCATTGGTCAGTACCGGTATCATATGGCTCCCTGAGCCGCTGTTACCGGGCCACCAACCCATCAGGAGCAAGCATGTCTTTTCGCACCGTCTCTGTTCTTTTTCTATTTTCTCTCGCAGCGAATTCCTTCGCACAGGACCTGTCGCTCGAACAAATCATGGCGGATCCAGACTGGCTCGGGAACCAGCCGGAAGGCGCTTACTGGGGCCCCGACAATCGGACCGTGTATTTCCAGCAAAAGCGGCAGGGATCAGAGCTTCGTGACCTGATGGTGGTGGACAGCAACGATGGCGCTATCGCCCAGGTTGCCGAGTCCGACTGGTCACAGGTGTCTCGTTCGGCGGCTGTCTACAGCGAAGCCGATGATCTGCATACCTGGGTCTACTCCGGCGACATCTACCTGAGTGACGGAGACACGGTTCGCCAGATCACGCGTACTGCCGCGGCCGAATCCTCGCCGATGTTCATGAGCGATGGCCGCATCGCGTTCGTCCGTGATGGACAGGTGTTTCTGTTCGACCGAGTGACGGGGTTCACCGAGCAGCTAAGCAATCTGCAATTCGAGAAAGATCCGTCCGACGAAGAGAGCTTCGACGTCCTGCGTGCCCACCAGGAGCGCCTCTACGGCCAGCTGCGAAAGGCGAGTAAGGATGAGGAAGAGGCGCGCGAACGCGAATCGTCGCTGTTTAAACTGGATGACGCGCTGAGTCCTGCACCGGTCTATTTCGGTGACAAAGTCGCTTCGCAGGGTTTCGCGCTGTCACCGGACGGGCGCCGGTTGCTGCTTGTCACTGGCCCCAAAGATCCGGATGCCGGCAAGGTCGGAACCATGCCGAATTACGTGACGACAAGCGGCCACGTAGAAACTCGTGAAGTTCGCACGCGTGTGGGCCGCAACGGGCGCGTATCGCATTCTGTTTGGCTGGTGGATCTCGAAACAGGCGAGAAAAGCGAAATCGACCTCGGCGATTTGCCGGGTATCAACGAGGACCCGCTGGCCAAGCTGCGCGCTGGCGCAATCGAGCACTATGTCGGGCTCGGCGAGAATCGCGAAAAAGCCGAGGAACGCCTCAAGGCACCGGACACACGTGGCATTCAGATATGGGACACGCAGTGGTCAGCTGACGGCTCCGAGGTGGCCTTATGGGTTCATGCGAACGACAACAAGGACCGCTGGATTGCAACCGTCGATTTCGAGAATCTGAAACTGGTCAGCCAGCATCGCTCCAACGATGAGGCATGGGTCAACGTCTATCACGGCGAATACGGCTGGCTGAAGGACAACAAGACGCTCTGGTTCCTGGCGGAAGATCATGGCTATCTCGGTATTTATGCCCGGCACATCGACAAGCGCCGCAGTCAATCGCTTGTTGCCGGCAAACATGTGGTCTTCGACCCGATCCTCGGGCCGTCCGGCAAATTTATCTACTACCGCGCCAACGTCGAACATCCGGGTATTTATGAGATCTGGCGACTCAACGTTGCGTCCGGCAAGTCGGAACAACTAAGCAGCCTTGGCGGGGTCAACGAAGTCAGCGTGTCACCGGATGAGTCGAAGCTCCTGATCACGCACTCGGAAATCAATCGCCACCCTGAGCTGTTTGTACAGGACAATAAACCCGGTGCCACGGCGAGGCAGATCACGGACACGATGAGCGCTGAGTACAAGGCCATCGACTGGCAACAGCCGGCCATCGTCGAGGTGCCATCGTCAAATGTAGATGCACCGATCTTCACCAAGGTTTACCTGCCTGCCGACCACGACCGCTCTAAGGAATACCCGGCTGTGCTGTTCGTGCACGGTGCGGGCTATACACAGAACTCCGATATGGGATGGCCCTACTACTTCCGCGAAGGCATGTTCCACAACCTGTTGACGCAGCAGGGCTACGTCGTATTCGACATGGATTTCAGGG
>Ga0224504_10001112_pt1 | contig 12065 bp, 7 predicted proteins | sample SF_Oct11_sed_USG_3_FD_170160 | JGI IMG/M metagenome (GOLD analysis project Ga0224504, IMG submission 170160) | Sediment microbial communities from San Francisco Bay, California, United States - SF_Oct11_sed_USGS_24 | ecosystem: Environmental > Aquatic > Marine > Sediment | place: USA: California... | reverse complement strand
TCCCAAAAGCAAAGACTGGCGCGATTGGCCCTATATGACCGGTGATGCGGCCGTGGAATCCGAAGACGGCTTTTACCGGATCCTGGGCCGTATTGACGACGTGATCAACGTTTCCGGTCACCGCCTGGGAACCAAGGAAATCGAATCGGCCGCCCTGGTGGTTGATGAAGTGGCCGAGGCGGCGGTGGTACCGGTGGCCCATGATATTAAAGGCAAAGAGCCGGATCTCTATATTGCTTTGAAACCGGGCCTGGAAGCGTCGGAAGAGCTGGCCAAAAAAATATCGGATACCGTTTGTGTGGAAATCGGCAAGATCGCCAAACCGCGCAAAGTCTGGATCGTCACTGACATGCCCAAAACCCGCTCGGGCAAGATCATGCGCCGGGTGCTGGGTGCGATCTCAAACGAAAAGGACGTCGGGGATGTGACCACCCTGGCCAATCCTGATATCGTTGAAGAAATTAAAGAGATGGCCAAAAAATAATCATCACATTGATGTATGAATTTACGGATGAACTCCCCAAAACCCGAAGCGCAAAGATCATGAACAGGGTCTTTCAAACTCGTGAATTGGGGTTGAAGGAAGAGGATTAGGTGATTCTTTGATGATTAAGAAAAACATTAATCGAAAAGGAGGAGAATTATGGCAGCAAGCGTCGTGTGGTTATTTGTTTTTGTTTTAGCCTATTGGACCTATTGTATCTCCATGGGGATCAAAGGGTATATTTCGGCAAAAACGGCATCAGACTATTTCATTGCCGGCCGCACCCTTCCGACGTGGGTGTACGTACTTGCAGCGACAGCCACGTCCTTTTCAGGATGGACCTTCATGGGGCATCCCGGGCTACTGTATAGTAGTGGCTTTCAATATGCGTATGCATCGTTTTATGCCATTACCATTCCCTTCACAGGGGTTATGTTCCTGAAAAGGCAATGGATACTGGGCAAGCACTTCGGATATGTTACACCGGGCGAAATGTTCTCGGATTACTTCAAATCTGATGTGATTCGGATTCTGGTTGTTGTTGTTGCCCTGTTTTTTTCCATACCCTATCTTGGTGTACAGCTCAGGTCATCCGGGTTTTTGTTCAACGTTCTAACAAACGGCCTGTTTTCCGTTAATGTGGGCATGTGGATGTTGTCCCTCGTGGTTTTTGTTTATGTGGCTTCCGGCGGGCTAAGAGCAGTGGCCTATGTTGATACTGTGCAGTGTTTACTGCTGGCCGGCGGTATTGCCACTATCGGCGTCATTGGTATTTCCTATGCCGGCGGCTGGGGGGCATTGAATGAAGGCATTGCAAACCTTACCAGTATAGATAAAAAATTGACAGGTGACGGTTACAGTCACTATATTGCCATCCCGGGTGTCATTCAGTTTGTAAAATCCGGCCCGTCAGCGCTTGGCGGCGCCTGGACGGGTATCATGATTCTCTCTTATGCCTTTGCGCTCATGGGAATTCAGTCCTCACCGGCTTTTTCCATGTGGTCGTTTTCCAATAAAAATCCCAAACCGTTTGCACCGCAGCAGGTATGGGCCTCCGCAATGGGTATCGGCGGCATCCTGATCTTTTTTACGGCCATGCAAGCCTTTTCGGCACACCTCCTCGGCGCAGATACGAAAATGCTGGAAGCCGGATTTGCAAAGGACGTCATGCAACTGGGAAAAGACCTCCTGCAAATGCCAGGTAAGGGGGATATGGTCGTTCCGGCATTGATCAATCTTCTGGCCGAAACGACCCCATGGATGGTTGGTCTGCTTGCGGTTTGTGCGCTGGCAGCCATGCAATCAACGGGTGCGGCTTACATGTCCACGGCAGGCGGTATGCTTACCCGGGACATTTACAAACATTTTTTTCATAAGGATGCTTCCCACGCAACTCAAAAACTGTTTGGAAGAATTGGCGTGGGCATCATCGTTTTTTCCGCGTTGATCGTTGCAACAACTTCTACTGACGCCCTTGTGCTTTTAGGAGGACTTGCGGTGGCCTATGGCTTCCAGATGTGGCCCGCACTTATCGGCATCTGCTACTGGCCCATGCTTAACCGCAAAGGCATCACATTTGGGCTTATTGCCGGCATCATTGCGGTAACCTTAACGGAAACCATTGGCCAAAATTGGTTTGGAATCACCGCCTGGGGTCGCTGGCCATGGACCATTCACTCCGCCGGCTGGGGCATCATCTTCAATTTCAGCATCGCTGTGATTGTTTCTGCCTTGACACAGAATGCCGAAGCCCTGGCACACAGGAAAAAATTCCATGATTACCTCGCGGAGCATGCAGGTTTGCCTGATAGCAAGAAAGGCCTGGTTAAAGTCGCATGGGTGGTCGTCATCGGCTGGTTCTTTTTTGCTCAAGGACCGGGTGCTGTTCTGGGAAACACGATTTTCGGAAATCCAACCGATTCATCGACCTGGTTATTTGGAATGCCCTCTATATGGCTGTGGCAGATAATTTGGTGGGCGCTGGGCGTAGCGATGATGTGGTTTCTCGCTTACAAATTGGAGATGTCCACGATTCCTGAGAAAGAAATTGAAGTGCTTATCGAAGACATCGGTGATCAGGTCAAGGCTGAGGCCTAATCCGAGTTAAACCATCTAATTGGGGGATACTTAGGTATCCCCCTTATTTTCGATAGGTTGGGCGGAAAGTAAAGAAGGAAGGAATTTTTGTCATGGATGCAATGACAATATGGTACTGGATTTCGTCGATTGGCCTGGCCGCCCTCCTTTTTCGGCCCACTAAAAAATTTATACTTACACAAAGATTGAAAAGAACTGCACGTAAATTGAATCGGCAGCTGACGGAAGATGAGATACAGGATCTGGGAAAAAGAACGATCCCCATGACCGTATTGATTGTCGTAACCTTTTCTTTTTTATTTAACAGCGTTATTATGAACAAGTACTTTTGATTTTTATGAATAAAAACACATTGGCCGTAATCATCACTTTATCCATAGCTGGGATTGTCGGTTTCTACTTTTATAAATATTCGGTTTTGGAAACTATCCCCGGTCAAAACAAGTACAGGCTTGGAAACAAATATCTCGAGGACGGCAAATATGAAAAAGCGCTCCAGTAATTCGATGAGGTATTAGTTGAACACAGAGAATATAAGGAAGCTCACCTCGCCAAAGCAATTACCCTTCTCCAAATGGAACGTTTTGGTGAATCTCGAGAGTCTTTTAATATAGCAATTGGATTGGATAACCAGTATGCACAAGCTTATGCAAACCGGGGTATTCTAAACGACCGGGTGGGCCAACATGAGGCAGCGCTGCGCGATTACAGAAAAGCACTCGAACTCAACCCTGAATTGGCCGAGGGTCCTGGATTTCTTTGGAGGTTTCTCCGAAATATTCCGGAACCCCCTCCAACGATTGCCGATCGAGCTGATTATCTGGAGGAGGAGTTAAAGAAGCCTGAAGGTGAGCGACTTATTCAGGTACCTGAACTGGATTCAAAACAAAGGATGTATAAGAAATAAGATGCCTTAAGATATGAAAAGTATCGCAAGAGCGATTATCCCCCAATGCGGAACCTTGAACTAGGCCGAATATGTGTCGAATAATAGGAGGATGAACATGACCAATCCTTATGAAATTGCCTACCGGCAGTCCATTGAAGACCCCGATGCTTTCTGGGCCAAGGCTGCTGAAGATTGCCACTGGTATAAGAAATGGGACAAGGTGCTCGATGAAAGTAATAAACCCTTCTACCGCTGGTTCACCGGGGGGGAAATGAACACCTGTTACAATGCCGTGGATTACCATATCGACAATGGTCGCGGGGATCAAAATGCCATTATTTACGACAGCCCGGTGACCGACACCATTAAAAAATATACCTATATTCAACTGCGCGACGAGGTTGCCCGGTTCGCCGGAGCCCTGGCCGCCCAGGGGGTGGCCAAAGGTGATCGGGTGCTTATTTACATGCCGATGATTCCAGAGGCCGTTATCGCCATGCTGGCCTGTGCGCGCCTCGGCGCCGTGCATTCGGTGGTGTTCGGGGGTTTTGCCGCCAAAGAACTGGCGGTGCGCATTAATGATGCCAAACCCAGGGTGATCGTAACGGCCTCCTGCGGTATCGAGGTGGCGCGCGTCATTGCTTATAAACCGCTGCTCGATCAAGCCATCGACATGGCCGAATTCAAACCGGACCACTGCATTATCAAGCAGCGACCGATGGAAGAGGCCGGCATGATAGCCGTGCGTGACCTGGATTGGGACGAGGTAATGGTAGCCGCTGAGCCGCATGACTGTGTGCCGGTGGCCGCCACCGATCCGCTGTATATCCTGTATACCTCAGGGACCACCGGTGTGCCCAAAGGCGTGGTGCGCGACAACGGTGGACATATGGTTGCCTTAAAGTGGACCATGGGCGCCGTATACAATGTGGATGCCGGAGATGTCTACTGGGCGGCCTCGGATGTCGGCTGGGTGGTCGGTCATTCTTACATCGTTTACGGCCCGTTGCTCAAAGGTTGTACCACCGTTATATTCGAAGGCAAACCGGTGGGCACCCCGGATGCCGGTGTTTTCTGGCGGGTGATATCCGAACACAACGTCAAGGTTATGTTTACGGCCCCCACGGCGTTTCGCGCCATAAAACGCGAAGACCCCCAGGCCGAATTGATGAAAAATTATGATCTGTCCAATTTCAAAGCCCTTTTTCTGGCCGGTGAGCGCCTGGATCCGGACACGCTCAAATGGGCCGAAAACAGCCTGAACATCCCGGTAATCGACCACTGGTGGCAGACCGAAACCGGCTGGGCCATCGCCGGTAACTGTATGGGGCTGCACCATTTTCCGGTCAAGGAAGGATCGCCCACCAAAGCCGCTCCGGGCTGGAACCTGCAGGTGGTCGACGAAAATACCCAGCCGGTTGCGAGCGGAGAGATCGGCGCACTGGTGGCCAAACTTCCGCTGCCGCCGGGCACACTTCCTACGCTGTGGAACAATGATCAGGGCTTTTTAGCCGCCTATATGGAAGAATTTCCCGGGTATTATAAGACCGCGGATGCCGGGTTTATTGATGCAGAAGGCTATGTTTTTGTGATGAGCCGCACCGATGATATCATCAATGTCGCCGGTCATCGCCTTTCGACCGGCGCTATGGAGGAAATTCTGGCAGATCACCCGGATGTGGCAGAGTGCGCCGTGCTGGGGGTCGAAGATAAGCTCAAGGGCCAGGTGCCGGTCGGCTTTGTGGTGCTCAACGCCGGCGTTAGCCGTGAGCCGGTCGATATTGTTGCAGAAGTCATTCAGATGGTTAGAGAACGCATCGGGCCGGTGGCCTCTTTTAAGACCGCCACGGTGGTCAAGCGCCTGCCCAAGACCCGGTCCGGCAAGATTTTGCGCGGCACGATTCAAAAAATCGCCGATAATACGCCATATAATGTGCCGGCGACCATCGATGATCCTGCAATTTTGCAAGAAATGGAGGAAGCACTGGTCGGCATCGGGTACGCTAAAGCCAAAAAAGAATAGAGTGGTATCGTTATGCCCAAAGAAATACTTATCGTAGATGATGAGCCGAGCATTGTCGTTCCGATCCAATTTTTGATGGAGCAGCTGGGCTATAATGTCATTATTGCGAAGAACGGCGAGGATGCGCTTGATATTATTTTAAAATACAAGCCGGACCTCATCTTGTTGGATATCATGCTTCCCGGAATTGATGGGTATGAAGTCTGCGAAATCGTGCGCTTGAATCCTGATTTTAGAAATGTTAAGATCATTTTTCTGACTGCCAAGGGCCGCGAGGTCGAAATAGCCAAGGGCATGGCGCTCGGGGCAGACGCTTATATTATCAAGCCGTTTTCGAATGCAGAAGTTGTCGCCAAGGTCAAAGAGCTTCTAGAAAATACGGATGAAAAGACGGGGACATAAATTCTGGCAGGCGATTGCGCTATCTTTTGCAGCTTGGCTAATCATATGCGTTGCTTTCGCAGTCTGGTTTAAAACTCAACTATCACCAGAAGCGCATACCTTTTTACTGGACCTCCTTAAACACCATATCGGTCCGCTTCTCATCCTGGCCTTTCTCGTGCTGTTGGTTGGCGCATTGTTTCTGGACAGTGTCTTGCGCAAATACATCCGGCCTCTGCGAAAACTTGCCGAGCAAATATCACTGGTTAATCCCACCAATCCCTCACACCGCTTTGAAATATCAGGTGCCGTGGAAATTCAGCAGCTCTGCGATCGATTGAACGAAGGGGCGGCGCATTATGAATCCCTGCTCAGTGATATTGAGGGCCGCGTCAATATTGCCAGAGCTCAATCTGAAGAAGAGAAAAATACCCTGGCAGCCATTATGTCGGAGCTGCTAGAAGGGGTGATTGTCTGCAACCCCGACGGTCAAATCCTTTTATACAACAACCGGGCAAAACTGCTGCTGACGGGTTTGGCCAATGACAACCATGAAAAATCCGTACGATTTATCGGTCTGGGACGCTCTGTTTTCGAAACTTTTGACGAAAATTTAATCCGGCACACCATCGATCAGATAACCGATAAATTAGAACATAACGAACCGGATGTGGTGTCGTATTTTGTCACTCCGGGAGCCGAAAATACCCTGCTAAGGGTCGAAGCGGTGCCGGTTTTGAACTTCCGAAGGCAGTACTCGGGTTTGATTCTGATTCTGTATGACATTACCCAGCAACGCGAATCTCAAAATTATTTGAACCTCACCTTACAATCCTTTACCCGCGGAATTCGGGCCTCATTTGCCGGTATTCGCTCGGCGATCGAAACCATATTGGACTACCCGGATATGGATGCCAATCGTCTCGAAACGCTTAAAAAGATTATTCACAAAGAATCGCTGAATATCGGTGATATTTTAGAGAGCGATCCAACGCTGTTCTCTCATCCCCTCTTCAATCAGTGGCCGCTGGTTCGAGTTTCGGTGCGCGACCTGTTTGAAACATTGCAGGCCAGGTGTCGTCAGAGTTTAAATTTGCGGATCCGTACGGAGAATTTGACCGGCGAGCATTACGTCAAGGTCGACCATTCTTCCTTTTTGCTGGCCCTGTTAAGCGTCATTCAGCAGATCCAAACAGCCACCGGTGTAGCTGAGCTCACCTGCCGTTTGACCCCGCTGAAGCGTTTTGTCGGCCTGGATTTGCTCTGGTCGGGTCACCCGTTAAAAGCAGATTTATTAAAGGCCTGGGAAGCACAGCCGTTGGTGTTTGAAAAGGAAGGCTATTCGTTAAGCCTCCGGGAAGTGATTGATCATCATAACAGTGAAATCGGTTTATATGTATCCAGGAGCATAAAGGACACATCTTATGTGCGTTTTTTTCTTCCGGTTCCCTATTTGGTTAAGCCCGAGAAGACACGGTCCTTGACGATTTTGCCCGAAAGCCGTCCCGAGTTCTACGATTTTGATATGTTTCTGCAAGCAGGTCGACATCCGGAGGCTGAAAACCGCAAGCTGGCAGAACTGACCTACACCGTATTTGATCTCGAAACCACCGGTTTGAGTCCCAGCGAGGGCGATGAGATCATTTCTGTTGGCGCGATTCGAATTGTCAATGGCCGCTTACTGCAAAATGAACGTTTTGAACAACTGGTGGATCCCCGGCGATCGGTCCCCTGGACATCGGTAAAAATACATGGAATTCATCCCGAGATGCTGCAGGGAAAGCCGACCATCGATGAGGTTCTGCCGACGTTCCATGATTTTGTAAAAGACACTATTCTGGTGGCTCACAATGCGGCTTTTGATATGCACTTTTTACAGTTAAAGGAAGAACGGACCGGGGTGCGATTTGTGAATCCGGTGCTGGATACATTATTATTATCGGCCGTTGCCCATCCGTCCCACGAAGACCATAATCTGGAAGCGATTGCCAAGCGGCTGGGGGTCAGGATTCTGGCACGGCATACTGCCATGGGCGATGCCATCGCCACCGCTGAAATGTTTCTCAAATTTTTGCCGCTGTTGTCCCAGCAGCAGATTTTTACCCTCAAGCAGGCCCTGACAGCTTCCCAGAAAACATTTTATGCCAGAAAGCAGTTCTAGCCGCTTTTGAGCACCTTTTGCTGAAGCCGGTAAAACCGTTTTGCTATAACCGATTTTAAATTAGTCTGTTGGTTCAAAGGTTCAATGTTCAAGGGTTCAGAGGTTAATTTGCAGAAGACAGAATTCAGATGGTACAGTTAGATAGTTGATTAGTTGAATAGTCAATTCGTCAGAGGATTCAATCCATTCTGAACTATTTAACGATTCGACCCATTAACGAATCGACAAAACCCACGGCCAATGACCTTAAAACCCTGAACCCTTGAACCTCTGAACTCAGAACCCTGAACCATTTGCGTGTTAAAAGTGGGACATGACACTAGCGGGTGAGGGCGGCCTCCAGGGTGATCGGCAGTGAAAATGAAAAAGTAGACCCTATGCCGGGCTTACTATTAACCCATATTTTTCCATGGTGAAAGTCAATGATGCGTTTGCTGATGGTCAAGCCGATGCCGGTTCCATAAGGCCGACCCCTAGCGGGGTCTTTTACCTGTTGGAATTTTTCGAAAATTTTGATTTGGTCCTCGGGTTTTATTCCGATGCCGTTGTCCTGGACATCAACCCGCACCTGTTTGTCACTGGTTGTCAATCGGATGTTTATTTTTCCGCGATCGGCGCCGCAAAATTTGACGGCATTTGAAATCAGATTCACCATGACCTGAACCAGGCGATCCCGGTCGCCGGATATCGGTGGTGGATGATCCTTCAGCTCATAATCAATGGTGATGTTCTTATCCTCGACCAGCTGGCGGGTGCTGGCGACAGCGTCCTGGATAATTTCTTTGATATCGGCAGAAGTGATGACCCAGTCCATCTGGGCCGATTCGATTTTCTCATAATCCAGTACCTGGTTGATCAGACGGGTTAAGCGTTCGCTTTCTTTAATGATGATTCCGGTAAAACTTTTGTGCTGATCTCCATCGATGCCCGGATTGGTATGTAAAATTTCAGCCAGCGAGCGGACCGATGTCAGCGGGGTGCGCAATTCGTGGGTGACGGTCGAGATAAATTCGTCTTTGAGACGATCCAGATCCTGCAGGCGGCGGTTGGCTTTTTTAAGTTCGGCGGTGGCGTTCTCCAGCTCCCGGCTGTAAGCAATCACCTGCCGGGTTTCATCGAGAATGTTCAAAACTTCTTCGATGCCCAAAGATTCTTCTTTGACAACCGAGGCGACCATAACACGGGCGGATGCCGAACCAATGGCGCCGGCGAGCAATCTTTCGGCATAGCTGACCAGGTCGGCATCGGCGGTTACCAGGTAATTCCAGCTGAGTTTACGCTCTTCGGCGTAGTCGGCAAGGGCCGCGTCCGTGCGGCGTTTGCCTAAAAACCGTATTAACAGCGATTTAAGGTCCGGCAGGTTGGCTGTACCGCGCCAGAAATGGGACTCACCGGTTTTACCGGAATATCTGAAAACATCAACAAACAGGGCGGCCTGGGTATGGTCGATGGCGCGTGGACGGCTGAAAATAGATACACCGATATAGAAGCCGATATTGGCCAGCAAACTCCAGAAAACCGAATGGGATATGCGGTTGAAGTGCTGCAATCCAAATAATTGAAATGGTTTCAGCAGTACGATGCTGAAGGGCCCCTGGGTAACAAAATCCTGAGAAATGATGCCGGCCTGCACCAGCGACGGCAAAAAAAGGGTGTATACCCACACCGCGAATCCGGCCAGCAGGCCGCAGATTGCGCCGGTGCGAGTGCCGCCCTTCCAAAAAATGCCGCCCAGCATGGCCGGGGCAAACTGGGCGACCAGCGCAAAAGACATCAACCCGATTGACACCAGGGCATAGAATTCGCCAATGGTACGGAAATAGGCGTAACCCAGCAACAAGACTAAAATAATACTACCGCGGCGGATGGTGAGCAGCAGCCCGCTATAATCACGACGCAGGCCAAGCGCTTCAATGGGCAACCTTAGCAACACCGGCATGACCAGATCGTTGCAGATCATCGTGCTCAGGGCAATGGTTTCGACGATGACCATGCCGGTTGCGGCCGACATGCCGCCGAGGTAAACAAACAAAGCAATCAACTGCTGGTGTTCGACCATCGGCAGCGTGAGGACAAAGGTGTCGGCATCGATACTGCCGTCCGGGAACCGCAGCAAGCCGCTGAACGCCACCGGCAAGACAAAAATGTTGATGGCCAGAAGATAGAGCGGGAAAAGCCAGATGGCTTTGTTGAGGTGCTCTTCATTCACGTTTTCCACCACTGCTACCTGGAATTGACGGGGCAAAAAGATAATGGCCATCATGGAAATTAATAAATAAATGCTCCAGTCCGTAAAGCTGTTCCCCTGGCCTTTTATCAGCAGGTATTTGTCAAAAATTACAGAGCTGACGCTGCCGGAATCACCGCTAAGAGAATTTTTTACATCGGCGTATTCGGCGGCTTTTTGAAACAGGTCGCCAAATCCGTTATGGATGAAGTAGGTGACAAAAATCCCGACGGTCAGGGTAGCGGCAAGCTTGACGATCGATTCAAAGGCGATGGCCGCCACCAGCCCCTCATGCCGTTCGGTTGCGTCCAGGTGCCGGGTGCCGAAAAGAATGGCGAAGATCGCCAGCAGCAGGGCGATATAAAAAGCGGTGTCGCCGAGTATGGGGATTTCTGAAAAGTGAAATGAAACCGATATTTCGGGATATTGGTTGATCAGAAAAAATCCGGTTGAAATTGCTTTAAGCTGCAGTGCAATGTAAGGGATGATGCCGATCACCGCTATGATGGTCACAATTCCGCCCAGGGTGGTGCTTTTGCCGTAGCGGGAGGCAATAAAATCGGCGATGGAGGTGATGCGGTGAATCTTACTGATGCGGATAATTTTTTGCCAGATCCACCAACCCAGCAGCGCCATGAGGGTCGGGCCGATGTAAATGGTTAAAAACCCCAATCCGCTGCGGACCGCCAGGCCGACACTGCCGTAGAAGGTCCAGGCCGTGCAGTATACGGCCAGGGAAAGGGCATAGATATAAGGGTTGCTGATGATGCTGCGGCCGGCATCGGCGCGCTTATCACCGTAATGGGCGATGGCAAATAGCAGGCCCATGTAGCCAAATGAAACAAAAAGGATGACTCCGGTCTCTAACATCGGCTATGGCCTTGTTTTATCAGCGGGTTTTGAAGGTGGGCGCGAGCGGGTTTTGGTCGCGATGGCCGCCAGCAGGATTAAAAGCGTCCAACCGGTGAATACATAGAAAAAAAGCAGTGGAACGCCGAATACCATGGTTTTCAGGTTAAATAGTGACAGCAGAGGATAATTAAAAAGAACGCAACCCAGCAGAAATAAACCAACCAGACGTTTATTTTTTCTATCTTTGGGAGTCACTGTTCACAGCTCGTTTGACGGAAAAGAAAGGAATGGGTCATTTGTTTTATGGCACGCTACTATAAATGAATTGATTCGCAGTGTCAATGAGTCCCGGGGTTATCGTGCCGTTGCCTTTTGAAAATAACCAATTGAATTGGCACCTCGAGCAAGTTGTGTTACGTTAAACCATAATTCGATCAATTGTTTTGCGTCAGGGAAATGCGCTTAACGTTGATTGCGGCAGGCAAACGAATAAAAACGCCGCCGATCAGGAGCAGGTATGCAAGATCAAGTATTCACAGTTCTGGCCAATCGGGCACCGTTTTCGATACTGCCAGAAGCGGAACTCAAACAACTCAGTAAAGGCGTATCCGCTGAAACTTATTCCAGCGGTCACAGCCTGTCCGTGCAGGGTCGAACGAAAATGGATCACATATACCTTATAAAGGACGGGTTGCTTGAACTTTTTTATGAAAGCGACGGTGAAAAAGAATTGTGCGGCACTTTGGGACCGGGCGAAATTCTTGGCGGCATTTCAATTTTAATGAATGCCGGCATATCGGTTCGGTCGGTTAAAATTGTCGAGGATGCCACCTTATATTTGCTGCCCAAAAAGGTGTTTCTGGATATCTGCACCCTTCATGCGGATTTTTATGAGTATTTCGCCGAGAAGTTTCGCAATCGAATGATGAATAAATCTTACGCGTCTGTGGT
>Ga0224504_10001111_pt1 | contig 12074 bp, 10 predicted proteins | sample SF_Oct11_sed_USG_3_FD_170160 | JGI IMG/M metagenome (GOLD analysis project Ga0224504, IMG submission 170160) | Sediment microbial communities from San Francisco Bay, California, United States - SF_Oct11_sed_USGS_24 | ecosystem: Environmental > Aquatic > Marine > Sediment | place: USA... | reverse complement strand
GGCAAGGTGTACACCGTGGCCGGTACCAACGGTAAGGGTTCAACGGTTGCTTACCTTTCAGCCATGTTGGGCAGCCTGGGTCATTCCTGCGGTACTTTTACCTCTCCCCATATTTTTCATTTCAATGAGCGTATCACTGTCATGGGAAAGCCGGTTTCCGATGCCTGCCTGATACGTGCCTTCGAAGAAATTGAAGTTGCACGTGGTGAGATCTCACTGACCTATTTCGAGTTCACGACCCTGGCCGGATTGCTGATATTAAACCAGTCAGAACTGGATTATGCTGTCCTGGAGGTGGGTCTGGGCGGTCGGCTGGATGCGGTAAATCTCGTCGATACCGATTGTGCGGTTATTACACCCATCGGTCTGGATCACCAGGAGTATCTTGGGCCGGATCTGATGTCCATAGCGGCCGAGAAGGCCGGCATCATTCGTCCGGGCGCACCGGTTATTTGCACAGAGATGGACCCGCCCGCACCCATATTGCAAACCGCTGCTGAACTGCAGGCACCGGTGTTTCGCCGCGGCAGAGATTTTGACCTGGTTGAGATTGCCGGTTCCCAGAGCTGCTCGCAGCGGTTTACACTGGGTGGCCAATCCATGAACGTATTGCCTCCAGCCATGGGCGGTGGACACCAGATCGATAACCTGTCAACGGCGTTGGCTGCACTGCTTGTGCTAAATCCTGGTTGTATGGCCAAAGCCAAAGAAATATCCATGGCAATTCAAAACTGTACGGTGCCCGGCCGCCTTCAGAAAGTGTTTGCAGCACCTGAGATACTTCTGGATGTGGGGCACAACGAACTGGCCGCCGCTGCCCTGGCGGGTTTTCTGGAAGATAGTGGCAGGGTATCCACACACTGTGTTTTGGCCATGTTGGCAGACAAGTCAGCAGAAGCGGTTGCGCTCGCGATGGGTCATGTTTGCCAGAGCTGGTTGTGTGCTGATTCGCCTGGACCAAGGGGTCAGTCCGGTGAGCGTCTGGCACAACGACTAGGCGCCACAATGCCCGGGGCAAAGATCAAAGCATACGGGTCACTTGATGAGGCCATGCAGGCAGCGCTGCTCACTGCCAAGGAGAAAGATACAATCCTGGTATTCGGCTCTTTTTCGACGGTATCAGCTGCCGCACAATGGGTACAAAACAGCTTGCAGCACAACGGGCATGATGCTGATAGAATCAACGAGGGTGAATCGGGATAGGGTCCTTGAGAAAAACAAATGGATAAAGCATTAAAACAGAGACTGGTCGGCGCGAGTGTATTGATTATTCTTGCGGTCATCGTGTTACCCATGCTGCTCAGTGGACGCTCTGACAGACTCAAGCACGAATCCAGCCAGATTGAATTACCGCCGAAGCCTGAGGAGCTTTCTATTGAAACCCGCCGTTTCCCGGTCGGTATCCCCAATAAACCTTTACCGGCTGCAAAGCAGGCTACGGATGAATTAGAGGAAACACTTAGCAAGGATTCAGGCGCAGGCATCGATACCGGGTTGGCGTCTGTGGATACCGAAAAGGAAATACCCGTTCAGCAACCGGAAGTCGCTATAACTGAAGCTTCGGAAATGGCATTGGAAACTGATGACAGTACTACTGCCAGTATGGAGCCAGTTGAGTCTCAGGCATCGGCAGACAGCGTGGAAAAACCACCGGAAGTGACTTCCATTACCCTGGCTTCCGATAAGCCGGAAGCGCTCGAACTCACTCAGGCTGTTGAACCTTCCAAAGCTGGTTCCCGTTACCTTGTACAGGTGGCCAGTTTTAGTAATGAGAGAAATGCGAATGCATTGGCAACCTTACTAAAGGCCGAAAACTTATCGGTTCTCATGGATGTAGTGGACCGTCCGGCTGGTCGTATGTACAGGGTGCGTGTTGGTCCGTATTCTAAACGCTCCGAGGCTGACTCACTGGTTTCCAGTCTGAGCGCAAAAATGACAGATCTGACCCCCCGGGTGCTGGACTTGAGGCCGGATGAAAGTGCACCGGTTTCAACACCTTCCGATCCACTGGTACGTTGGGTTGTACAGGTTGGCAGTTTCAGTCAGGAGAAGAGTGCTGATGATCTTGTTGCGCGATTGCGGCTGGCAGGTTTGAGTGCGTTTTCAGAAAAAGTGTCTTCCTCAGCCGGTACAGCGTATAAAGTTCGCATAGGACCTGAACTGGATCGAGACAGGGCGGCGGAGCTGGCGCGTAGGGTTAAGTCAGAACACAATCTTGATGCGTTTGTAACGACCCAGGAATAAGTAGATAAGTCATGGAATATGCTGATTATGTTGTGCTTGGCATTATTGCAATTTCAATACTGGTAGGCGCGATAAGAGGGTTTGTAAAGGAGGCCTTCTCGCTGGCTGTCTGGGCAGCTGCATTCCTGGTCGCATTTCAGTTTTCCGGCGTACTGGCCATGCAACTTGAAAGTCATATTGAGTTGCCATCAGCACGTACATCGCTGGCCTTTGCCAGTCTATTCATACTGGTGTTGCTGGTGGGCGGCCTGGTGACGTTCCTGGTTGGAAAGCTGGTCGAAAAAACCGGGCTTGATGGTACAGACCGTTTGCTGGGGGGCGTTTTTGGAGGAGTAAGAGGCCTGGCGATCGTGCTTGCAATCATACTTGTCGCGGGGCTCACGCCGGTGCCACAGGATCCCTGGTGGCAGACATCGAGAACAATACAGAGCCTGATGCCCCTGGCCGAGTGGTCCGCACAGTTTTTGCCCGACTACATACTGGAGCACCTGGAGTTGAAACCGGACAAAGAAGCGGAAAAACAAGTCGCAGTCACTGCTGCTTAGCATGCTAGAATGCGCGGGGCTCACCCCCGTTAAGGCAAGGATACTTTGAATGTGTGGAATCATTGGTATTGTCGGTAAGCAGGCTGTCACGCCTTCTATTTATGATTCGTTGACCATATTGCAGCACCGCGGGCAGGATGCAGCCGGCATCGCCACGCTGGATGGTCACAAGATTCGCCTTTTTAAGGGCAATGGTCTTGTGGCCGACGTGTTTTCGAAAGAAGAATTGATCAAGCTAAAGGGTACGGTTGGTATCGGTCACGTCAGGTACCCAACGGCGGGCTCTGATAGCCTTGATGAGGCCCAGCCATTCTATGTCAACTCCCCCTACGGTATCGTGCTTGGACATAATGGCAACCTGATTAATGCGGCAGAACTGAAAAAAGAATTGTTCGACAGCGATCGGCGTCATCTCAATACAGAGTCAGACTCAGAAGTATTGCTGAACGTGATCGCGCATGAACTGCATCGAATTGGCCCGGCCGGTATGCAGCCGCAGGACGTTTTCAAAGCGGTTGATGGCGTACACCAGCGTTGCAAGGGTGCATATTCCGTTATTGCAATGATCAGCGGCAAAGGTATTCTCGGCTTTCGTGATCCGCATGGAATTCGTCCTGCCGTATTGGGGTATAAAGATACGGACAAGGGCAGGGAGTATGCCATTGCATCAGAGAGTGTTGCTCTCGATACACTGGATTTTGTCCTTATGCGTGACCTGGAGCCTGGTGAGTCTGTATTTATTACCCTCGATGGCGAATTACACACGCATGTGAGCAAATATGCAGAGGCCGCCAGCCCGTGTATTTTTGAATACGTGTATTTTGCCCGTCCGGACTCCTTGCTTGATGAGATTTCGGTATACAAGGCACGCTTGCGGATGGGGCAGGCCCTGGCCAACAGAATATTGAAGGAGTGGCCGGACCACGACATCGACGTCGTCATTCCAATCCCGGATACCAGTCGTACTGCAGCATTGCCATTGGCCTATGATCTGGACGTCAAGTACCGCGAAGGTTTTATCAAGAATCGTTATATCGGCCGCACATTCATCATGCCGGGACAGGAGCAGCGACAACGCTCGGTCCGGCATAAGCTAAATGCTGTGAGCCTGGAGTTTCGAGGCAAAAATGTCCTCCTTGTAGATGATTCTATTGTCAGGGGTACGACATCACGTCAGATTATTCAAATGGCCAGGGAAGCAGGTGCCAGGAAAGTTTATTTTGCATCGGCCTCTCCACCCGTGCGCTTTCCGAATATTTATGGCATCGATATGCCGGCACCTTCGGAGTTGATTGCCAGTGGCCGTAATGAGAAAGAAATAGAAGAAATCTTAGGCGCAGACCGGCTTATCTACCAGAATCTGGATGATCTTATCGAGGCATGCCGAGAAGGTAATCCGGGTATAACACGCTATGATACGTCCTGTTTTTCAGGTGAATATGTAACAGGTGTCGAGGATGGATACCTTGATGATTTGCAAAACAGACGATCAGACCAGGCCAAGCGGGAGAGCGGCCAAACAGCCAGGGTGCGGTTAACTGGCTAATTTCCTGTTTTCACTATGGCAGATGAGCTTCGCAGGCCTTATGATTCAGCGGTGAACCCGACTTTCTTACGAGTGACCTAATCAAATGACACGAATCTTCAATTTTTGTGCCGGACCGGCAATGTTACCCCTTCCTGTTCTTGAAAAAGCCCGTGACGAACTCCTGGACTACCAGGGTCTCGGTATGTCGGTGATGGAAATTTCCCACCGCAGTTCTGCTTTCGACGAACTGGCAAACAAAACCGAGGCCTGTCTCAGACGACTGCTATCCATTTCAGATGACTATGCAGTGCTGTTTCTCGCCGGTGGTGCGACCATGCAATTTGCACAGGTTCCCTTGAATCTGGCCAGTCCTGACCGGCCGGGTGCTTATATTGTCGATGGCAGTTGGAGCAAGAAGGCTTTTGTCACTGCACAACGTATGGGGCTTGCACGGCTGGCAGCCAGCAGTGAAGACTCGGGGTTTAAGTCGATTCCGCCTCAAAGCGACTGGGATCTTGAAGGTAATCCTGCCTACCTTCATTACGCCAGTAATGAAACCATTTCGGGTGTGCAATACCCAGAGCCGCCGGAAAGTAAGCTGCCACTGGTCTCCGATATGTCATCCGACATACTTTCAAGGCCGGTGGACGTCGATAAGTTTGGTGTTATTTATGCCGGTGCACAAAAGAATATTGGCCAGGCCGGCCTGGCCCTGGTGGTCGTCAGAAAAGACCTGCTAAAGGATCTGCCTGCCGGCATTCCCGACTTGCAGTCGTGGAAAATTCAGCATAAGCAGGGCTCTCGCCTGAACACACCACCAACTTATGCATGGTATATCGCAGGTCTGGTTTTTGAGTGGGTTGAAGCGAATGGCGGTGTAGAGCGCATGGCGCAGCTTAACCAGGAAAAGTCGGATACCTTTTATCAGTTTCTGGATCAAAGTTCTTTTTACGTCAATAACATACCATCGGAATTCCGCTCACATATGAATATTCCCTTCCAGATAGTGGATGAGTCGTTGCATGGACAATTTGTCGCCGAAGCGGAGGCAGCGGGCCTGAGTAGCCTGAAGGGTCATCGTTCTGTAGGTGGTATGCGCGCCAGTATTTACAATGCGATGCCCATCGAAGGTATTGAGGCCCTGATAGGCTTCATGAAGGAATTTGAGAGTAAAGCAGGTTGATGGAAAACAACAAAAAAGAAGCGGATAGCGGTAAGCAGAAATCGCTGGGTGAAGTACGTCAGGAAATCGATGCACTTGATGCGAAGATTCAAGCCCTGATAAGTGATCGTGCACGGCTGGCAGGAATTGTGCGCCAGTCAAAGGGTAAGCTTGATAATGCAGTTGATTATTACCGGCCGGAACGTGAGGCCCAGGTTCTAAGGGCAGTCCGCGAACGCAATCAGGGTCCGATCAGCGATGCAGAGATGTTGCGTTTGTTTCGGGAAATCATGTCCGTTTGCCTGGCCCAGCAGGAGCCATTGAAAGTTGCCTATCTTGGTCCGGAAGGCACCTTTACACAACAGGCGGTTAACCAGCATTTTGGTCATTCGGTACAGGCGCTTGGAGTGACCGGTATCGATGATGTTTTTACACAGGTGGAGTCCGCCGAGGCGGATTTTGGCGTGGTGCCGGTGGAGAATTCCAACCAGGGTATCGTCAGTCATACTTTGGATCGGTTCGTGGATTCGGATCTGAAGATTTGCGGTGAAATTGAAATGGCCATTCACCACAATTTGCTGAGTCAGGCCAAAAGCCTGGCGCAAATTGAACGGGTCTATTCCCACCAGCAATCATTGTCCCAGTGTAGAAACTGGATTCGCCAGCACTTGCCGCTGGCAGAATGTATTGCGGTTAGTAGTAACGCCGAAGCGGCAAGACGTGTTCGTCACTCACCGGATGCCGCTGCTATTTCAAGCAAGTCCGCGGCGGATATTTATGGTGTGCCCTTGTTGTTCGCACGCATTGAAGACAGAGCCGATAATGCGACACGTTTTCTGGTGATTGGCAGGCAATTGCTGACACCTTCAGGTGATGATAAAACCTCCCTGTTACTGGCCGGTGATGAGGGTCCCGGTGCCTTGCATTCGTTGTTATCGCCCCTTGCCAACCATTCTCTGAATATGAGCAGGATTGAATCGCGTCCTGCCAGTACCGGACGCTGGTCCTATGTGTTTTATATAGATGTGGATGGTCATGCAGAAACGGAACCACTGAAATCCGCACTCCTCGAGATGCAGAAGCAGGCCAGCCTGACTCGTGTACTGGGGTCTTATCCAAAAGCGGTGAGCAACCGGCTTACTGCAAATACTGAAGCTGATGATTGATGCCGCAAACAGGTTCGATACGATTGTTCCTGAAAATTTTCGATGCAAAGAGGCCTCCTCATGATCCTCACGGTTGAGCCGGCAGATACTGGTTTAAAGGGGGAGATTACTCCGCCGGGTGATAAGTCCATCAGTCACAGGGCGCTGATATTTTCGAGTCTTGCAAGCGGGCAGTCCGAGATAAGTGGTCTGCTTGAGAGTGAGGACACACTCGCCACGATGAAGGCCTGCGAGCAGTTGGGTGCCGTTGTCGACCGGGATCGGGGAAATATTTTTGTCACCGGAACCGGTGGTTCTTTTAGCCCGCCGCCCGATGGACTCCTGGATATGGGAAATTCCGGCACTGCCATGCGCTTGTTGGCGGGTGTATTGAGCGGTCAGGGTTTCGACAGTACATTGAGTGGTGATGACTCCCTTAATAGCAGGCCAATGAAACGCATTGTTGTGCCCCTCACCATGATGGGCGCAGATATCAACCCGACACAAGCGGGCACTGCACCTCTGTCAATTCGCGCCTGTAGCGGGTTGAAAGCTATTGAATATGTATCCCCGGTAGCAAGTGCACAGATTAAATCCTGTGTATTGCTTGCTGGATTATTCGCCTCCGGTACAACCAGTGTCCGGGAACCCCGCCTGAGCCGGGACCATACCGAACGCATGTTACCAATATTTGGTGTCAAGCTGCCTTCATCATGCAGTGTGGAAGGGGGTTCCAAACTAAAAGCATGCCGCTTCGCGGTACCAGCCGATATTTCATCTGCCGTATTTGCATTGGCCGCCGCCGCAATGACTCCGGGCTCAGACGTTTCGCTTCGACAAGTAGGGCTTAACCCGACCCGTACAGGTTTTCTGCGTTGTCTGGAAGCAATGGGAGCTGATATCAGCATCAGTAATCAATCCGCCCAAAGCACAGAGCCAGTTGGTGATATCCGGCTTGTGTTCAATGACCGCTTAAAGGCCATTGATGTCCCTGAAGCGCTCATCCCCGACATGATTGACGAATTGCCCATGTTGATGGCACTGGCTGCGACAACCCCGGGTGTTACGCGAATCAGGGGAGCCGCTGAGCTCAGGGTAAAGGAGAGTGATCGTATCGCGGTTATGGCGAGCGGTTTGAAAAAGATGGGTGTAGAACTGCAGGAATACCCGGATGGAATTGATATCAAAGGTGGAAAGGTTTCCGGTAGCCATGTTGAAAGCGCCGGTGACCACCGTTGTGCCATGTCTTTTGCAGTGCTAGGGCTGGTAGCCTCCGGCAGGGTTAAGATTGAAGACGCGGAGTTCATTGCAACTTCTTATCCAGGGTTTGTTCAGGACATGACGCTTCTTGGTGCAAATATGCAAATGGAAAGCAGATCGTGAGCGCGTCAGATAGCGCCGTTTCGGACGTACCCGTCATTACCGTTGATGGTCCGGGCGGTTCTGGCAAGGGCACCATCACAACCCGTCTGGCCAATCACCTTGGCTGGCATTTTCTGGATAGTGGTGCGCTTTACCGCCTGACTGCGTTGGCTGTAATGAAAAATCAGGTGCCACTGGAAGACGAAAACTCACTGGGCGAGGTGGCGGCTAATCTTGATATTCGCTTTGACACAAGTGGAAGCGACGTGATTTCCTGGCTTGACGGGGAGAATGTCAGCGATAGTTTACGTTTTGAGGAAACCGGCGTTTTGGCCTCCAAAATCGCCGTTATAGCCGTTGTCAGGTCTGCGCTGACCGAACGACAAAGACGCTTTCGCCAGCCTCCGGGGCTGGTTGCAGATGGCCGTGACATGGGAACCGTGATATTTCCGGATGCAAAACTCAAAATTTTTCTTACTGCCAGTGCACAAATTCGTGCTGAACGACGGTATAAGCAGTTGAAAGAAAAAGGAGAAAGTGTTAATCTTGCGCGCCTTTTCAGAGAGATCCAAGCCCGCGATTTACGCGATCAATCGCGCAGCGTCGCACCGCTTAGACCAGCTGAAGATGCAGTGATCATTGATTCGACCGGGTTGAGCATTGATGAAGTGTTCAATAAAATCGTTTCTTTGATTTAGTTCTGTATCTCAAGCTTCTGTTTGTAAAAGAGAAATATGCCTTCGCCCATGGTGGGTGGTGGTTTTTTTAACCGGCACAATTAGGTGCCCAATAACCAGGTGGACATCCTGTCTAAGCACAGAATGTTTGTTGAGATTAAACCAATGACTGAAAGTTTCGCTGAATTATTTGAACAAAGCCTCGCGTCACAAAGCCTGACGCCAGGAGCTATCATTACCGGTACGGTAGTTGAAATCAGAGACGACGTAGTTGTCGTCAATGCCGGATTAAAATCAGAGGGTATTGTGCCCATTTACCAGTTCCGTTCTTTGGACGGTGAACTGGAAGTAGCAGTTGGAGATAGCGTAGAAGTTGCTCTGGAAGCTATCGAAGACGGTTACGGTGAAACCCGCTTATCCCGGGAAAAAGCCAAACGTGCCATGGTTTGGGACAAGCTTGAGAATGCATTCACAGGCGAAGAAACCATCCAGGGCAAAATCAGCGGAAAAGTCAAAGGCGGCTTCACGGTTGATATCAACGATATTCGCGCCTTCCTGCCGGGTTCACTGGTGGATGTGCGTCCGGTCCGTGATCCGGCCTATCTCGAAGGTAAGGACCTGGATTTTAAAATCATCAAGCTGGATCGTAAGCGCAATAACGTTGTGGTATCCCGTCGTGCTGTTGTGGAACTTGAGTTCAGTGCAGAGCGCGAGCAGTTGCTGGAAGGTCTTGAAGAAGGGGCTATCGTCACTGGTGTGGTCAAGAACCTCACTGACTATGGTGCCTTTATCGATCTCGGTGGTATTGATGGTCTGTTGCATATCACTGACATGGCCTGGAAGCGTGTACGTCACCCTTCCGAAGTCGTCAATGTAGGTGATGAGCTTAAAGTACGTGTACTGCGCTTTGACCGTGAACGTAACCGTGTATCACTTGGTCTCAAACAGTTGGGTGATGATCCATGGAGCGATCTGGCTCGCCGTTACCCGGTTGGCTCACGCTTGTTCGGACATGTTTCCAACATTACCGATTACGGTTGTTTCGTTGAAATTGAAGATGGTGTTGAAGGTTTGGTTCACGTTTCCGAAATGGACTGGACCAACAAGAACATCAACCCGGCCAAGGTTGTTCAAACCGGTGATGAAACTGAAGTCATGGTGCTTGAGATCGACGAAGAGCGCCGTCGTATTTCACTGGGCATGAAGCAGTGTCAGTCTAATCCGTGGGAAACGTTTGCGGCTACCCACAACAAGGGTGACCGGGTTTCCGGAGCGATCAAGTCCATTACCGATTTTGGAATATTTATTGGCCTTGACGGTGGTATTGACGGACTGGTTCACCTGTCTGACATTTCTTGGCTCACACCGGGTGATGAGTCTGTTCGTAACTTCACCAAGGGTGAGGAAGTTGAAGCTGTTGTTCTGGCTGTTGACCCTGAGCGTGAGCGTATCTCTCTTGGTCTCAAACAACTTGACCAGGATCCATTTGCGACCTTCATGGCGGAAAACCCGCGTGGAAGCCAGGTGAAAGGAAAGGTCAAGGAAGTGGATGCCCGTGGAGCGGTAATCGAGTTGGCGGATGGGGTTGAAGGTTATCTTCGTGCTTCTGACATCAAGAAAGAGCGTGTTGAAGATGCCAGCAAGGAATTTAGCGTTGGTGATGAAGTTGAGGCTAAGTTTATCAGTCTCGACCGTAAGAGCCGTTCGCTGTCCTTGTCAATCAGGGCTCTTGAAGATGAAGAGCTTGCCGAAGCACTTGAGGATTATCGTTCTCAAAATGCTGCCAGCGGCACAACGTCACTGGGTGAATTGCTCAAGGCGCAGCTCGATCAGGATAGTTGATTCGGGAAACGGGCGGTTTATTTGAACCGCCCGTTTTTTGGCCAAGTCTAGAAACTCAAATCAGGAACATAAAAAACAATGACTAAATCAGAATTAATTGACCGTCTTGCAAATGTACAACAACACCTGGCACACCTGGATGTTGAATTGGGTGTTAAATCCATTCTTGAGCAAATGAGTAGTTCGCTGTCCATCGGTGAGCGTATCGAGATCAGGGGTTTCGGAAGTTTTTCTCTGCATCATCGCGCTCCCAGAATGGGTCGTAATCCTAAAACGGGTGATGCCGTTGCATTACCGGGTAAGCATGTGCCGCATTTCAAACCGGGCAAATCACTGCGTGACCGGGTAAACACAGGCAACTGATCACCTTAAAGGGTTTGTGCCATGAAAAAATTGGGATTTATCCTGATTGCCATAATAGCCATCGTGGTTGGGCTACTGGTGGGCACCCTGAACTCCAGTCCTGTTCAACTGGACCTGCTCTGGATCCAGTTTGAACTTCCACTTGGCCTGGCGATCCTTCTCGGCTTCTCGCTGGGCATCATGTCTGGCTTGAGTGTGATTTATATCGCACGTGTGCTGCCATTGCGTCTAAAGCTGCGTAAAGCACATGCCGCCTTAATCAAACAAGATAACACCGACCTAAGTCTGCCTGATGATTGAAACCCTGTTGCTGGCGTTGATTCCGGCAGCCGCCTGGGGTGGTTGGATTCTCGCAAAGAAAACAACCCGTCGCGGGGAGCGGAAACGAAACCTTAATTTCAGCAACCGGTATTTTCAGGGTCTGAACTACCTGTTGGATGAACAACCTGATAAGGCTATTGCTGTTTTTATCGAAATGGCTGAAGTAACCGCCGATACGGTTGAAACCCATCTTGCATTGGGAAGCCTGTTCAGGCGTCGGGGTGAGGTTGAGCGGGCAATAAGAATTCACCAGAACATCATTTCGAAACCGGGTCTGGATGAACGTCAGAAAACACGCGCTTTGCTGGAGCTAGGTGAAGACTATATGCGTGCCGGGTTGTTTGATCGTGCAGAAAATTTATTCACAGAGCTAATTGAGCGTGAATCTCACGCACCTTCCGCGTTACGGCATCTTCTCGATATATACCAACAGGAAAAGGACTGGGAGAAGGCACTTCAGCAGGCGCAGCAACTAGAAGTTGTAACAGAAGAGAAAATGGGTCTTGTCATGGCACATTTTTGTTGTGAAATGGCGGAAACTGACCTGGCTGAAAATAAGCCGGCGGCCGCAAGAAAGCATTTGCGGCAGGCCAGGCGGCATTACCCGGAAAGTATTCGTGCGAGGCTGACACTGGCTCGAATTGCCCAACAGCAGGAAATGTTCAGCGAGGCGCTGGACGTTTATGAAGAAATTGCAGAAATGGACTTGGAATACATCCATGAGATTCTGGAATCCTATCTGTCATGTGCGCAAAAAATTGACGAATTCCCCCGGGCGCTCGCAAGCATGCAGAAATGGGCTGGAGACTATGATGGAATCAGCCTGTTAATTTCTTTGACAGGGGTGATACGTGAAGAACAGGGTCTCGCAGCCGCTACTCATTA
>Ga0224504_10001109_pt1 | contig 12091 bp, 8 predicted proteins | sample SF_Oct11_sed_USG_3_FD_170160 | JGI IMG/M metagenome (GOLD analysis project Ga0224504, IMG submission 170160) | Sediment microbial communities from San Francisco Bay, California, United States - SF_Oct11_sed_USGS_24 | ecosystem: Environmental > Aquatic > Marine > Sediment | place: USA: California... | reverse complement strand
GGCCTCCGCGGCCGATCCGGTCAGGCCGCTGGTTTCGGCCTCGGGCGAGGCCTCCTGATCATCGCCTGCCCCAGTGTCAGCTTCGCCGGCCGTCTCAGGGACCGCTTCAGCGACCGTCTCGGGGATTGTCTCGGAGGCGACTTGCCCGGCGGCCTTGTTCGTAGCCTCTGCCTCAGTCGGCGCGGATTGCTCAAGCTCCGACTGTGCCTCCGATTCAGGCGGAACACCGGTCTCTGTGTCGGTATCCGGAAGAGTGATAATTACGGGCGCGACCTCATCCACGAAGATCGGATCGTCGCCGGGCTCATCGACCGATGCCGTTGCCGCCGGCTCGGTCCCGCCCGCAGGCCGGACGCTGCCGGTGACGGGATGGGATGGCGTGTCTTTCTTCAACAACGCATAGGTAAGCAATGAGGCCAGCACGGCAGCGGCCAGAGCTGTCGCCAGGGTTCTGAGCGCAACGCTCGGTTTCCTGCGCGGACGGCGGACCTGGCGCGAGTCGACCTCCGCTATCCTGCGGCTGATATCCAGGGCGCTGACGGCGTCCGCGTAACTCATCTCCGGAAACAGCCCCATCGTTCTGCGCCTGACGTAGTCCTCGCACGGATAGACATGGACCCACGCTTTTACGCCATTGGGGAACACACTGAAGACCAGCTGATCTGCTACCGGCGAGTCATAGCGGCGATCCCGGGGCGGCAGATCCCGGAAATACTCTTCGCTGAATTCTGGAACCATGGGAACCGATTCAATCACTCATCAAGGGGGGCATCACGTATACGGCAGGGGGTGCCGTATGTAAACCTCACGGGCCTCGTTTCTCCGCATCCGGCGGCTGAGCCGTCTCCTGCTCGTCGGCTTCGAACAGACCTTCGAGTTCCTGCCAGGCGGCCTCGACGCTCTGTTCGAAGCCCCTTTTTTCATGAAATACAGCGTGTTCGGTGCGCAGCAGCCGCTCGTCAGCCTCCCGGAATCGCCGCATCGTACGGCTGGCGACCTCCGCGCTGTCGCCGATCTCCTCGAGGACCGCGCGTCCCAGTTCGAGACTGGAGACGAAATTCTCGCGGATGATGTAATCGACCCCGAGATCGGCGAAGCGGTGAGCCGAATGCCGATCTCTTGCCCGGGCGAAAATCTTCAGCCGGGGATAATGGCTTTTCAGGGTCTCAATGACCCGTACCGCGGTGTTCATGTCGTTGACGGCGACGACGAATGCATCCGCCTTGTCGACCCGGGCCGCACGAAGCATGTCCGGATCAGCGATGTTGCCGTAATAGATCGACGCGTTGAATCGGCGGATGAAGTCGACATGCGTGGCATCCGCCTCGATGGCGGTGAATGGGATCCTCCTGACGTGAAGCAATCTCGCGACGACCTGGCCGAAGCGCCCCATGCCGGCGATCACCACCTTGTGGTCGTCGGTCTCTACGCTGTCGTAGGGCCGGTCTCCTTCATCCGACACCGGCCGGCGACCGAGCCGTTCTCCGACGGTGACCAGGAACGGTGTGGCAAGCATGCTCAGGGTCACGACCATGATCAGGAAGTCGGCCAGAGGTCGGTCCATCACCCCGGCGCCCACGGCGATGCCGAGGATCACGAATGCGAACTCGCCGCCCTGGGGCAGCAGGAACGCGATCCTGACCGAAGTGCTGCCGGGCAACCCGAAGGACCGGCCGAGGCCGTAGAGCGTCAGGCCCTTCAGAGTCAGCAGGCCGATAGTTATACCCAGGAGTTCGCCGGGTCGCTGCAGGAGCAGCTCGAGATTCGCCGTCATCCCGACGGCGACGAAGAATAGTCCCAGCAGCAGTCCCTTGAAGGGCTCGATCTCAGCCTCGAGCTGATGGCGGAATTCCGATTCGGCCAGCAGGACCCCGGCGAGGAAGGCGCCAAGTGCCATGGAGACACCGGCGGCCTCCATCAAGAGTGCGGCGCCGATGACGACCAGCAGTGCCGCGGCGGTAAAAATCTCCGTACCTCCCCGTGCCGCGACCAGTCGGAACGCCGGCCGCAGCAGGTAACGACCGCCAGCGATCAACGCTGCGATCGCGACGATCGCCACCAGGCCATCTACCAGGGGGTGGCCATCCCCATGTTTCGCAGAGCTGAGCACAGGGATCAGCGCGAGTATCGGTATGACCGCGAGGTCCTGGAACAGCAATATCGCGAATGAGCTGCGGCCATGTCGCGTGACCAGCTCCTTTTTCTCGGCCAGGATCTGCAGCACGAAAGCGGTGGATGACAGGGCAAGAGCGAGTCCGACCACGATCGCCACGGCCTGACGCTGTCCGGCGGCCAGCGCTGCTGCGTAGATCAATGTGCTCGTCACCAGGACCTGGGCGGCGCCGAGACCGAAGACCGAGCGGCGCAACGCCCGGAGTCGGGATGGCTGTAGCTCGAGTCCGATGATGAACAACAGCAGGACGACCCCGAACTCGGCGATGTGGAGGATGTGGTCGCCGTCATCGACGAGCGACAGGCCGAAGGGACCGATAACGATTCCTGCGGTGAGATAGCCGAGCACGGAACCGAAGCCCAGTCGGCGAGATACGGGTACGGCCACGCAGACGGCGATGAGAACGGCCACCAGTTCGATAAGTGTCATGGAGTCTCCATGAGCCTGGAGCGTGCCAACATACTGGACTACGCTACCGGCAAAAAGTGCCCGGGTTTAAACTTCTGCCGTCGGTCGGGCGTCCTAGAGTAAGCCATGCCATTTCCTTGTGGAGCAAAGATGATGAATCGGATTTCGCTAGTCTCGGGGTTTTCGATGTTCCTGCTGGCGGTCACGGCCGTCGCGGAGGACGTCACCAGGACCTTCGATGTCGCCCCCGGTGGGACACTGGACATCGACACCGACGTGGGCTCGATCGAGGTGACTCCGACCGACGGCAGCCAGGTCATCATTGAAGTGGAAACAGAAGGCGTGGACGCGGATCGGCTCGAATTGAGCTTCGACCAGCGTGACGAGGGCGTCAGAGTCAAGGCGCGCCTGAAGAAAGCACCATTCAGCGACCAGCACAAATACAAGCTGAAGGCGAAATTCCGCGCCACCGTACCTACGACCTACAACGTCAGGGCTGATACCTCCGGAGGCAATATAGAGGTGGGTGATGTCGATGGACGGGTCCGGGCAGACACCTCCGGCGGCAGCATTCTCGTCGGCAAGGTGACGGGTCCTGTCCGGGCCGACACAGCCGGCGGGAGCATCGAGGTCGAGGCGAGCGCAGGGGACGTCGATGCTGATACCTCGGGTGGCAGCATCCGACTCGGGGCGATGCAGGGCCGTGTGCGCGCCGACACCTCCGGCGGGTCCATACGTATCGATAGCTCGGCAGGGCCGGTTCGTGCCGGCACCGCCGGAGGCAGCATCACGATCCGCGGTGCCCGTGAAGCCGTTGACGCTTCCACCGCAGGCGGCAGCGTGACGGTGACCTTCGTCGGACAGCCCAGCGGGGACAGCGACCTGAGCACTTCCGGCGGCAACGTCACGGCCATATTGGCCGATGGCCTGGGATTCGACATACGCGCCCGATCCGGGACGCGGGTGAAGTCGAAGTTTCAGCTCGACAACGCCAAGGTTGATCCTGATCGACTCTCCGGTAGCCTGAATGGTGGCGGACCCCGCCTGGAAATGAGCAGCTCCGGACGGGTGAGCATCAAGAAGCTCTGAGCGTCCGCCGGTGGCCGGTCAGTGCAGCAGGCCTGCCATCCGGCGGCGATAGTCGGCGACGACTTCACTGTCCGGGTCGAGCATATTGAACACAGACACCATGCCAGCCCTGCCGGCGTCGTCGCGGAAGCCGCGATCCCGGCTCATGATCTCGAAGAACTGGTGTAGCGCTTCTTCCAGGGATTCGCTCAATACCAGCCGGGCTGCGAGGAAATAGCGGGACTCGAGATCATCGCCTTCTGATGCAATCCGGTCACGCAATTCTTCCTCGGGAGGCGCGCTCAGGGTGTCCCTGCAGAACCGTATCCGGTCGCGCAGGACGTGGCCGATGTCTGACTCTTTCTGCGGGGCGGGGAGCGGGTCGATCGCGCCCTCGGCGTCATCCGGCCTGGAGAGAGACAGGTAGACTTCCGCCAGCGCGAACCGCGGGCCCGGCCGGTCCGGCTCGGACATGACGGCCTCTTCGAGTAAGGCCTGCGCGTCTTCCATGTCCCCGCGCGTCATGGCCTCGATGCCTTTCTCCGCAAGCTCGTCCGCAGGGGTTCTGGCAAATGGCGCCACCAGTGCCTTGATGGCGGACTCGGGCTGCACCCCCGTGGCCTGTGTTCGCACTTGCCCGTCACTGAAGACCAAGAGCGTAGGAAGGCTGCGCACCCCGAATTGCGCGGCCAGACCCTGTTCTGCGTCCGTATCGACCCTGGCGATCAGCAGGCGCCCGGCGAAGTGCTCCGCGACCTGTTCCAGGATTGGCTCGAGAGCCTGGCACGGACCGCACCAGGACGCCCAGAAATCGACCAGTATCGGCACCTCGCCAGATTTGCGCAGTACCTTCTCCGCGAAATCCGCGGCGCCGACATCAAATATGTGAGGACTGGCTGACATCGCTACTCTCTTTCTCCTTGCCGATCGGACCACTGGGTTGGGTGGAAGGTCCTGCGCTCTCAGGCAGTCGTGGCGTGACACCAATCCGCAACAAGCTGCGCCAGTTGTTCGCCGGCATCCTCCTGTACGAAGTGGCCGGCTTCGCCCAGATCACGATGAGGCTGTCCCTCGGTGCCAGGTACGTGGTTCCGCAGCAGCTTGTCAGCCCAGCCGAGGATCGGGTCTTTCTTGCCGAACGCCGTCAGGAAGGGCCGATCCCACTTCCCCAAGGCATCCCAGGCGGCTCGATTGGCTGGCACGGCCGGATCATCGGGTGAGGTGGGAACCAGCCGCGGAAACGCACGGGCCGCGGCCTTGTATTTCTCCGATGGGAAGGGCGCGTCATAGGCGGCAACCGTTTCTGCAGACAGTCTGCTGGTCGTGCCTGCCTGAACGATCTGCCCGGTCGGAAAGACCGGTGTGTAGCGAGCGAACGCCCGCCAGGCCTTGAAAGCGATCGGAGCCGGTCGATCTGCGATCGGAAGGAAACCGTTGGCCACGGCGATCCGGGAGAAATGTTGCGGATGCTCGGCCGCCAGGCGCAGGCCGATCAGTGAGCCCCAATCCTGGCAGACCAGCGTTATGTCCTGGAGATCATTTGCCTCCAGCCATTGCAGCATCCAGGCGACATGGCCGGCGTAGCTGTAGTCGCTGGGCCTGGTCGGTTTATCGGAGCGGCCGAAGCCGACAAGGTCGGGTGCGATGGCGCGGAATCCGGCGTCCGCGAAGATCGGGATCATCTTCCGGTACAGGAAGGACCAGGTCGGTTCTCCATGCAGCATCAGGATCACCGGACCCTCACCCGCCTCGACGTGTGCCATGCGGATCTTGCCGAGTTGAGTGTAGGCCGGCGCGTAGGGGAAGTCCGGTACGGCGCTGAACCTCTCTTCGGGCGTACGCAACAATTTCATGGGGCGCTTACTCCTGGTAGCGGATGGCGGCTGTAAGCCTCTCGCAGCTTCGTCTTGGCGATCTTGCCGGTCGCGGTGTGCGGGATCTCATCGATGAACAACACTTCTTCAGGCAGCCACCAGCGTGCGACTCTTTTCTCCAGCCACAGCAGAAGCGTGTCCCTGGTCAGCTCGGACCCGTCTCGCCGGACAACGAGCAGCAGCGGTCTCTCACTCCACTTCGGGTGCGGGACGGCGATCACTGCTGCCTCGGTAACCTCCGGGTGCCCCATCGTCGCATTCTCCAGTTCGATGGAACTGATCCATTCACCGCCCGATTTGATTACGTCTTTCGCCCGGTCGGTAATCTGCATGAATCCGAACGGGTCGATGGTTGCTATGTCGCCCGTATCGAACCAGCCGTCCTGGAGGTGGGCAGGGTCCGGTTCGTCCGGTTGAAAATACTGCCCGCACACCCACGGTCCGCGGACCTGCAGGGCGCCGGAACTTGCTCCATCCCAGGGAAGCTCATGGGAAGACTCGTCGACGATGCGCATCTCGACTCCGAAGACACCCCGGCCCTGCTTGATACGGACATCCGGCTGTTCTTCGGGTGGCAGGGAGAGCACGCTCCGGGTGGGGCTGTTGAATACGCCGAGCGGACTCATCTCTGTCATGCCCCAGCTATGGTGCACGCTCACCCCATACTCATCGCGGAATGCATCCATCAGCGATCTGGGGCAGGCGGCTCCGCCGACTACCATCCGCTCGAGGGCGCCCGGTCGCCGGTCGGTTTCACGCAGATAGTCCAGCAGACCGAGCCAGACGGTGGGGACGCCCATGGTGACCGTGACTGATTCGGTGTCGAGGAGATCCGCGAGCGCGGCGGGATCACCCATCGCCGGGCCCGGGAGCACCAGCCTGGCGCCGACCATCGGGCAAGCATAGGGCAACGACCATGCGTTGGCGTGGAACATCGGTACTACCGCCAGGACGGAGTCCCTGTTGGCCAGCCCCATGACATCCGGCATACAGGCGGCATACGAATGGATGATCGTGGATCGGTGGTCGTAGAGAACGCCTTTGGGATGACCGGTGGTGCCCGAGGTGTAACACAGGGCGCTGGCGGAACGTTCGTCCAGATCCGGCCAATCGAATGAGTCTTCCTGTTCGGCGATCAGGCTTTCGTAGTCATGCACACGGGGGATGCCCGTCTGCGGAACGTGAGCGGCGTCGGTCAGGAATACGACACCCTGCGGCGACTTCAGCGTCGGCCAGAGAGCGTCCAGCAGGCCGGCGAACATCGGGTCTGCGAAGATCCACTGGTCCTGAGCGTGATCCACGATGTAGGCGATCTGCTCCGAGAACAACCTTGGGTTGACGGTATGACAGACGGCTCCCGAGCAGGAAGTCGCGTAATAGATTTCGAAGTGACGGAAGTCGTTCCAGGCGAGTGTGCCGACACGGTCACCTTCCTGCACACCCAGAGCGCGGAGGGCGTTCGCCAGTCTCCTCGTCCTCCTGAATGCCTCAGCGTAGCTGCAACGATGGACACCGTGCCCGCCGATGACCGACACGATCTCCGTGTCCGGAAAGTTACGCTCCGCGAACCGCATGATGTTGGTGACAAGCAGTTGGTCAGCCATCATCAATCCATGCATTGCGGTCCCCCGAATTCCCCGATGGCGTCCAGTTTGGTCAAGCGCAGCATGGCTGTCCAGCGACAGGCTGGAGCCACATGCCAATCATCGATTCGGCGGATCCGATCCCCGGGCATTCCGGTTTCCGCCGCGGCCGCGTCCGGGATGACACAGCCGCGGCGTTCGCGGCCGTCTAGTCAGCGGGTTTGCGGAACTTGAGCGTGAATCGGTCGCTCTCCCCGATGGCCAGCCACTTGTCGCGATCCTTTTCGCCGAGGGTCAGGGTCGGAGGGAGTGTCCAGACGCCGGCGGGATGATCCGCCGTGTCCTTCGGGTTGGCATTGATCTCGGAACGGCCGACCAGTTCAAAGCCGGCGGCCTCGATCGTCCGGACGGCAAGCTCTTCATTCACATAGCCCGAGCGAAACCCGGGGTCTCCGGCCTGGTCGCCAGGCAGGCGGTGATCGACGACGGCGAGGATGCCGCCCGGTTTCAGGACCCGGTAGAGCGTGGCGAGCACGTCATCGGTCTGCCCCCATGCCAGCCAGTTGTGCAGGTTACGCATCGCCAGAACCATGTCGGCGGACCCGTCCGCTGCGATAAACAGCTGACCGGGCGCCCACATTGATGTCACAGTGACGTCCCCGTACATGTCGGCGTCGGCCGCTACCCGAGCGCGGAAATCCTCATTTGCGCTGAGCATGAAGTCGCGGAACTTATCGGTCTGGTCCCCGAAAATGACCGCCGTCAACGCGCCCTCATCCCTGAGCAGGGGCGCCAGGATCTCGGTCCACCAGCCGGCGCGTCCCGGCCATATCTCCACCACGCTCATATCCGGCCGCAGCCCAAAGAATTCCAGCGCCTCTACGGGGTGACGGTATTTGTCCCGGGCGCGGTTCTCTGCGGACCGCTGGGGGCTATCAACGGCAGCGCGGATCGCTGCCGGGGCATCGTCGGCGGCCGCCGGCCCGGTGATGAGGATGGCAACTGAAAGGGCGGCGAGTATCGTTTTTGTCATCGTTCTGTCTGCTGGGTAGTTATCACTTGCGTTGTTCGACCCGGCTAGTTCTGGCGGGTTCCGTGGCCTTCTCGTGACCCTCCGAAGAGATCGCCAAAGAAGTCTCCGCGATTCCAGGTTGGCCGCACGGGGTCGTCGGCAATGGACCGGATCAGAAGATAGTTCGCCAACGTGAAGGCGACGACTGACTCATCGTGGAATGGCAGATCGATCTGGTCCGAGGGCTGGTGATAGTGATTGCGCAGGAAGTCTCGCCAGATTTCGCCGCCCTTGATCGACGGGTCGCTGGAAGTGAAACCGGTGACGAAGAACACGGCGGGTACACCCTGTTTCACGAACGGATACTGGTCGCTGCGGATAAACAGCACTTCCTCGGGCATCGGGTCGGGGCTGAGCTTGAAACCGGCTGCTGCTGCCGCGTTCTCGACATGCGTGCCCAGGCTGGAGTGCTCCGCGCCGAACGCAACGACATCAGCGAGGGGATAGATGAACAACGGCATATCGAGATTGACGTTGGCCACGATCCGATCCATCGGCACCAGCGGGTACTCGGCGAAATAGTCTGATCCCAGGAGGCCTTTCTCTTCTGCATCCAGGGCCAGGAAGAGGACCGAGCGCGCCGGCCGGGCTCCCGGCTCAGACATGGCCCGCGCTACCTCCAGCATGATCGCGATCCCCATGGCATTGTCATAGGCACCGTTATAAATCGCGTCCCCTTCACGTTCGGGGCCGATGCCAATATGGTCGAGGTGAGCGGTGATCACGACGTACTCGTCACGCAGTTCCGGGTCGGCGCCCGGCAATACGGCCGCTACGTTGATGCCCCGGGATCCGGATTGCCCGGAGCGGCGGCGGAACGTCAGTGTTCCCTCCAGCAGGCGCCCGCCGGCGATGCCCTTGTCTGCCTGGTCGTAGAGGTCTTGCGGTGCCACTTCGGAACCTTCGAGAAGCTTCCGCAATCCGTCGCGACTCAGGGCGGCGCCGAATTTCAGCTGCGGGTAGACACCCTTCACGCGGCCATCCTTGCCGGACCAGCGCATGCCCGGGAACGCATACGATTGGACCAGACTGTCCCATTCATATTTGCGGTACCACTCCGGTGTCTGCACGACCAGCAGACCGATGGCGCCGCGCTTCACTGCGTTCGGGAACTTGGCGTCACGGGTCGAATAGTATGCACGCTGATCATGGGAGAACGTGCTGGGGGCGCCCGCGAACATCACCAGCACCCGGCCTTCCACGTCGATTCCGGCGTAGTCGTCGTGACCAAGCTCCGGGGCGGTAATTCCGTGCCCCACAAACGCCAGCGGCGCGGTTACTTCCGTGGTTTCGTCGATATAACTGCCGCCAACCAGGAAGTCATCGACCACCTCGAGCCGTGTCGGACCGGCGCCCGAGTCGATGCTCAGTTCCGCGGACTCGGGCACAAGACGACCTTCGACCAGGTCGAAGGACTGGTAGAAACTGTCTTCCGTGCCGGCCGGCTCGAGGCCGTAGCGGCGAAAGCTGGTGGCCACGTAGCGAGCGGCGAGTTCATAGCCCCGGGTGCCTGCCGCGCGACCTTCCAGCAGGTCGTCGGAGAGGAACTCAACGTGGCCAAGCAGGGCTTCCGCATCGAAGCCGGGAGATTGACCGGCCGCTTCGGCCAGCGCGCTAGGCAATGACGTCGATGCGACAGCCATCGCCGCAAATGGCAACAGGAATCTCATGATGGGGCTGCCTGTCTCGGAATACGGGTGGGGCGCAAACCCTAGCCCATAGAAGGCGTCATCGCCAGTTGTCGGCTGTGGGCAGTGGCATTCAATCCTCGCTATAGTGATAGCTTCAACCACTGCAGAACGTGTTCCCAGATGAGCTACGCAAATCTCCGCAGAATCGAGTTCTGGCTGCTGCTGATCGGCGGACTCGCCTGGATGGATGCGGGCGCAGGCAACGGCCTGGTGTCGCTGCTGCTGGCCGCTCTGCCCGGCGCCGCGATGCTGACTGCGGCGATCGGCTTCGCCATGTTTCCCGGTGTTCACGGGGTCGCAAGGACCGGGGCTCTCGGTGCCCTGATCGGCATGCTGTTCGCTGTCCCTCTGTTACTCGCCGAACCAGCCGTCGGCCTGGGATTGCTGGCGGTCTCTGCTGCCGGATTTGTCGCCTGCGGGCTGATCGGTGCGGAGGTCGTTCCGGTGCCCCCGGGCCTGGAGAGCCCGCCGCGGACCGCCCGGCTCGGTGCCGAGGTCGGTGCAGACGAGGCCATACTCGCCGTCGCCAGTATCACGATGGGGACGTTCGCGAAGGGCGAGCAGACCCGCATCGCCTCGGAAGTCGAGCGGGCGCTGGAATGTTTCGAGGATCAGGGCTGGCTCAAGAACCCGGCCAGCTTTCAAGAGGCGCCCCCCGGTCTCGAAACCGGGGAAGTCGATTTCAGGGACGCCAGCGTCTCCCGCAGACCCTACGAAGTCATGAGTTTCGACAGCGGTTTCACGCCGCGGCAAGAGGTGCCGGGCAGTCAGCGTTATGCCGGATACGCGCCCTGCCGCCGGGCATACGCCTGGGTGCTCCGTGGGGACGAGAACGCACCGTGGCTAATTAATGTCCATGGACTCGGGATGGGTGTGCCGTGGCTGGACTTCAAACTCCTGCAGGCCGATCTGCTGCGCGGTCTCGGGCTGAACCTCGTCTTCCCCGTCCTGCCGCTGCACGGACCCAGAGCCCTGTCAGCGGTCAGCGGACGCGGTTACCTCACCGGCGAGCTCATGGATACGATCCACGCGGAGTCACAGGCGATCTGGGACATCCGCCGAGTCATCAGCTGGTTATGGGGGCAGGGCGTGGACCGCATTGGGTTGCACGGGGTGTCGCTAGGTGGTTATACCGTTTCCCTGGTCGCCGCGCTGGAGGAGGGTCTGCGTTGTGCCGTGGCCGGCATCCCGGCCGTCGATCCGGCATGGCTGTTGTCCTGGCACTCATCTGCCGATGCGCGCCAGGCATGTGAGGTCGAGGGTTTGACGCTGGAGAACATGACCGAGGTCCTCCGGGTGATCTCGCCGCTGGCTATGGATCCGCTGGTCCCCGGAGCTCATCGCTACATCTACGCCGGCTTGGCCGATCGTTTCGTCCCGCCGGTAGTGGTCGAACGACTGTACGAGCACTGGGGGCAGCCCAAGACGCATTGGTATCCCGGGGCGCACGTCACCGGCGTGACTCATCCCGGCCTCATCGATTTCCTGACCGAAGCGCTGCAAACCAGCCTCCTGTCATCGGACTGATCCCCGATACAGGAGGACACCGGGGTCTCGGCGAGCGTCAGTGGACAGAAGCATGAGGCCCACCCTGGCGGCGGGCGATCAAGGGCGTGTGCGGCACAGGGCGCTGGTCGGCGTGGCGATCCCGGCAGCTTTGGGAGGCAGGCTCGAATTACGCAATCACGATGGCCGTGCAGAGACTCTGCAGGCGTTGCAGCTGGCGCCGGAATAGCCGGCCAGGCGGAGGCTACCAGCGGTAACGGCGGAAGTTGCCGGGATTGGCCCAGCTGTCCGGGTTGTTCCACTCGCGCTCCGGGTTGTAGCTGTCGATGTCATAGGTGTAGATCGAGTGCCACACGCCGTCGAGGTCGATCCTCCTGTGGAGCCTGAGGGCCAGCGACAGTATCTGCGGCTCGGACCAGTCGTCCTTGCGGTGGTGCGCGTCCTGGTGACGGCAGGTGACCGCGAAACGGTGACAATGCATGTCGCGGATCCTGGCGACCAGCGCGGAGTTTGCCTGAGGGTCCAGCATCTCGAGGGCGCCGCAGAGCAACGCGTAGTCGAACCGCCCCATCTGCGTCAGGGCCTCCAGCGCACTCTCCGGCGGGATCGACACGACGTCACATTCGTCCACGTGCGCCTTGTACTGGTGGACGCTGGACAGGGGCGTGTCCGCGACGCACAGCAGCGATCGAGGCTCGGCTGCCTGCAGCAGTTCG
>Ga0224504_10001107_pt1 | contig 12100 bp, 9 predicted proteins | sample SF_Oct11_sed_USG_3_FD_170160 | JGI IMG/M metagenome (GOLD analysis project Ga0224504, IMG submission 170160) | Sediment microbial communities from San Francisco Bay, California, United States - SF_Oct11_sed_USGS_24 | ecosystem: Environmental > Aquatic > Marine > Sediment | place: USA: California... | reverse complement strand
CAGCAGGGCGCCCTGTTGCAGCAGAAAATCCTCTTCGTAATCAAACCAGCGCGCGCCCGCGGTGAAGCTCAGCTTTTCCGTGGCGGCAAAGGTGACTTCTCCGAACACGGCGGTTTGCTCTACGGTCAGGTCATAGGCACCAAAGAACCAGTTCTCGGTATCGTTATTGTGGAAGCTGGCGTAATTCGGGTTGTAGTAGGGCGAGTTGGCCAGGTAGCTCAGGTAGTCATAGCCCTGGTTCGCGTAGTATTCGGTATCACTGAAGTTGCGGACAGTGGATGTGAACAGCTGCTCGCGCTCCAGCTTGCCATAGAAGAAACCAACCAGGCCGCTCCAGCGGCTGCTGGAATCTCCCGGGGTGGCCAGGCGTCCCTCCACCGTCCAGCGCTCGTCTTCCTGATCCTGAATGGCGTAGCCACGGGGTGCGCCGGTAAAATCGTAGATGGTTGCCCCATAATAATAGCCGGGTGCGACGTAGGTCGGATCGTATTGCTGGTCGAAGTCAAACTGGTAATCGGTGGCATCGGCCTCGTAGGTCATGTCCCGGTTGAAGTAGCTACCGGTCAACACCATGTCGGCGAATCCCAGATTGCCCTCCAGGCTCATGCTCAACTGGTACCAGTCATCGGACAGTTGTTCGTCTTCAAAGCGTACCTGTTCGCGCTCGCCCACAAAATCGTTGGTATCGCCGAATCCGTCCACATCCAGATTCTGGATGACGCCGGCGATATCAACCGTCCAATCTTCATTGACGAACCAGCGCAGGGCTGCGCGTCCACCCACAGTCTCCGCCGAGTTGACGTCATCATCCACCTGGTTGGCGTTGTCAAAGGGTGCGCCCAGTGGCAATCCGGCGGCAACGCGGTTTTCCGCCCACTGGTCAGGTTGGTTCTGCCCCAGTACGTTGTCTATGTAGCCGGCCTCGTCGCTGCGAAAGCCCACCAGGCGAATGGCGACCTTGTCATTGAACAGGGGAATGTTGATCATGCCCGCGATGTCGGTATCCTGGTCGTCGCTGTCCTCGACATAAGCAACACTGCCCTCGATCCAGCCCTCCATCAGGGTTGGGTCGGGCTTGTTGGTGATTATGCGCAGGGTGCCGGACTGTGAGGCATCGCCGAATAGCGTGCCCTGGGGGCCGCTGAGCGCTTCCACCCGCTCTATATCGATCAGGCGCGGGTCCGGGTTGAGGCCCGCCTGGGTAATGGGTTGTTCATCCAGGTAAACACCTGCCGAAGGCTTGGTGCCGAACTGGATTCCGGATGAGGCCACACCGCGAAATACCACCGAGGTGCCGCCTGGTTCGCGTCGGGCATAGGCCAGGCTGGGAATTTTCCCGGCGTAGTCATCCAGGGTGGCGAAACCCTGGCGTTCTATATCGTCGGTAGTGAAAGCGGTGATCGCCTGCGGCAGGTCTTGCAGGTTGGCCTTACGCTTGCTGGCGGTGACAATAACTTCTTCCAGCATGGCGTTCTGGGCGTAGCCCACCTGGCCGGTGCCCAACACGGCGGAAACCATAAGTGCCAGAGTCTTTTTCCGTACAGGGATATTTTGTTCGCTAGACAGGCCTGACTGATTTGGATTTTTATTCATGACGCCCTTGCCTTTGGGTATGTCTATTGTCGTTCTTATCCTAAGGTATGAAAAATCAAAAGCCAAGTGCCTTTTTCTTCAAATTCTGAATGAATCATCATTCATTTAATGTGGCGCGGTTGACTCGATGCTGGACGCAACATAATCTGGCTCCGAACCCCACTTGAACTACAACGGAAAGCGCTGTAATGGATATCGACGTTCCTCTTCGCGAACTCGGCGAATATGACATCAATGCCTTGCGAGACCTTATCCTGGCGCAGGATGAACAGGCCTGGCTGGGTAATACCTACCGGCAGGCACAGTACGACGTGCACCAGATGACCAATTCCATAGTGATGATTTTCACCGATGGTTCAGGCTGGCCCAATATCGATGTAAAGCGTGAGGTCGGCTGGGACTTGCTGGCAGAGCAGGCCGTACCCCTGATGCAACGTATCCTGGAAGATCATTACCCCCCGGGCGGGACCATCATTCGCGCGATGGCTGCACGCCTGGAGGCCGGTGGTATCATCAAGCCGCATCGCGACAAGCATCCTTCTTTTCATTATGGTCACCGGATTCATATACCCATCTATACCAACCCCAGGGTGCGTTTCATGATCGACGGCAGGCCTTACAAGCTGGAGGTAGGCAAGGTCTACGAGATTAACAACCAGCAACAGCACAGTGTGATGAACAAGGGTAAAGAGGGGCGTATCAACTTCATCTTCGACTATGTTCCTCCGCAGCATGTAAGCAGAGAGCCTACCCCCGGTGAGTCGCGCCAGGCATGACCACCCTTATAGCGACGTCGGTCGTCAGGGGCAGTCACCAGGGCGAGAGCCATGGGGGTGTTTACCTGGTTGATTTTCAGGAGCAGTCTGTTGAGCAGGTTATAGACTGGGACAGCGCGGATATCGATTGGCAGGGCCGAGGCTGGGATCGCGGCTTACGTGGCATCGCCTTTGATGGCGAGAGGGTATTTATTGCGGCCAGCAATGAATTGTTCGTGTACAACCGGCACTTCGAGCTGCAGGCTTCTTACCGCAATCCCTACCTGATGCACTGCCATGAAATTGTGGTCTACCAGCGGCGCCTGTATCTTACCTCTACCGGTTTTGATGCCATCCTGGGTTTTGACCTGGATCACAATCGCTTCTGCTTTGGCCTGCATGTCGTGCGTGTGGGCAGTGGCTACCAGGGCGGCCCTTTTGACCCCGAGGGTGAGATGGGGCCGTCGCCGGGTAATCAACTGCACCTCAATAATGTGTTTTGCGATGACAGTGGCATGTATCTGAGTGGTCTGAAAACCAGTGCCATGGTGCGCTTCGATGGGAGAACACTCAAACGCATAGTCAGTCTGCCACGGGGAATGCACAATGCCCGGCCGTTTGCGGGAGGGGTTTTGTTCAACGATACCGTAGCGGATTGTGTGCGCCTGGTAACGCGGGACCGGGAGGTCAGTTTTGCGGTGCCGCAATTCAAGCTGGAGGAATTAACCCATACCGAGCTGGATGACTCGCGCATCGCCAGGGTCGGCTTCGGGCGGGGACTGTGCGTTATCGATAATAACCTGGTGGCCGCCGGTTCCTCGCCCTCAACCATAGCCCTGCACGACCTGGAGCAGGCACGCACCCGCAGCATCGTCACCCTGAGCAAGGATATTCGTAACGCCATCCACGGTCTGGAAGTGTGGCCCTTCAGCTGAGCCGGTTTATTGGTAGCGATCCAGTATGGGTTCCAGAACTTCCTGTAATTCTTCCAGGTAGGGCTCATAGTTACGCCAGAAACCCACGCCCGAAGTGTAAATGGGCTGGCGCACCTGTTCCGAGCTGGCGGTACGGACTGCGCGCTCCGTATCATAAAAGTTCAGGCAGCCATCCTCCCAGGGTAGTTCCAGATATTCCAATATACGAAGGACTTGTGACTCCAGGTCGGCAACTGTGTCCTCATACTGCACGCGCAAAACCTTGCCTGGCAACACCTCGTCCCAGTGATCCATCATGCGCTGGTATTGCAGGTAGTATTCGCCTATATCGTTCTGGTCGTAGCTGAACGTTTGCCCCTTGGCATACAGCTGTTTCAGGTTGCCCAGGCAGGCATCCATGGGGTGGCGGCGGGCATCGATAATTTTTGCATTGGGCAAAATGGTGTGAATCAGGCCCACGCTGGGAAAGTTGTTGGGCATTTTGTCGATAAAGCGGGGCGTCCCTTCCACCCGGTGCATGGCGGCCATTTGCAGATAGTCCTGGCCCAGGCGATGGAAGTGGCGCGGTTCCAGCTCAGACAGTACTTGCGGGTAACGCATACCGTCGGCGCGATTGCGATTTAGTGACTTGCTGATCCTGCCTATATAGGGCAGCTCGCTGGTGCCTTCCACCTGAGAGTGGCTGGCGATAATCTGCTCTACCAGGGTGGAGCCGGAACGGGGCATGCCCAGGACAAAAATCGGAGATCGATCCGGGTTCCCTGAATTCAGGTGCTCTTTGAAAAACTCCGCATTGAAAAACTCGATCAGGTCGCTATTCACAGTCTCGGTCTGTACCGGGTCATAACTTACCAGTATGCGCTGCTTGTCATTGCCTTGTTCGTAGTAGTGCCACGCCTGATCGAAATCACCGCGGTCCTCATACGCTTTTGCCAGGGCGAACAGAAAATTGACCTCGGAAACTTCCTTGACCGACTCGCTGGCGACGCGCTCCTTCATCTCTTGTATTTGTGCGTCATCGAAACGATAGGTTTTAAGATTTGCCAGGCTATAGTACGCCTCGCCAAAATCCGGTTCGAGTTCCAGGCAGCGTTGATAGGCCTCGATACCTTCGTCCTGTCTACCCAGGGTCTTGAGCATATGACCCAGGCCCAGCCAGGCGCCTGCATGTTGCGGGGCCAGATCCAGGCAGCGCTGGTAAGCGGCGGCGGACAGCTCGGTGAGCGCCGCGGGGCCCAGTACCCCGGCGAGGCGAAAGTGGGCCTTGGGGTTGTCCGGATGCAGTTTGACTATTTCGCGATAGACTTCTATCGCCTGTTCGTGATGGTCCAGCTCTTTTAATACCCGGCCCAGTTCAAACATGGCGGGCACATGGTCCGGGGCGTTTTCCAGTGCCTGGCGCAGCAGGTGTTCTGCATCTTCCAGGTCGCCGGCAGCGGCAGCGATCAGTCCCAGCATGCGCAGGGCGTCCACATGCCCGGGGTTTTTCTGCAATACCTGGCGGCACAGTTTTTCCGCCTGCTCCAGCCGCCCGGCCTGGTGGTGCTCTGCAGCGAGCGCCATCATGCCGCGTTCAGGTGAAAGGGCGAAGCTGCGCTCAAAGGCCGCGTCAGCCTCTTCGCCTCTCCCAACCATAGCCAGGGCCTTGCCCAGTTGGAAGTGTGCTTCCTCCATCTTGGGATCCAGTCGCACTGATTTTTCCAGCAGGGGAATGGCTTCTTCAGCCCGCTGTTGCTGCATGAGCAGGGTGCCCAGGTCCTCATAGGGCTTGGCGAAAGTGGGGGCCAGATCTATCACTTTGCCCAGTATATTTTCAGCTTCCTCGAATTTACCCTGATCACCCAGGGTGGCGCCCAGCAAGCCAAGGATATTGATGTCATCGGGGTAGCGCGACAAGGTCTCGCGACAGCTGGCCAGCGCCTGCTCGGTTTTGCGCTCCTGCAGTAACGCCAGGATGTCATTGAACAAGCTGCGCGGTGCTCGGTTTGCTTGCATGGGGCCTCTATTGTCGGGGACGGGAAAACGAGTGGGATATGGTATTGCGAAACGCGCTGGCGCTCCAGTGCTGCGTGCTCACTTCGCCGCTGGCGAATCAAGCCGCTGTTGCCGGAACATCAGCCAGCCGGCCACCGCAACGCCGATGGCCACCAGAGCAATGACCAGCGTCGCCAGGGCATTCACTTCCGGTGTGACCCCCAGCTTTACCTTGGAAAAAATAACCATCGGCAGGGTGCTGGCGCCTGCGCCAGAGGTGAAACTGGCGATTACCAGATCGTCCAGCGACAGGGTGAAGGCCAGCAGCCAGCCGGATGCCATGGCCGGTGCGATCAGCGGCAGGGTAATATCGCGAGTGACCGCGAACGGCCTGCCTCCAAGGTCCATGGCAGCCTCCTCCAGTGAGTGGTCCATGCCGGCCAGGCGCGACTGCACGATAACCGCCACGTAGGCCATGGAGAAGGTGATGTGGGCTATGGTAATGGTATTGGCACCGCGGCTCGCGGGCCAACCGGTCAGCTCCTGCAGGCTCACAAACAGCAGCAGTAAAGACAGGCCGGTGATAACTTCGGGCATAACCAGCGGAGCGGCGATCATGCCGGTGAATACAGTGCGGCCCCGGAACTTACCCATGCGATTGAGTGCCAAACCGGCCAGGGTCCCCAGCACGGTGGCCACAGTAGCGCTGATCAGTGCAACTTGCAGGCTGAGCAGGGCTGCGTCCAGTATCTGGTCATTGTCCAGCAAGGCGCTATACCATCTTGTGGAGAAGCCACCCCATACCGTCGCCAGGCGAGAATCGTTGAACGAGTAGGTCATCACCACAAATATAGGTATATACAAAAAGGCGAAGCCAAAGCTCAGCACTGAGTACAGGAAAGTGGACGGCCGCTTCATGTATCTGCCTTTTGCTGCAAGCGCTGGAACAGCATGATGGGCAGGATAAGGATAAGCAGTAGCACGATCGCTACTGCTGAGGCCAGGGGCCAGTCGCGATTGACAAAGAACTCATCATAGAGCGTGCGTCCTATCATCAGTGAGTCCAGTCCCCCGAGCAGGGCGGGGATGACGTACTCGCCCAGTGCCGGAATAAATACCAGTAGTGAGCCGGCGATAATGCCAGGCATGGCCAGCGGCAAGGTCACATCGAAAAAAACACGCAGGGGTTTGGCGCCCAGGTCCGCCGCCGCCTCGTGTATATCGGGATTGAGTTTTTCCAGCGTTGCATAAAGCGGCAGAATCATGAACGGCACATAGGTATAGACAATGCCCAGGTAGACCGCACCGTCGGTGTAGAGCATTTGTAGTGGTTCATCAATCAGGCCTGTAGACAGCAGCAGGTTGTTAATCAGTCCCTGCTTGCCCAGCATGACCATCCAGGCGTACACGCGCAGCAGGAATGAGGTCCAGAAGGGAAGTATCACCAGCAGTAGCAACAGGTTGCGCCAGGGTAGTGGCGCCAAGGCGATGGCGTAGGCCATGGGAAAACCAAGCAACAGGCACAGCAGCGTAGCGACCAGTGCGATTTTTATCGACTTCAGATAGCTGACCCAGTACAGGTTGTCTTCCAGCAGGAAGGCATAGTTGTCCAGGGTTGCCAGTATCCTGCTACCGGAGCCCGCCGCCCAGTCGAAGAAGGGTGTGAAGGGGGGTTGTGCCACCACCGGGTCAGCGAAACTTATTTTTAACACGATAGCAAAAGGCGCCAGGAAGAACAGCAACAACCAGATATAGGGCAGGGCAATAACGCAACTGCGCCACAGGCGATCACGCTTGCCCGGGTTGGCGAGCGTGGTCATTCAGTGAGCACCACACTGCAGCTGGATTCCCAGCTGATAAACACCTCGTCATCCCACTCCAGCAAAAGTGCCGCTGAGCGTTGGTAATTTTGTGCACTGACCTGGATAAGCCGGCCATTTTCTGAACGCACCCGGTAGATAGACCGGTTGCCATAGTAGGCCAGCTCTTCGACCACGCCGCTGGTGACGGTGTGTCCTTCCAGGGTGGGACGCTCTTTGCTGATCAAGAGCTTCTCGGGTCGTATGCCCACCATGCACGCGCTGCCACTGGCCAGTGGCTGTGCGTGCCGGGTGCGGATTTGTGTGCCGCTGCCCTCCAGTGTCACGGTGATATATTCGCCCTCGCTACTGTGCACCGTAGCGTCAAAGATATTGATGCTGCCAAAAAAATCGGCGACGAAATGGTTCAGCGGAAATTCGTAAACTTCGCTGGGGCTGCCTATCTGGACGAAATTGCCGGCGTTCATTACGGCGATACGCGTAGCCAGGGTCATCGCCTCTTCCTGGTCATGGGTGACCACGACGAAAGTGATGCCCAGTTGGTCCTGCAGGTTCATTAATTCGAACTGCGTTTGCTCTCGCAGTTTTTTATCCAGCGCTGCCAGCGGCTCATCCAGTAACAGTACTTTGGGGCGTTTGATCAGGGCGCGGGCCAGCGCGACACGCTGCAGCTGGCCGCCACTGAGCTGGTCGGGTTTGCGTTTGGCAAGCTCGGGCAGCTGCACCAGCTCAAGCATTGCAGTGACGCGTTGCTTGATTTCTGCAGCTGGCAACTTTTCCTTCTTCAGTCCGTAGGCTATGTTCTGCTCCACGGTCATATGCGGGAATACGGCGTAGGACTGGAACATCATATTGACCGGGCGGTCGTAGGGCGCCAGGTCGGTGATGTCGACACCGTCGATCAGGATGCGACCCTGGGTGGGCTTTTCAAAACCGGCGAGCATACGCAGTAGTGTCGATTTTCCGCAGCCCGATCCCCCCAGGATGGTGAACAGTTCGCCCCGATAGATTTTCAGGTTGATGTCATCCACTGCGGTAAAGTCGCCAAAACGCTTGGTCAGTGACTGGATTTCAATAAAAGGTTGCTGTGCCGGGTCCAGCCAGGGCGCGTCATTGCAGGCGCCTTTCTGACTGGCCGGCTCGCGGTCTTTCTGATCCTTGGAGTTGTCTTGTGCAGTCATAGTCCGGTCTTGATCTTGGTCCAGGTGCGGGAGCGACGGCGTTCCAGCTTGGGTGGCAGAATTTTTGAGGCGTGCAGGCGCTGCATGGTGTCACCATCCGGGTAGATGGCCGGGTCGCCGGTAATCGCGGAATCTACCAGGGCGGTGGCGGTGCTGTTGGCATTGGCATACCCGATGTAATTGCTTGCCCTGGCGATAATGTCCGGACGCAGCATGAAGTCCAGGAACAGGTAGGCATTATCAACATGAGGTGCGTCTGATGGCAGGTACATGACATCGTACCAGTCGGTGCCGCCCTCCTGTGGAACACTGTAGCCCAGGTCCAGTTCCAGGCCGGCCTCTGCTGCCCGGGTGGTGGCCACCGAGTAGTCGCCAGACCAGCTCATGGCTATACAGACTTCCTCGCTGGGTAAATCCAGTAGCATCTTGGTAGAGCTGAAATACTTGATATAGGGACGCACTGACTTCAGCAAATTTTCCACAGCGCTCAGGTGCTGCGGTTCTACCGAGTTCGCCGGATATCCCAGGTACAGCATCGCCGTGGGGATGACCGAGGTGGGATCGTCCAGCAGGCTGACGCCGCAGTCAGCGAAGCGCGACACGATCGCCGGGTCGAATACCAGGGCGGCACTATTGAGCGGTGCCTCCGGCATGCGTGCCAGCACCATGTCCCTGTTGTAAGCGAAACCGGTGGTGCCCCACATGTAGGGAACCCCGGTGATAGCTACGCCGTAGTTTCGCGATATCTTGTCCACGATGTCGCTGTCGATGTGGTGCCAATTTTTCAGGCGGGACGTATCAACCGGGTCGTAAACCCCGATGGGTATCAGTCGGGCAGAGAAGGAAGCAGCGTGCACCACGATGTCATAGCCCGAGCCGCCGGTCATGAGTTTGGTATCTACCATCTCGCTGGAATCGTAGATGTCGTAATTGACCTTTATTCCATACTCAGCTTCGAACTCCTCAATGACCGCCGGGTCAATATAGTCCGCCCAGTTGTAGATGTTGACCACGCCGGGATTTGCACTGAGTGCCGCAGAGCTGCAAGTCAGCGCTAGCAGTGCGACCAGCAGCCGGAATTTCATCACATACCGTCCAGGCCGCGTTTGGCCAGGGCGCCGGCTATAATCATGCGCTGGATTTCACTGCTGCCCTCCCAGATGCGATCGACGCGCACCTCACGGTAAAACCGTTCCACCGCATTGTCCCGGCGGTAGCCGCGGCCGCCCCAGATTTGCAGGCAGCGATCCGCCACGCGATTGGCCATTTCCGTGGAGTACAGCTTTACCATAGAGCAGCGGGCGTGCAGGGATTTTAGATCCGCACCCTCATCGTGGGCGCGGGCCGCCTCATACACCATTAATCTGGCCGCCCACAATTCAGTGACGCTGTCGGCCAGCATGAATTGTATGGCCTGTTTGTCGATCAGTTTTTCATCGAGTATCTGTCGTTGGCGGGCCCATTCGGTGGCTTCCTCTATCATGCGCGATGCGGCGCCCAGCATGCGGGCGGCGATTGTCATGCGCTCGTGCCGAAACCAGCTGCGGCTGTAATCCATGCCTGAACCTGGCCCGCCAATGCGGTTGCGGTCAGGCACCTGCACATCCGTAAAGCGGTAGGTCGGGTGGTGCGACGGGAACGTGTGGGAGAACAATGGGTTCTCCACAATCTCGATACCGGCGCTATCCTTGTCCACCAGGAACAGGGCATCGCCGCCCTCATCAGTTTTGGCCTGTACAAAGAAAAAGTCTGCCAGGTTCCCGGAGGTGACAAACCACTTTTCGCCGTTGATCGCATAACCATCTGCTGTGCGCGTGGCCCGGCTGTTAATGATTTCATGGGAGCCGGACTCCGCCTCGGTAATAGCATAGGCTTCCCGGCGCTTACCCTCCAGCAGCGGCCTGATATAGGTTTCCAGCTGGAATTCGCTGGCGCCACAGGCTTCATACATCCACGATTGCGCTTCGGGAAAACACCAGCACAGGGCATTGGTGACCCTGCCCAACGCCTCCCAGGCCACCACCTGGTCCACCATACCCAAGCCCAGGCCTCCGTGTTCAGACGGGGCATCCATGCCCGGCAAGCCCAGTTGCAAAGCCCGGTCATGAATTTCCAGCATGGCCTCGGCTGGCAATTCGCCACCGTTCATTTCTGCCGCGACCTCCCGCGGAATAAGCGTGTTGTCCACGTAATTACGCACCGCCTGTTGCCAGGCGAAAGACTCAGGTTTCAGCTCAATTTGCATGGTGTCAGGATTCCGGGCTTATGTGTTGTGGGAATGCGCTGGCCAGGTATTGTCTGGCGACACGGCGGGCTTTTTTGCGCGGCAGTCGGCGTGGCGCTACCAGCGTGTTCAGCCACAGCCCGTCCACCAATGCGATATAGCCGGCGGCGGTCAGTTCAGCATTGGTGTCGGGGTAAGCACCTTCTTCAATGACAGCCTGGAACAGGCCGGTCATGAGCGCCTCAGACGTGGAGTCCTGGCGCGAGCAAATACGCTGGTAGGTGGGCCGGGATTTGGCTTCGCCGAGAAAGGCAAACCACACGGCCATTTTGTTCTTTTCAGTAACGGCGGCGCTGAAGTCGAATTGCAACAGTGCCTCAATTTGAGCCGCCCGGTTCGGGTAATCGCGACTTTCCAGGATGCTTCTTTGATCGCGATTATATTCTGCGGTGACATATTGCAGGGTTTCCAGCAACAGCTTCTCTTTACTTTCGAAATGCAGGTTGGCGATACCCAGGCTAAGCCCCGCCTCGGTTGTGACCCGGGCCATGGTGACGCCTGACAGACCGCTTCTGGCGATGCACTTCATGGTGGCGCGAATCAGCTGCTCTTTGCGGACTTCCTTGGGTAGCGCGCGTCGCGTTTTGCCGTCGCTATTGCTGTTTTTGGTCACTGGTATTCCCGGTTCGAACTGTTGGCCACTTTACTGGGTGCAACAGGATTTTGCGAGCTTGCCTTTGAACATAAACCAAGGACTGTAAGCTGGCAACTACTGAATGGTTATTCATTCGCGTCTGGACTCTGTGCATACGCCGTGGCATGCTGCGTGCTTGACTGCAGTCCGGGTCATGCGCATAGCTTGCCAGTGGAGAAACAGGTGAAAAAATACGACGCAATTGTTATTGGTGCCGGGCATAACGGCCTGACCAATGCGGCCTATCTGGCCAAGGCGGGCCTGGACGTGGCGGTGCTGGAGCGCAACTCCTATATTGGCGGTGCAACGGTCAGTCGTGAATTATACAAGGATTGGACTTATACCAATTGCTCTTATGTGTGCAGCCTGCTGCGGCCTGAAATTGCCCGGGACCTGGAGCTTCCACGACATGGGCTACAGGTAGTGCCCTACGGCGGGGGCGTAACCTTCAAGCGCGACGGGGATTACTACGGCAACTATTACGATCACAACCGCCAGTATCGCGAAATGTCCAGGCACTCCAAACGCGATGCCAATGCCTACGAGCGTTACACTGCAGACGTGATGAAGCAGACGCGCCTGATCAGGCCTTTTTTGCTCAAGCGACCGCCGGATCCCACGTCTTTGAAATTGCGCGACCTGCGCGACCTGGCTGACTTTGCCGGCTCATTTATGGAAATGGGTGAGCGGGGATTGGCTGATACCCTGAAGTTCTGGACCAAGAGCGTTGGCGATTACCTGTGTGAGTATTTTGAGACAGACGTCATCAAGGCTCACCTGGGCGGCTCGGGAATAATTGGTACCGCGCTGGGAGTCTTCTCTCCCGGTACCGCCTATGTACTGTTGCATCACTACATGGGTGATGTCGATGGCAATGTGGGGTCCTGGGGCGTTGCCCGTGGTGGTATGGGCGCGGTGTCTGGC
>Ga0224504_10001106_pt1 | contig 12100 bp, 10 predicted proteins | sample SF_Oct11_sed_USG_3_FD_170160 | JGI IMG/M metagenome (GOLD analysis project Ga0224504, IMG submission 170160) | Sediment microbial communities from San Francisco Bay, California, United States - SF_Oct11_sed_USGS_24 | ecosystem: Environmental > Aquatic > Marine > Sediment | place: USA... | reverse complement strand
GCCTGCCAGGAGTTCCACTCAAAGCCGTTCGTAAGGCAGCTCTTGAGCTTAGAATGGGCGGGGTAGGGTATTACGCAAAATCAGATTTCGTGCATATTGATTCTGGCAGGGTTCGGAGCTGGTAGGACTTAATTTTGTAGAAACACGGAATAAATGGGAACTTGTTAAATAAATGGGAAGTTTCCGCAAACGATAATTTAGTTATAGTGAAATTATAATATGAAAAGCCCTCCAGTTTGGAGGGCTTTTTTTGAGTCTGGATCATGAGTGTCTGGTTCAATTTTATAAAAGTGCCAGAGGTAAGCAGTAGCTGTTCCAATCTATGAGTCAAAGTAGGGGCTTATTTTTGGCTCTGTTCTGGTATTTAGCTGATAAACTTAAAAAGCAAAGCCTTTGCATTAATTCACCGGCTTGCATATTAATTCTAAAAAGTATTTTCCCGTTTTCTTTCTTTCGCTTGTGTTCAGAGGTTCACATGTCAAAGGGAAGCATCTGTCTCCATGAACGAAGCTGTGCATTAACCTCGCCCTGAGTTCTGCCTCCTTATCTGAAAAACCATCCTCAATAAACAGGTCTTTCATAAAATCTATGCGATTTCTCACAACTCGATTGACAACAATTTTGGCGCGCTCGTCTCTGAAGGACCAGCATGTCATAGATTTTTCTATCTCCTCTCCAGTGTGCCCAACAACTAGCTCCAGGATCTTAGAAAGCTTTTGATAAAGGTTGCCTTCTAACTTCCGCACTGCATCAAGAACTTTATCTGTTAGGTTATTTTCCCAATGATCGAGCATCTCCTGAAGCAATGCATCGCGATTGAGAAAATAGCCATAAAAGCTGCCCTTTGTGACGCCGATTCTTCTTGCAAGAACTTCTACCTTGACCGAGTGAATACCTTTTTCACGTAAGAGCTCAAAAGCTTCTTTAATCCAGTCTTCTTTTGTCTTGATAATTTTCATTTAAGTATCCATTAATATTGACATTAAGCCGTTTTGTGCTAAATATACGTTAGCGAATATACGGTAACGAATGGTACCTGATCACCATTTAAATATTAACTCTAATACTTCTATTTAAGAAATACCAAGTTAATTTTACTGTTAATAAATCGGAGTTAAACAGATGAATATGAAAATCAGAGTTATTTGTTCTGTGATCTTGTTGTTACTGGTCGCTCATCCCTGTTTTGCTGATGAGAGCATTGCCGAAACAGAAGCCAAGGTTGCAAAAGCAATGACCGAGGAATGTCGTGCCTTCGCCAGCCAGCCTGATGCTGATCTTGGCGAAGTAATCAAGGCCGGGTGCGAACCGACTTTGGCGCAAATGTCGGCACTGATGGATAACCCGTTAGGTAATGTGGCGATGTTGTTCACCCAGTATGACACTTACCGTATGAAGAACGACGAGAACGGCGAGGAAGCAATTCAAGGTGTCTACATGGGCATCGCGCAGTTTCCCAAGAAACTGAATGAGAACTGGAGCCTGATCAACCGTATCGTCTGGACGGTTCCAAGTGTGCCGCTTGACCAGGACAAGATTGACGATGCCGGTGGCGGTGACTACGGCAACGTGCCTCCCACTATAACACCACCATCTGATGCGGCACCGATCAAGCTTTTTGACGGCAGAACCACCGGCTTCGGCGATATGTACTACGTTGGTCTTTTCACACCTGCTGAACCAGCATTAAAGCTCGACAACGGTGCCACCGTCCTTTGGGGCGCAGGCTTCGATATGGGATTCCCGACCGCAAGTGAGGATATTCTTGGTACAGGCAAATGGACGGCTGGTCCCTCTGCCCTGGGAGTCTACCTGGGGCCCAAATTTAAAACTGGAGCCTTGCTTCAGCATTACTGGGACTTTGCCGGCGACGATGATCGTTCCGACGTCAACTTGACGAACCTTCAGTATCTTTATTACTGGAGTCTCAATGAAACGACGTCTGTTGGTGCTGCTCCCAATATTATTATCAACTGGGAAGAGAACAGCGACAACGCGCTGACACTTCCCGTCGGACTCGGTATCAACAAAACCGTTCAGTTGGGCAAAGTACCGGTGCGCTTCGGTGTCGAAGCTTTTTACTCGGTTATCCAGCCCGATGATATCCCCGGTACAGAATGGAACTTTCGCTTTTACGCTATTCCAGCGGTGCCGTCTGCACTGTTTGACTGGATGAACTAAATTAAGGAGTCATAAAATGAAAATAAATTACATGATATGCCTTGTCGGTATTCTGTGTTTGTCACTCATGGCGCCGGCATTACTTTTTGCCAAGTCGGACAAACCAGACGCCTGGTATCCTCGCACGGAAAAAGTCGGCCCCGATGAGATGTTTGTCGTTGCCCTCGGCACCGGGATGCCAACACCGATCACGCGCGCCCAGAAGTCGACTGCCTGGTACGTCGAGCTCGGCAACGGTGATATCTTCCTCTTCGACGTCGGGTCAGGCTCCGCGGACAACCTCTTTGCTCTACGGCCTGATTTCCACCGCGTCGACAAGATCTTCGTGAGCCACCTGCACACCGACCATGTTGGTGACGCCGCTGCGCTCTGGGTCGGCGGCTGGCTCAGCGGCCGCTACACACCCCTGCACATCTACGGCCCTTCAGGCTCCAAGCCCGAACTCGGGACAGCCGCTTTCGTGGAGGGGCTGAAAAAGACCTATGCCTGGGACATCTCAGGTCGCTCCGGCATACTGCCTGACGCCGGGGGCGGACTCGTCTCCCATGAGTTCGACTACAAGCAGGACGGCGGCGTCGTCTATGAAGAGAACGGGGTCAAGATTACTTCTTTCCCCGCTGTCCATGTTCTCGATGGCGCGGTCAGCTACCGTCTCGACTGGAACGGCCTGAGCTTCGTCTTCGGTGGTGACTCGGCACCTAACAAGTGGTTTATCGAGCGTTCCAAGGGTGCTGACTTCGTCATCCACGAATTGTTCTATACGCCCAAAGGGTTGGAGAAAGCCCTGGGCTTCCCGCCGCGCCAAGCGGTCATCGTTTCGTCTTATATCCACACACCACCGAGCGGTTTCGGCAAGATCATGGCTGAAGTCAAGCCGCGACTGGCAGTCGGTTACCACACGATTCGACAACCTGAACTGGACCAGATGATGCTCGAGGAGGTTCGTCAGGTCTACGACGGGCCGCTGGTGATCGCCGATGACTTGATGGCCTGGAACATCACCAAGGACGCCATCATCCAGCGCGAAGTAGTGAGTTCGGAGCGCGTCCAGGCACCGCCGACCACGATGGAGTACAAGACAGCCAAGCGTAGCGGTCAGGCCAGTTATTCAAAGTACATCAATGAGGGTAAATGGGAGGGCTATACGCCGCCGCCATTGCCGGAGAAGTAACCGTTAATCAGAGCGACAGAAGGATCTACGCTTGGTTTTATCCCTAATATTGAACAATAGGTATGATGAGAATCCGTGTCATTTTAAATGGGAAAAAAGCTGCTCTTGGTCCTGTTCGCAACGCGATTTACCATGCACGAAAAGATGGCCCTGTTGAGGTCAGAACCACCTGGGAAAATGGCGATGTTCAGAGGCTTGTCCAGGAGGCCTGTGCGGATGGGTGCACGCGATTAGTTGCTGGTGGAGGTGATGGAACAGTCAAAGAGGTTGTGGACTCGTTCATGCGTTTGCATCAGGAAGACCGCCCAGAACTAGCCATCCTGCCCCTGGGTACAGCCAATGACTTCGCTACGGCTTGCGGTATTCCGGACAACCCCCTCTCGGCAATAAACCTGGCTCAAACAGGGAAAACGTCCTCCGTAGATTGCATCCAGGCAAATGAGCAATACTTCATCAATGTGGCCAGCGGAGGGTTTGGGGCGCATGTGACAGCGAATACGCCTGTTGAACTGAAAAATTTTCTTGGGGGAGGGGCCTATACAATAAGCGGCTTGATCCAAGCTGTGAAATTTGTCCCTTATCAAGGCGAGCTGCGTACTCCAGAAGGCACATTGAAAAGTAAGGCAATTATTGGGGCTGCATGTAATGGCCGTCAGGCCGGAGGGGGACAACAGTTGGCGCCTGACGCCTTGATCAATGATGGGCTCATGGATCTGGTTGCCTTACTGGATTTCCCTAAAGAACGACTCTTGCAGGTCATAAAGGAAGTGCAGGACCCCGACAGCAAAGGTGATTATGTTAAGCGATACCGGGTTCCCTGGGCAGAGTGGGAGTCTGATGTCGTTATGCCGACGAACCTGGATGGAGAACCATTTTCGACAAATCTTATGCGCTTCGATGTCATTCCCGGGGCGATTAATTTGGTTTTGCCCGAAGACTGTCAGCTTCTAGGGAGTTAGCAACACTATTTACATACATTTCTGCGATGTTTGATTGGATGAACTAAAGAAGGTCTGTTTCACTGTCACTGATCGGATTTAAGCCAGCTTTCCCTACCCAATAGGGGACGTCAATATATAGGAGGCAACCTATGACACGACTTATAGCTGTTCTTTCCACTCTGACTTTACTGCTGTCATCTGGCAATGCTTTTGCTGCTGGCGGTGTGGTCAAGGACCCCGCCGGCACTGCTCCTGACCGCTACGTCTATTACCCCGGCACCGAACCTTTGGCCGAGGATGAAGTCAGGGTCGTTGCCTGCGGTACCGGCATGCCTGATCAGCGCCGTGGCCAGGCGTCTGCCTGTTTCGTGTTCGAGTTTGGCAATGGCGAAAAAATGATCTTCGATATCGGCTCGGGCTCGATGCGTAATATCAATGCGCTGATGATCCCGGCCGAGTATTTGACCAAAGTCTTCATCAGCCATTTGCACACCGATCACTGGGCCGATCTCAGCGCCCTCTGGGCAGGCGGTTGGACCGCCGGACGTCCGGTGCCTTTGGAGGTCTGGGGCCCAAGTGGTCAGACGAAGGAAATGGGAACTGCGTATGCCATAGATGGTTTCATGCGCGCGTTCAATTGGGATTACCAGACCCGCGCCTACAAGATTACCCCGGTACCAGGTTCGATTACCGTGCATGAATTCAACTACAAGGGTGTGAACGAGGTGATTTACGATAAAAACGGCATCGTGATTCGCTCCATTCCGGCTATCCATACCGGTGACGGTCCGGTCAGTTTTATTATTGAATACGCAGGCCTGAAGCTGGTATTTGGCGGCGACTCCTCGCCCAATAAGTGGTTCGTAAAGCATGCGAAGGATGCTAACTTCGTCATCCACGAATCTTTTGCAACTCCGGAATTTTTCGTAAAGGATTACGGCCAACCGCCCCAACTAGCTTGGCGGGCCTGTTGTGAATTCCACACCTCTGGCCCCTCCTTCGGTAAGCTGATGAGTGAAATCAATCCGGGGCATGCTGTTGCCTATCACACAATGGAGGAAGCACATCAGGAAATGTTGTTAGGAATACGCTCCACCTATGACGGGCCACTGTCCATCGCCACGGACATGATGGTCTGGAATATCACGAAGGATGGCGTGAAGGAGCGCATGGCGGTCTCGCCTGATCGCGCCAGCGGTGTTCCCGGACCGACCCGCCAGCCGCCGCCAGATCGTTCTTGGCCTGACCCGATGTCCGATTTCATCAAGGCAGGTGAGTGGGGGCCGGGCTTTAACGCTCAGAACGAAATGCTCGACAAACACGCAGAGAAATACAAACTTCAAGAGCAGGATTGGCGAAAAGCCAAGCCTTGGTATGAGCCGAGCAAAAAATAAACGGCAACGCTCTGGAAGCTCCGGATAGATAATTGTGAAGCCTTTTTATGGGAGCCCGGCAGATTGTCGGGCTCATTTTTTGCTGGGTACACACGGTGGATAGACATAGCAGTTTTAAAATTTTCTGATATCATACCGAACTTGGAAGAATCAAACCTTAGGATTTTTATCGATGTTATTGAATGGTAAATTCAGCTTACTCCTGTCTCTATGTATAATCCTCCTGCCAACGTCCGCCTACGCCGACTGGATCAACCTGTCCGGTGCTGAAAATGCCCGTAACATTGCTGAAATCAACGTTGAGAAGGATCGTGTCCGCATCCAGTTGGAGGTGTTTGTCGAGGATCTGATGCTTTTCGAAGAGCTGGTACCGGATAACTTCTTTTCCCAACCGATCGCCGGCCGCCCCGGTCTGGAAGAACGCCAAAAACTTTTCGCTAACCAGGTCCTTCAAGTTGTCGCTGACGGAGACCAGGTATTACCGGTCTCTTTCGACCTGGTGGAGCCAAGGGTACGCATCGAGCGACCATCACCTTTTGCTGGCTCGATCAGCCCTTATACCCGTCGCCCGATTCCCGGCCCACCCGAGGACAAGCGGGTGCTCTACGCAGAATTAAGCTATCCCTTCGATGGGCAACCGCAAACGTTGCAATTCATCCCTCCCCTGGATGAGGGCGGTTTGCCTGTCGCATCAATCGGCTTCCTCTGCAACCATTCCGGGGTGACCGTGGTCGATTTCCGCTCCATGATCCCGGCGATTCTCAATCTTGACTGGGACGATCCCTGGTATTCCGAATTCGATGAAAAACCGATGCAGCGTAAGATCGGCACCGGCATGCGCACCTTCCTCTATATCGAGCCTTACGAGGTGCGCAACGAGATCCTGGTGCGGGTCAAGGATATGATGACCTGGGTCGATTTTGATCTGCAAGGTGACGACTATATTGAAGCAGACGAGTTCAATCGTGTGCGAGAGCAGGTCGGCCAGTTTTTTCTGGAGCGTGAGAATGTGGTCATCGATGGCCAACGCCTCAAGCCGATTCTCGACCGGACTTCGTTTGTCGAATCGTCGATGCAGCGTAGCCGTTTCATTGACACCCCCGAGCGGGTCCGCCTTAACTCGGCGATGGTCGGGGTCATCATTACCTACCTGACAGATGGCATCCCGCAAAAGGTCACAACACAATGGGATCTCTTCTCGGACCGGATTCAGAAGGTGACGGCACGCATGACCGACCCGGCAGGGCCGTTTCCATACGACCTGGAGCCTGGCGATAACGTCTTGACCTGGAACAACTACCTGAAGACCTACACCATACCCACCGTTGAAAAGATCAGCGTTGCAGAACAACATCAAGGTGTGCCGGTGCCGATGGGAAGTGTGGCCTGTCTTGCGTTGATCATTCCAGTAGGATGGCGTGTGCTCCGCCGCAAGAAAGATGGTGGCTCTGTTAAGGCTCTGCTCGGTATGGTGGGCCTGCTTGTCGTTGGCGCGCTGGTGCTGATTCCTGCTTTCCAGGTGCCGGTGGGCGGCAATGCCCGCGCCAGCCAGTTCTCCTCAGAAGACGGCCAGGTCGTCCTCGACAGTCTGCTCAAAAACGTCTATCGCGCGTTCGACTTTCGTGACGAGGAAGATGTTTACGATAAACTGTCTATCTGCGTCAGCGGCGACCTGCTCGCCAATCTTTACCTCGAGCAACGAAAATCTTTGGTCGTAGAACAGGCTGGTGGTGCTCAGGCCAAGGTCGAGCAAGTCGCCATCGAGGATGTGGTGGTCAGTGAATCAACCAAACACACCGGAGCCCTCGATCTCAAGGCGCAGTGGACTGCGTTGGGGCAGGTTGGGCACTGGGGCCATATTCATACGCGCCAGAACCGTTACGATGCGATTGTTACGATCAAGCCCGTTGGTGGGGCCTGGAAGATCGTAGATTTGGAATTGTTGGAAGAGACACGGATTGATCCGTTTGCTCAATCAAACCCTAAGGGGTGATGGTTTAGCTTGGAGCGAGGAGCCCTGACTGTGGGGAACAAGCCTTTCGTTTATCTCCAACCCCTTCGCCCCCAGCTTAAGTCTGATATCTAGGAGGAAAAATGCCCCATTTCAAACTCACTCTTTTTTTTGCAACAGTCTTGTTGCTCACAGCCACTTCTGCCTTCGCTGGAGGACTCTACCTGCCGGAGATCGGCACACCGATCAGTGTCGGCACTGCTGGAGTTGGATCTGTCACCAATAATGTCATCGCCGATGCCGCCGTCACCAATCCGGCCGGGATGACAGACATTGAGGGTGACGTTGGTCTGGCTGGTTTGCAGATACTGATCCCAACAGTACGTTTCGATTCTGATATTGCTACTGCCGGAGGTAGTGATGGAGGTAATGCAGGTTTCGTCAGTCCAATCCCTGCCACCTTTGTGGTTAAAACGCTCGGAGATGACTGGCGCCTGGGGATGGGAATTACTGCTCCTCTTGGTGGCGGTGTTGATTATGGTAAGGACTTTGTTGGTCGTTACCAGGCACAGCGATCCGTGATGACCGGTCTCGGTATCACACCATCGTTTGGCTACAAGGTGAATGACAAGTTGTCGCTGGGTGGTGGTATTTCATTTATTTACAGCAATCTTGATCTCGATATCGCCATCAATCAGCCAGACCCTCTGTCTGACGGCCAGGTCAATATCGACAAAATCGATGACTGGGGCTACCAGGGTTTCGTCAGCGCCATGTACAAGGCCACTGACCTCTTGACCCTGGGCGCTATCTATCGAGCCGAATCGGATGTCGAGCTCGAAGGTGATATCGGTTTCAAGAATATACAGATCCCGTTTCTCAACGAGGTGACGTCGAAACTCGATAAAGTTAAAGTTGATTTCAGCTATCCGCAGATGGTTCGGATCGGTTTCAAGTATGAGTTGAACGACACCACTCTACTCATGATGGATTTTGACTGGGAAGAGTGGTCGGCCTTCGGAGATACCCGCTTGGCTATCGAAGGTGATACCTCCCTGGCGGTCCTTCAGAAATTCGACCGTGACTGGGATGATACCTGGCATGTCGGCCTTGCCATGGCACATAAGCTGGACAAAGGCCATATCGTTTCCTGGGGTGTTGGCTACGACAGCTCACCGGTCAGTGACAGCAATCGAACCGCTGATCTCCCGGTTGATGAACAGTTTCGACTTTCTGCATCATATGGCGGCGAAATTTCGGAGAGGTTTAGCTGTGCCCTCGGAACCACCTTCCTCTGGCTCGGCAAGGGCAAAATCGATCAAGTTGCTGGCGGAGAGCGCTTTAAAGGTGAATTCAGCACCAACAACATTATTTTCCTGTCGGCGACGATGAATTACAATTTTTAAGGAGCAAGCTCTCTGCGAATATGATCAATATCTCCAACCTCCAATTCGATTATCCAGGCAGCGAGTTCCGGCTTTCCGTGTCGGAGTTCGCTGTTGCTTCTGGCGAGAAGGTCGCCGTGGTCGGACCGAGTGGTTCAGGCAAGACGACTCTGCTTAACCTGTTGGCTGGCATCCTGACACCGGGTCAGGGAAGGGTCCGGGTCGGGGAGGTTGACGTCAGTGACCTGGGCGATGCTGGAAGACGTGATTTCCGCATCAGCAACATCGGTTTTGTCTTTCAGGATTTTGAGCTCCTCGACTACCTCTCCATTCTAGACAATATCCTGCATCCTTACCGCATTACTGGAGCGCTTAAGCTCACCGGTGAAGTGCGCCAAAGAGCCCTTCACCTCGCTCGGCAGATGGGGATTGCCGAGCAGGTGAAGAAATACCCTGGTGAACTCTCACAGGGTGAAAAACAACGCGCCGCCATCTGTCGTGCCTTGTTGCCCAAACCAAGCCTGATCCTTGCTGATGAAGCAACGGGCAACCTCGATCCATCAAACAAAACCCGCATTCTCGATTTGTTGTTCAACTCCGTTAAAGACCATAACGCAACCCTGGTGGCGGTGACTCACGATCATGAATTGCTCCCCCGGTTTGATCGGGTTCTCGATTTCCAGTCTTTCCAGTCGGGAGATGGGCCATGATAGAAAGCCTCTACCTCGCCTGGCAATATATCCGGTTCAACAAGATCAAGACCGTCATCCTGGTGGCAAGCATCACTTTGATTGCGGTCTTGCCGCTCGCTTTGGAAATCCTCCTGTCCGAAAGTGAGCGGCAATTGCTCGACCGTGCCGAGTCAACGCCTTTACTGGTCGGTGCAAAAGGGAGTTCTCTTGATCTGGCGATGAATTCTCTTTATTTCGATGATGAAGTCCCGGAGCCGATTTCCATGGCTGCGGTCGAACGCATCCACGACACGGATCTCGCCCTGCCAATCCCGCTCTACGTGCGCTTCCAGGCGCGCGGTCTACCGATTGTCGGCACCACCTTCGATTATTTTGATTTCCGCAACTTGAAAATCGCCCAGGGCCATTCCCTGACCATGCTTGGTGACTGCGTACTAGGTGCCAAAGCCGCGGCAAGACTTGGTGTAGGGCCGGGTGACAATCTGGTGTCTTCACCGGAGAACCTCTTCGATCTGGCTGGAGTTTATCCGCTGAAGATGAAGGTGGTCGGTGTGCTGGCGCCAAACCACTCCGCCGATGATTTGGCTGTATTTGTCGATATCAAGACCGCCTGGGTCATTCAAGGTCTTGGTCACGGACATGAGGATATAACACGAACCCGCGACAGTACAGTGGTGCTCAAACGATCCGAGGGCAACGTGGTCGCCAATGCCAAACTCTTTCATTACACTGAGATCACTGAAGAGAATCTCGATGGCTTTCATTTTCATGGTGACACCTCAATCTACCCGGTCACAGCAGTCATTACCGTACCACATGATGAGAAGTCAGGGACCTTGTTACGTGGGCGCTACCTGGAGAGTGAAGATGCCCAGCAGATTATCCTCCCCGCAGAGGTGATAGACGGACTTTTGCAGAACATCTTTCTCATCCGCAATGTCCTCGATGCCGTCATTGCCTTGGTTGGTTTGGCCACAGTGTTAGTTATTCTTCTGGTCTTTGCTCTTTCGTTACGTCTTCGCCAACGAGAAATCCAGATCATTTTCAAACTCGGCTGCCGCAAGGCGATGATTGGCCGGATGCTGTTAGCTGAGATTTTGATTGTTCTTCTGGTCAGTGGCGTGCTGTGTTCCGCCGTTCTCGGTGTGGTCGATGTCAACGCCGAAGAGCTGGTCAGACGACTGTTCGTGGGGTGATCATGTTTGTTCTGAGAGAGAAGAACTTGATGAGGCCGATACATCTGTTGGTTATGGGCCTACTCTTGATGCTTGTCACGGATGCTTCTGCGGGCGATCGCCTATCCGTCTACACGGTCAATTATCCACTGGCTTATTTTGCCGAGCGGATCGGCGGTGATCAGGTGGAGGTCGTCTTTACTGCACCACCCGATGTCGACCCGGCTTACTGGGTGCCTGACCAGAAAACCATCACAGCCTACCAGCAGGCCGACGTGATTCTTCTTAACGGCGCCAACTATGCCAAGTGGGTCGGGAAGGTCAGCCTGCCGCGTGGCAAGATGGTGGATACCTCGCGCAAATTTAAAGACCGTTACATCTACGCGACCGATGTCACCACGCATTCGCACGGAGCAGAAGGAGCTCACGCCCATGAAGCACTCGCCTTTACCACATGGCTGGATCTGGGCCTGGCAAAGCTTCAGGCCATAGCTACCTATAAGGCTATGGCTCGCAAGCGTCCGGTCAGTGAGATGCAGTTCAAGCAGAACTTCAAGGCTTTGGCAGAAGAGCTTGAGAATCTTCATGAAGGGATCAAAACCATTGTCGCCAAAGATCCTGACAGACCCTTGCTCGGTTCACATCCTGTTTACGACTATCTCAGTGCAGGTTATGGGATGAATCTGATAAGCGTCCACTGGGAGCCGAATGAAGCACCATCATTCTCACAAATGAATGAACTCAAGCAGGTCCTCGAAGGACATAAGGCAGCGACAATGCTCTGGGAGGGAGAACCTGTTCCCGAGTCAACAGAACAACTCAAATCAGTCGGAGCCGCCAGTATTACCTTCGATCCATGTGGGAACAGACCTGAATATGGGGATTTTATGACTGTCATGAGCAGAAATGTCGAGCAGTTGAAGCTGGCCTACCAATGAAATTTACTCTGGGTTAATTTTTATGCGGAACATTCCCATTTATTCGACCTGAAATGCGGAACATTCCCATTTTTTTGAGGGTATTTTGCCAGAATCAATAAATGGGAAAATAGGGTAGGTAGCTGAAATCTCAAGATTCCCATTTCCCAACTAATTGAGGTTCTACAGTTGTAGAAACGAAATCAAAATGGGAATCTGAGTAAATAATGGGAATTGTCCCATAACGAATTTTAGTCATGCTAAAAGCCTTCCGTAAGGGAAGGCTTTTTTGT